>Ga0129309_1001207_pt1 | contig 14093 bp, 14 predicted proteins | sample L1105metagenome_FD_94439 | JGI IMG/M metagenome (GOLD analysis project Ga0129309, IMG submission 94439) | Ring-tailed lemur group fecal microbial communities from Wisconsin, USA - L1105 metagenome | ecosystem: Host-associated > Mammals > Digestive system > Large intestine > Fecal | place: USA...
AACAATAATGGCAAAAGTTATAGGATTAGTTAATTTACATTCAGATGTTACTTTTTCAAAATTAACAGAAAGAAGACCGGTTGCTTCAGTTAGTTTCCTTGGTCGTTATGCAATTATTGACATGGTTTTATCAAATATGTCAAATTCAGGAATTGATAAAGTTGGTGTTTTAATTAAAGAAAAACCAAGATCATTATTTAAACACTTAGAAGGTGGAACTTCATGGAATTTCAACTCTAAAGTAGGTGGGGTTTCATATTTATATAATGAAAAATATGCTAGTAACTCTAAATACAACCATGATATTAATAACTTGGTTGAAAATATTAGTTATTTAGAAGGTAGCAAAGCTGATTATGTAGTGATTGCTCCTGCTCATATTATCACAACTATGGATTATAGAGATGTTATTGAAGCTCATGAAAAATCTGGTGCAACAGTAACTATGGTTTATAAGAAAATCAAAGATGCTAAAGAAGCATATGTTGGTTGTGATGTATTAAAAGTTGAAGATGGTTTAGTAGTTGGTACAGAAGTTAATAAAGGAACACGTAAAAATCAAGTGATTTCTTTAGAAACTTATGTAATTAATACAAAAGAATTGATTGCTATTATGAAAAAAGCAACTAAGATTTCAGCATTCTATTCATTAAAAGATATGCTTGGATATTTATGTGATGAAAAACAAATTCATGCTTATGAATATAGAGGATTTGCTAGATGCTTAGATTCATTTGAAGCATATTATAAATATTCATTAGAAATGTTGGATATTGATGTATCTTCACAAGTATTTAAATCAAATTGGCCAATTTATACAAGTACAAATGATACACCTCCAACTAAATATTTAGAAAATGCAAAAGTAACAAAATCATTTGTTGCTAATGGAGCTGTCATTGATGGTACTGTAAATAACAGTATTATTGGTCGTGAAGTTACTATTGGAAAAGGTGCAGTTGTTAAAAACTGTGTTATCTTCTCTGGTTCAAAAGTTGCTGCTGGAGCAGTTTTAGAAAATGTTATTATGGATAAACGTTCTAAAGTTGAAAAACAATTAGATTTAAGTGGTAATGAAACAACTCCACTTTATATTAAAGAAGGAGATCATGTTTAATGAGAGTTATGTATGTCGCTAGCGAAGCCACTCCATTTATTAAATCAGGTGGTTTAGCTGACGTTCTTGGTTCTTTACCAAAAGAAACTGCCAAAAAGGGAGTTGAAAGTATCGTTGTTATTCCTAAATATAGAGATATGAAATTAGCCGATCAAATTGAATATGTGACTCATTTTGATATTTATATGGGTTGGAGAAAACGTTACTGTGGTATTTTTAAAACTGTTGTTGATGGAGTAACATTCTATTTTATCGATAACGAAGAATATTTTGGTAGACCGGGATTATATGGATATGATGATGATTATGAAAGATTTGCATTCTTTGATTTTGCGGTTCTTGAATTAATTAGTCATTTAAATATTAGACCAGATATTTTACAATTAAATGACTGGCAAACAGCAATGATTGCTATGTTATACAAAGAAAGATATTGTTATTATGATTATTATCAAAATATCAAGATTGTCTTTACAATTCATAATATCTTATTCCAAGGAAAAGCTGATCCAAAGCTTTTAGAAGAATTTTTTGCATTAGATAATTATCTATATTATAATGGAAACTGTCGTAATGATGGATGCTTAAATATGATGAAAGCCGCTATTTTCTATAGTGATATTATTACAACAGTATCTCCAACTTATGCTAAAGAAATTTTAACAGATCAATATGGCGAAGGATTACAAGCTATTCTTGAAATGAGAAAACATGACTTGTATGGTATTTTAAATGGTGTAGATTACGATGTCGTTAATCCTAAAAATGATGATATGATTGTGAGAAAGTATACACCTAGATCTGTGAAAAAAGGGAAACTTGAAAATAAGTTGGCTTTACAAAAAGAAGTTGGATTACCTGAAAATCCAGATGTTGCTTTAATTGGTATTGTGACTCGATTAACTCAACAAAAAGGTTTAGATTTGATTATTAATCAATTTGAAACTTTATGTCAGAGAAATGTACAAGTTGTTATTTTAGGATCAGGTGATCGTATATATGAAGATGCATTAAAAGGTGCAGCATATAATCATCAAGATAAAATTTCTATGCAATGTAAATACGATTTTGGATTATCTCAACGTATTTATGCAGGATGTGATATGTTCTTAATGCCTTCATTATTTGAACCATGTGGATTATCACAAATGATGTCATTGAAATATGGAACTATCCCTATTGTTAGAGAAACTGGTGGTTTAGCTGATAGTGTTGAACCATATAATGAATTTGAACAAACTGGAACAGGATTCAGTTTTGCAAATTACAATGCTCATGAAATGATGGATACTATTGATTATGCATTACGTACTTTCTATGATGATCCAGAAAGCTGGAGTGCAATGGTACAACGTGCTATGAGTGCTAAATTAGATTGGGATGCAAGCGCTGATCAATATATTAAATTATTTAGTTCATTATTATAAAATTAAAGAAGTCCTTAAATGGACTTCTTTTTTAAAAAAGGAGATTGTTATGATTAAAGCAATATTTTTTGATATAGACGGAACTTTGATTTCGAATCAATATCCTCGAATGAAAAAAGAAACAATAAAGATATTAAAAATGTTAAGAGAAAAAGGAATAAAATTATTTATTGCTTCAGGTAGACATACGTTAGAAATTGAAGAATTACAAATTGATAAGGATTTCCATTTTGATGGATATTTATTATTGAATGGCGGATATTGTTTTAATGATAATGATGTGATTTTTGAAAATAAAATAGATGAAAATGATGTAAGAGAGATATGTCATGTTATTGAAAGTAGAAAACTGCCAACACTATTTATTGAAAAAGAGGATATGTATGTTAATTTTGTCAATGAAAAAGTCATTCATGCACAAAATTCAATTAATACATCTATACCAAGAGTGAGCGATAAAATCAATTATGATGCTATTATGCAAATTGATCCTTATGTTGGGGAAAAAGACATAATCAAGATTATGGAAAATACCAAATATTGTAAATATACAAGGTGGTATGATGAAGCATATGATATTATTCCTCAATTGGGTGGAAAAAAAGCTGGAATTGAGGCTGTTATGAATTATTACGGTTTAAAAAAGGAAGAATTAGCTGCTTTTGGTGATGGAGAAAATGATATTGAAATGTTTGAAACTGTTGGTATTTCAATAGCAATGAATAATGCCAGTAGCTATGTAAAAGAAAAGGCATCGATTGTTTGTGATGATGTCGATCAAAGAGGAATAGTTGATGGCATAGAACAACTTGGTCTTTAGGACCGGTTGTCAAAAATAAAGAAGTCGTGTAAAATACATAGTGAGGTGATTATATGAAAAAATTCATGAAGCTGTTTTTAACAATGGTTTGTGTTGTTTCATTAGTTGCTTGTGGGAAAAAAGAGGAAAACGTCCAAGTTAAAAAAGAAGGAACTATATATGAGGTAGGCAAAGACATATCATTTTATTATCCTGCTGATTTTGAATTATCTTCGCCAATAGAGAATGATAATAATGATGATATAGTTATCTTTAAAAAAGAAAATCAGGTTCTTTTTTATAAAGTAGAAGATGATTCTTTTGATAACGAAGTTGATCAAAAGGTTGAGTTATATAAAGGTGAATTAGAGGTAGCTAATGCGAAAGTTGCTGAAGTTAAAGAACCTGCTTTAGAGAGTGGGTTAAAATGTTATGAATATATGGGTGAATATCCTAAAACAGGATTAAAGTTTGTTCATCTTGTTTATTTTGAAGATCAGCATACATATATTTATGGTTATGAAGCTAATGAAAATGAGTATAATGATAATTTTGATAAAATTATTGTTTATTTAGAAACATTCACTAAGTCTACAGGATTGTAAATTATAAAAATTGTGCTAAAATATACAGCATATAAATAAATTATAAATAAGAGAAGTAGATTATTATTATTTTATAGAGAGAGTCTGATGGTGGAAATGACTTAAAGAGTTTAATTGAAATGCACTTATTTGAGTCTTTTGAAAAGAAAGAACGTTGATTGCGTTAAGATCGATAGAAGCATCATCTATCTGGTGGATGAACACATAAGTGTCTAGATAGTTAATGCTTTTTTTTATAAAGGAGAGTAACAATGAAATTATTTAATGCTTTAACAAACAAAAAAGAAGAATTTAAACCTATTAAAGAAGGAGAAGTAAGTATTTATGTATGTGGACCTACAGTTTATAACTATGTTCATATAGGAAATACAAGACCAATGATCGTATTTGATGTTTTAAGAAGAACATTTGAATATTTGGGTAATGATGTCACTTTTGTATCAAACTTTACTGATGTTGATGATAAAATCATTAAAGCAGCAAAAGAAGAAGGCATAACTGAAAAAGAATTAACTGATAAATATATTAAGGCATACGAAGATGTAAGAAGGGATTTGAATCTTGAGTTTCCAACTTATGCCCCAAGAGTGACAGAAACAATGGATGCTATTATTGATTTTATTGCTAGATTGGTAGAATTAAACTATGCTTATGTTGTTGATGGTGATGTTTATTTTAGAGTATCTAAAGTCAAAGAATATGGAGAACTTTCAGGAATTAAAATCGAAGATTTGGTTGCTGGAGCGAGTGAACGTGTAGAGGATAAAGGTGTTAAAGAAGAATCTACAGATTTTGCTTTATGGAAAAAGACAGATGAAGGTATTCAGTTTGATAGTCCATGGTCAAAAGGAAGACCGGGTTGGCATACTGAATGTGTCGTTATGATCAATGATATATTTGAAAATGGCAAAATTGATATTCATGGTGGTGGACAGGATTTAAAATTCCCTCATCATGAAAATGAAATAGCACAATCTCGTGCTTTAAATGGACATCCGATTGCTCACACTTGGATGCATAATCAAATGATTAATATTAATAATGAAAAAATGTCAAAATCTTTGGGTAATGTTGTTTGGGCTAAAGATTTAATTAAGGAATTAGGATGTAATGTATATAAATGGTTTATGTTATCAAGCCATTATCGTAACCCCTTAAATATGACAGATGCAATTATACAAAGTGTAAAAAAAGAAGTTGCGAAAGTTGATAATGTGATTAAACAGGCATCATTATATTTACAAGTTGAAGGAGTTACTTCTAAGCAGTTTTGCAAAGAAAGTGTTGATGAAATGGTCAATGCTTTAGCAGATGATTTAAATACATCACTTGCTTTAACACAAATATTAGGACAAGTTAAGGTTCTTAATCAATTTATGAGAACAAGAGATAAAAATAATGAAGATATAGCAAAGGCTTATCATACATTATTAAAAATGTGTGAGGTATTGGGATTTGTTTTTGAACCTAAACAGTTGAGTGAGGAAGAATTAGAATTATATAAGAAATGGATGGATGCAAAAGCTCAAAAGAATTTTGAAGAAGCAGATAAATATAGAAATGAACTTATTGAAAAGGGGATTATTTAATGAATCCGGATTTTATTAATTCGATGGTTCTTGCTTATTTAGGAGATAGTATTATTGAGTTTATGGCTAGAGATTATCTTATAAAAGAAAGCGGTTTAAAAAAAGTTAATGAGCTTTATCAAAGGGCAACACATTTTGTCAGTAGTAAGGCTCATGCTGATTTTATACATTATTGTATGGATATACAGTTTCTAACTGATAATGAGGTAGCTATTTATAAAAGAGGAAGAAATACAAAAAATCATAAAAATGAAACGGCTGAGCATAGATGTTCTACTGGATTTGAAGCTTTGATAGGATATTTATATCTTAATGATGATAATGATAGGATTCATGAAATTTTTGCTGAATTTATTAAATATGTAGATGAAACAAATTTGAAACAAATTTGAGACGAAAAATGGTGAAAAATATGAAACAATATATATATGGAAAAAATCCAATAATGGAAGCATTAAAGGGTGCGAGTGTTTATAAAGTTTATATGTTAAATGGCAATAAAGATCAAAAAATATTTAATCTTTGTAAAAACAATCAAATTCCTTTAGAGTTTGTTGATAAAAAAGAATTTGATAAAAAAGTAGGTAAGGCTGTTCATCAGGGTGTAATGGCGTGTGTTGAAAATTATCGCTATTATTCTGTAACAGAAATATTAGATGCTATACCACAAAATAAACAGCCATTATTATTAATGCTTGATGGATTAGAAGATCCACATAATTTAGGAGCGATTTTAAGAACTTGTGATGCTGTTGGTGTTGATGGTGTGATCATCCCTAAAAACAGGAGTGTTGGTCTCAATGCTACAGTCGCAAAGGTTTCTACTGGAGCTATTCATCATGTTAAAGTTGCACAAGTGACAAATCTGACAAGAACATTAGAAATGCTGAAAAAGGAATCTTTTTGGATTGTTGGCTGTGAATTAGAAAATAGTCAAGATTATCGTGAAATAGATTATAATATGCCAACGGTATTAGTTATTGGTTCAGAAGGTTTTGGAATGTCCAGATTAGTTAAAAAAAGTTGTGATATTCAAGTTGTTTTACCGATGGTAGGACACGTTAATTCTTTGAATGCATCAGTAGCTGCTGCAGTTCTTTTGTATCAGGTCTATAATTCTCGTCATCCTTTATAAAAAAGGAGAATATATATGTATCATGAACAAGAATTAATATATTTATATCATTTAGGTTCACAAATTGCATATGAATTATTATTTGAAGAATATAAAGGCTTTGTGGAAAAATATCTGATTTTTAATTATATAGATACTGTGGAGCAATCAAGAGATGATTATATACAAGTAGCGTTACTGGCATTTTTTAAAACATTAGACAATTACAGATTTGATATGAATACAAAGATGATCACTTATTTTTCTCATACTATTATAGATGCCATCAGAACATCAATAAGATATGCAAACACCCAAAAACATATACCATATAATAAGTTATTGTCTTTAAATGAAGATAGACGAGAATATATGATGCATAATGAAGTCTTAAATGATAAGACCGCAATATATAAGCCAGATGTTCAATTAAGGTTGAAAGAAGATATGGAATATTATCAAGGTGTTGTCGATGAAAATGGCTCATCTTTTGAAAAAGAAGTGTTTTATTATCTTGTTTATGGATATTGTTTTAAAGAAATTGCAAAGATATTGAATGTAGATATAAGAAAGGTCTATAACGCAAAATATAGATTACAAAAAAAGCTTGCAAAAATGAAATAACATTGACTATATCTTTCTTTTATGCTAAATTATAATGGCATAGAAGTGAGTGATTATATGAAACAAAAAGTTATTTTAGTATGCAGTGAGTGTTTATCAAGAAATTACACAATTACTAAAAATAAAAGAGTAAATGTAGAAAGATTAGAATTAAATAAGTATTGTAAACGTTGTGGAAAACATACTTTACATAAAGAAACGAAATAAGGAGGCTTATTCATGTTTGGAAAGAAAGTAACTGAAGAAAATGTTGAATTAAATCAAGACGAACAAGAATTAAAGTTCAGAGATTGGTTTAATTTAAAAGGTATTAGAGCTGAAATTAAAAATGTTCATTGGTTAACTAAAAAAGAATTATTTGAAAATTCAGCAATTGTATTATTATTTACATTTATAATGGGATTATTCTTCTTTGGAGGAGATGCTATTATCGCATTTATATTAAAAGCATTGGGGATGAATTAATATGGCAGGAATGAATGATGAAGGAAGACAATGGTATGTAGTTAATACATACTCTGGTCATGAAAACAAAGTAAAAGAAAACTTAGAAAAACGTGTGGAATCAATGGGATTACAAGATTGTTTGTTTAATATTGTTATTCCTGAACACGTAGAAACTGTTATTAAAGATGGTAAAAAAATTAATAAAGTAACTAATATGTTCCCCGGATATGTTTTAGTAGAAATGATTATGACCGATGAAGCATGGTATGTTGTGCGTAATACTTCTGGTGTTACTGGATTTATCGGTTCTTCTGGTGGAGGGGCTAAACCATTTCCATTACAAAAGCATGAATTAGATCCTATCTTAAAGAAAATGGGAATTAGTACTTCTGTTATCGAAGTTGACTATGCAATAGGTGATGAAGTAAATGTTATTTCTGGTCCATTTGCAGGTAAAAATGGAACTGTTGATTCAATTGATCTAGAAAAGGAAACTGCAAAGGTATTGATAGATTTCTTAGGTAATTTGACACCTATGGAAATTGAATTAACAGCCTTAGAAAAAGCTGTATAAGACAAATGAGTTTTCATTTGTCTTTTATCTTATGGAGGTAAGAAATGGGAAAACTATTATTTTTTGATATTGATGGAACATTAATAGATTGTAATAAAAATATATATGAAATTTCTGATATAAATAAAAAATCATTAGATACTTTAAAAGAAAATGGTCATGATGTTTTTTTGGCAACAGGAAGATGTAAGTGTTTTATTACAGATGGGGTTTATTCGTATCCTTTTAGTGGATATGTTACTTGTAATGGTGGATATGTTGAATATAAAAATAAAGCTGTTTATAAGGCAATTGTTCCTGTTCAGGCAATTAAAGAAACAATGAAAATTTCAGAAGAATTGGATTTGGACTATTATTTTGAAGCAAATGATTATATTTATATTAGAAATAAAAATAATCCTAAGCATATTGCTTTTGCGAATAACTGGGGTATGAAAGAAGAAACTATTATTGATGATTTTGATCCTGAAAAAATTGAAACTTATATTGGTATGATAGTTGTTAATGATAAAAAAGATATTCCTGTTATGATAGAAAGATTATCGCCATATTTTGATGTTCAGAGACATCAAAGTGAATATTCATTTGATTTAACTTTAAAAGGTGTTTCAAAAGCAGTTGGTATTCAAAAATTAGTAGAAGCTCTCAATAAAGATATGAAAGATACTATTGCGTTTGGTGATGGTAGAAATGATGTTGAAATGTTAGAAACAGTGGGAACAGGTGTAGCTATGGCTAATGCGATGCCAGAGGCATTAGCAGTATCTGATGAGATATGCGATGCAGTAGAAAATGATGGAATCACGTCATGGTTAAAAAATAAAGAATTAATATAGAATAAAATCAATAATTTATAATACATATATACAAAAGACAAGATCAATATTTCTTATAGAAGTAGTGACTTGTCTTTTTTAGTAAGGAGGATATATGTTTTTATCAATTATTTTATTAGTCGTGGGATTTGTTTTTTTGATAAAGGGTGCTGATTATTTTGTGGAAGGTGCGAGTCATTTGGCAATGCGTTTCCATATACCACCAATTGTTATTGGATTGACAATCGTTGCTTTTGGAACAAGTGCGCCTGAGGCAGCTATTTCTATTACATCAGCTTTAAAAAACAGCAGTGATTTAGCGATAGGGAATATCATTGGCAGTAATATTATCAATGTTTTGGTTATTTTAGGTATTGTTGGCTGTATATCAACACTGCAAGTTAAAAAGACCACTTATAATTTTGAAATACCTTTTGTTTTATTTATTACTTTATTATTACTTATATTAGGAAAAATTGGAAATGAATTAAGTTTATTAGATGGAATAATATTATTGTTTTTCTTTTTATTGTTTTTTATATATCTTGTTTTTATGGCAAAAAACGAAAGACATGACAATACAGAAGAAAAAATACACTCAATATTCAAAATTATTATTTTATTGTTGTTTGGTATAATAGGGATTATTGCTGGAAGTCAATTGACCATAGACAGTGTAAATTATATTGCGACAAGCATGGGATTATCACAAAGATTTATTGGTTTAACGGTTGTTGCTTTTGGAACTTCCTTACCTGAATTAGTAACATCATTAATAGCCTCTGTAAAGGGAAAAGATGATTTGAGTGTCGGAAATATTATTGGCAGTAATATTTTTAATATTTTATTTATTTTGGGAATGTCTGCTACATTATGTGGACCGATTGTATTTATTGATAAGTTTATTATAGATGGTTTAGTTGCTATAGGAGCATTGATGATTTTTTATATTTTTATTAATAAAGAGTATAAATTAAGAAAAATAGGAGCAATTTTTATGTTAATTTTATATTTTCTTTATTTTATATATATAATGTAGTTTCCAAATGGCACAATTTTTAGTAAAATAAAGTAAAGAGGTGGATATGATATGTTGTTGTTTGGACATAGAGGTTATAGTGATAAATATCCTGAAAATACTTTATTAGCATTTCAAAAAGCTATTGAAGATGGCTTTGATGGAATTGAAACAGATGTTCATAAGACAAAAGATGGCAAATTGGTATTATGTCATGATGAAAAGATAAATCGTACAAGTAATGGAGAAGGATTTATTAAAGATAAAACATATGAAGAATTATTACAGTATGATTTTGGTTATAAAACAAAATATAAGGATCAAAAGATTCCTTTATTAAAAGAATTGTTGCAATTATGCAAAGGTCAAAAAATATTGATTAATATTGAAGTCAAAACTAATAAGATTCATTATGAAAATATAGAATTAGAAATATATCAAATGGTTAAAGATATGGAGATGTTAAATCAAGTTATCTTTTCAAGTTTTTATTTAGAATCATTATTCAAACTAAGAGAAATTAATAATCAATTATATTTAGGTTATTTATTTGAAGATAATTATGAAGAAAATAAAAAAATATGTTTAGAAAACAGATTCCATGTACATGTCAAAGAATGTTACCTTGACGAAGATGAGATAGCATCGTTTCATCGTCAAAAATTGGACATCAATACGTGGGACGTTTCTAATAGATTTAGGTATAGCTATTTCAAAAGAAACGGTGTCAATATAGTTATAGCAAACAAAAATTTTAAGACCTTGATTTTGTAAAATAACACAAAAAAATGAAAACGTTTACCAAAATAAGGGTTTTTAAAATGAAAACGTTTACTTAAAAAATATGTTATTTTTTTCACAAAAATAATATAAAATCACTTGTTTTTTATACTCGTTTCATGTAGTATATGGCTGTACAAATTAAAAAATTCACAAAAAATCGGAGGAACAAAAATGGCAGAAAAAAAACCTGTACAACAAGTTGCACCAACTGAAGCAGAAACAGATGCTCATGTTGATGATCTTGTTACTAAAGCATTAAAAGCTTTAGAAGAATTTGAAGACTTTACTCAAGAACAAGTAGATTACATCGTTGCTAAATGTTCTGTTGCCGGATTAGACAATCATGGTATTTTAGCAGAAGCAGCAGTAAACGAAACTGGTCGTGGTGTTTTTGAAGATAAAGCAGTTAAAAACTTATTCGCTTGTGAATATGTTACTAACAATTTGCGTCACTTAAAAACAGTAGGAATTATCAGTGAAGATCCTTTAACAGGAATTACTGAAATTGCTGAACCAGTAGGTGTTGTTTGTGGTATCGTACCAACAACTAACCCAACATCAACAGTTATCTTTAAGTCTTTGATCGCATTAAAGACAAGAAACCCTATTATTTTCTCATTCCACCCAAGCGCACACGAAAGCTCAAAACAAGCAGCAATCGTCATGAGAGATGCAGCTGTCGCTGCTGGGGCACCAGAAAACTGTATTCAATGGTTAACTATTAAATCTATGTATGCTACAAGTGCATTAATGAAACATCCTGGAGTTGCTACTATCTTAGCTACAGGTGGTAATGCAATGGTTGCTGCTGCATATTCATGTGGTAAACCTGCATTAGGTGTAGGTGCTGGTAACGTACCTGCTTATGTAGAAAAAACTTGTGTATTACCTAGAGCAGTTAATGACATTGTTTTATCAAAATCATTTGATAATGGTATGATTTGTGCTTCTGAACAAGCAGCAATCGTAGATACTGAAATTTATAATGCATTCTTAAAAGAAATTAAGAGATTCCATGTACATTTCGTAAATAAAGAAGAAAAAGCTAAACTTGAAAAATTTATGTTTGGTGCAGAAGCTTATAGTGATAAAGTTAATGAAGCTAAATTAAATCCAAATGTAGTTGGTAAACCTGCTGCATGGATTGCAAAACAAGCTGGTTTTGAAGTACCAGAAGATACACAAATTATTTGTGCAGAATGTAAAGAAGTTGGACCAAATGAACCATTAACTAGAGAAAAATTATCTCCAGTATTAGCTATCTTAAAAGCAAAAAATACAGAAGATGGAATTGCTAAATCAGCAGCTATGGTTGAATTTAATGGTTTAGGTCACTCTGCAGCTATCCATACTCAAGATCATGAAATTTCAAAAGTATTTGGACACGCTGTAAAAGCTATTCGTGTTATCGAAAATGCTCCATCAACATTTGGTGGTATTGGATCAGTATATAATGCATTCATTCCATCATTAACATTAGGTTGCGGTTCTTATGGACATAACTCAGTTTCTAATAACGTAAGTGCTGTTAACTTAATTAATATTAAGAGAATAGGGAGACGTAATAACAATATGCAATGGGTTAAACTTCCTCCAAAGATCTACTTTGAAAGAAATTCAATTAGATACTTAAGAGATATGAAACAAATGGAAAAAGCTATGATTATTACAGACAGAGGTATGTATAATCTTGGTTATGTTGAAAAGATTGAAAATGTCATTAGAAGAAGACGTAATAAAGTTGATATCGAATTATTCTTCGATGTTGAACCTGATCCATCTTTCAATACAGTTCAAGCTGGTCTTGCATTAATGAATAAATTCCAACCAGATGTTATCATCGCATTAGGTGGAGGTTCATCAATGGATGCTGCTAAAGTTATGTGGTTAATGTATGAAAATCCAGAAGTCAACTTTGATGATATTAAACAAAAATTCATGGATATTAGAAAACGTGCATTCAAATTCCCAGAATTAGGAAAGAAAGCAAAAATGATCTGTATCCCAACAACTTCAGGAACAGGTTCAGAAGTAACTCCATTCGCAGTTATTACAGATACTTCTTGCAATAAGAAATATCCATTAACTGACTATGCTTTAACTCCAACTGTTGCTATCGTGGATCCTGAATTTGTTATGTCATTACCGGGAGCTATCGCTGCTGATACAGGTATTGACGTATTAACTCATGCTGTTGAAGCTTATGTTTCAATTTTAGCATCAGACTTTACTGATGGATGGGCTAAGCAAGCTGTTAAATTAGTATTTGATTACTTAGAAGAATCAGTTACTAAAGGAACTCCAATAGCTAGAGAAAAAATGCATAATGCAGCAACAATTGCTGGTATGGCATTCGCTAATGCATTCTTAGGTATGAACCACTCATTAGCTCATAAGATTGGTGGAGAATGGCATATTCCTCATGGAAGAACTAATGGTATCTTATTACCACACGTTATTAGATATAATGGAACTATTCCAACTAAATTAAATATCTGGCCAAAAATCGAAAACTATAAAGCAGATGTTAAATATATGGAATTAGCTCAATTAATTGGATTAAATCCAAAAAATCCTGCTGAAGGTGTACAAATGTTCGCAGATGCTTGTGAAGAATTATGCTTAAAAGTAGGAGTTGCTTCTAACGTTCAATCTCAAGGTATTGATAAAGCTGCTTGGGAAGAATCAATTCATAGAATTGCTATGAACGCTTATGAAGATCAATGTACACCTGCTAACCCTAGAATGCCTATGGTTAAAGATATGGAACAAATCTTACACACAATTTATGATTACAAAAATAAATTTGAAAAATAATTTCTAAAAGGACAGGTTTTGACAGCCTGTCTTTTTTTGACGATAAATATAAAGATAAAGTTCATAATTAATTCATATAAATGGGATATATTAATCGTGTCAGATGAAGACGACATAAAAAAGTATAAGTGTCCCCTCTCCCAAAATATTCACTTATACTTAAAAAAGAAGCGAAAGCTTCTTTTTTTGCGTCACAATAAATAATTTATATGTAAATTAAGATAAAGTTCATATTTAATTCAAATAAATAAGCTATATTAATCATGTCAGATGAAGACGACATAAAAGTATAAGTAACCCCTCTCCCAAAATAAACTTATACTCGAAAAGAAGCGAAAGCTTCTTTTTTTTGTATTACAATAAA
>Ga0129309_1001208_pt1 | contig 14093 bp, 17 predicted proteins | sample L1105metagenome_FD_94439 | JGI IMG/M metagenome (GOLD analysis project Ga0129309, IMG submission 94439) | Ring-tailed lemur group fecal microbial communities from Wisconsin, USA - L1105 metagenome | ecosystem: Host-associated > Mammals > Digestive system > Large intestine > Fecal | place: USA...
AAGATAATATATCAGTCGGGTAAAGGAGAGTCAGTTTAGATGGCAAAAAAGGTGTTAGTTGTTGATGACGAAAAACTCATTGTGAAGGGAATCCGTTTTAGCCTGGAGCAGGACGGGATGGAAGTGGACTGCGCATATGACGGGGAAGAAGGACTGCAGATGGCAAAAGAAAATGAATATGACATGGTCCTGCTGGATCTCATGCTGCCGAAGCTGGACGGCCTTTCCGTGTGCCAGCAGATACGTGAGTTTTCGAATGTACCGGTGGTGATGCTGACTGCCAAAGGGGATGATATGGATAAGATCATGGGCCTTGAATACGGAGCGGATGACTATATCACCAAGCCATTTAATATTCTTGAGGTGAAGGCGCGCATCAAGGCAATTATGCGCCGTACAGGCAAGCCTGCGGCTGCAGAGACGAAGAGCAAGATTATTGAAGTCGGTGATCTGGTGCTTGACTGTGAGGGCAGGAGAGTAAGCATTGCAGGAAAAGAGATCAATCTTACGGCAAAAGAGTTTGATGTGTTAGAACTCTTAGTTTTCAGTCCTAACAAGGTATACAGCCGGGAAAATCTGCTGGATATTGTCTGGGGATATGAATATCCGGGAGATGTGCGTACGGTTGATGTACATATCCGCCGTCTGAGAGAAAAAATTGAAGAAAATCCGAGCGATCCTAAATACGTACATACTAAATGGGGCGTTGGTTATTATTTCCAGCATTAAGAATACCGCAAACCCGCATAAACACTGCATTTCCTGACAAAAAACCTGAAAAAAATGTTACCAGAATGTTACCACGGAAAAGAAAAGGTGAAAAAAGGAGATGTAACGTATGGCAAAATTGGAAAAAACGAAGTATCCGGGGATACAGTATGACCGTGAAACCGATCGTTATATTGTATCCCTTGATTTTGGGCGTGTACCAACACTGGACCCCAAAACAGGGGAAATGGTCCAGAAGCAGAAGAAGACAAGAAGGAGCTGTAGGACTTTAGCCGAAGCCCGACGTATAAAAGATGATCATGACCGATTGAAGAGGGACGGTAAACTGACAGGAAAGCAGAGCAAGGTCACGGTACACGAAGCTATCGAGGATTACATTACAAATAGAACGACACGAAAAAAAGACCCGTGGAGCCAATCATACACTGAGCGGCAGCAGATACACCAGAGGAGAGTTGAGGACTATCTCACACTTAAAGGGCTGAGCACAAAGCCGATAAGGACTTTTTCCATCCATGACCTTGAAACTTTTTTCGACTGGTGCACAGCGGAGCACAAATTTGCGATCCCAGTTGTACAGAAAGATGGGACTGTAAAAAATGAGAATAGGAAGTATGAAGCCTTATCGTACAATACCGTTGACAAACTTCGAAGCTTTTTAAAGGGTCTGAATAAATTTATGTTAAAGGACTTTGACAAGTACGGAGTCGAAAAGGAAATTGTATCACTCACGGAGGTGTCCGCCCAGAAAACGCATTTTGTGCCGGAGGTTTTAAATGCTGAGCAGGTCAATGACTTGATCCGGTATGCGCTTGATTTCGAGGTTTCCGCGCATGCGGGCGCGCCGCTGACAAACCTTGTGCTTGGCTGCCTCTGCGGAGGAATGCGGCGCGGCGAGCAGCTTGGCGTGAAATGGTGCGACTTGGAACTGCCGACGGAAGGGGAAAACAACGGGCGTGTACATGTCTTGCACCAGCGGATACGCGGCAAGGGTGGAACGTATGAGAAAACGCCAAAGGGCGGAAAGGATGACGGAGAAACGCCAGAAGAGAGGAAGGAACGGTGGGCACCGCTGCCGAGGTCAGCATGGACGCTGCTGCAGATCGTGAGGGAAGAGCAGAGTAAATACCGTGAGGTCAAAGATACAGATTATATTTACCAAGAGCCCGTACATTTGATCGGGAATTATCTGAGCGATCCCAACCGGATTGATAGACGGTTTAAGGAGTTCCAGAACCGGTACAACAGGAATCGGAAAAAATCCGGTCTGGAAGAAATTCCGCATGTACGGCTGCATGATTTACGACACACCTACGCAAATCTGCTTGCACACTTTGACGCGGAAGCGCATCCAGAAATCGGTAAAATAGATCACGACATCATCAGCTACAGTATGGGTCACACCACAAAAGGTACGACCGTCACGGAAAGAGTGTACCTACATGATAATGGTGTGAGGACGAAGCTAAACAAGGCTCTGGACATCTGTGTCACCACGGATCTGCGGCGGCATGATGTAAATAATTTGCCAAAGAAAACCGATACAAAGACTGAGAAAAAAGTGAAAAGGTCGATGATTCGGCGGAAGTATCCGAAACAGCACCAAGGCATCGATTTTGGTAAAATTATAAATGATTTCTTAAACTTTTAATTATACAAAAAAGAAGAAGAACCCGGCACGGCTGTGAAAAGCATGGTGACAGGTTCTTTCTTTTTTTATTGGGGTGTGAGTATAAACAATTCGTGATATATAGTTAACTGGGGAGGTGTCTGGCTCATGCATTCGGAGCCCGCGCCTTCGGTTCCGGTTCATCCGGATCATCTGTATCGTCTTCATCTTCGTCATCTTCGTCATCATCATCGTGACAGTAGGTGGTGAATGGCATCCTCTCATGCTGTCGGTATGAGTAAAATGACGCGTCAGACCCTACGATTAGGAAATCGATCATTTTGAGATCAAGATAGTGTACTGTACGCCAAACCTCCTGAGCGGAAGCATCGTCCTGCGGCGACGGCGTGGGGGAAAGCGTTGAAATATGATTGTGAGCGAGCATAAAATACGGGGCTCCGGAGAGCAGGCAAAGTCTGGCGAGCTCACCAAGACTAAAGCTACAGCTGTACTCACTTCCCATACTGACAATGCTGTAGCCCATCGGCTTACAGTGCTTCGAGAGCAGCACCACGGCGGCCCGTTCCACACAGCTGCGGGAAAGCAAATCTGCAATTGCCCGCCGGGCTTCATGAATCGTCTGCAGCGTACAGCCACGCAGCCGCTCACCCGGAGAAATCAGCTCAACGCCCACTTCGCGAAATTCGGGAAAAATTCCGAGAGGGTATGATGCACGGTGCGTGGTATTGGCTGGTTGTTTTGATGTATCTGTCTTTCTTGTCATATCTCTTTTGTCCTTTTAGTTTTTGATTTTTCATAAGATTTTTCTCCTATTCATCGATCATACAAATGGTAATGTATCTGTATCCACAGCCACCGGATACAGGAAGCCGTCCCTGTACTCATACGGAACACCGCCGAGCTGCTCATCAGGGCAAACGAGCTCATAATTTGTAGATGCAATAATTTCTGTGAGCACTTCCGGGCTCACATTCCGGCTTACAGCGATCATCTGGTGTACGTCAGCTGGCAACAAGTAATAATCACCTTGTATAAGTTGTTTGATCTTACTATCCACTTGTGGGTACAGAACACAAATTGCTCCAAAATTACAATCTTCATTCGATATCATTATCATTTTCAATGGATCGCTTGCAACACCTGCGCTACCGCCAAGCGTACGCAGCACCTCCGGCATCGTCCAAATATGAGCGGGCCGCAGCAGCGGCGTGTTTTGGCGAGCGTAGCAATACAACATTGACGGTGTGAGACTCCAAGCTTTCATAATGTCAAAAGTGATCGGGATTGTACAATCCTCATCTGGTACGACAAGATCGTAAACTAATCCTAAGTCCGTATCCGGATATGAGGTACACGGTCTTTCTCTCAGCTCATTCTCACGCTCCGGATCCTGAACGTTGATCAGCTTTGCGACAATCAACTTTCGGACCTTCCGCCGTCGGAAGTACGGTCGCACATCCCCTGTAAAAAGGTCACGGTGGCGGTCAATGCAGGATGAGATGCTTTCGAGGATGTGATTCACGTTTTCCCCGTTACAATACCGGCTGTAAAATGAGTCCATGTACACGAGTGGAATGGTGCATCCGGAGTACCCCGAAAAGACATCCACACCGGGAACGAGGTCGGAATTTGGACGTCTCCGTCTCTCAACGAAGATATCTTGTACACCATCCGGTACGTAATCCATAATCCTCTTTTGCATTTCTTCTGAAAATTCTTTTAATGTATACCTTTCCATAATTTCGTAGCTCCTTTCTGTAAGGGTTGATTTATCAACGTTTTTACGAGGCTTTAATATGTATCAACATTTCACCCGGCCCGCCGGCGGGCCCGAGGCTGCTACAGGAAGATGGGGCAGGAAGGATAGCAGGAGGTTATACAAAAAAAGAGAGATCCCCGAAGAGATCTCCCAAAATGAAAGGGAATAAAAATGGAATAATAAAAGAAAACAAAAAAAGAACACAAAAATATGAATACACCTATGGATATACCTTATCAAAAATCCACCCGAAACGCTTTTTATGGTTTTCTACAACAGGAAGTTATACAAAAAAAGGAAAGGCTCCCCCGAAGGAGAGCCAACCTACATGCTTTCAATACCATCCTATTTTTCTCCCGGCGCGGCCACGCGCATCAAAATATTTATACAAAAAAGAGACCCTCCCGCAGGAGAGTCCCAAGAAAATAGAAAAGCTTCAGATCATCCAAAATCTCTCCCGGGCGCAGCTTGTCGCGCCATCTTCTCAGCCCAAAATGAAACCACAGAATGACCAAAATGGAACCAGCCTGAGACCTAAATGAAACCGATAATGTGCGTGGTTCGAAAATGGTTCGTTTGTGGTTCCAAATTGGGCACGCAATGACCAAAAATAAACCCGGCCAGAAAATAGGCACGGTTGTGGTTCCAAAATGGGTTAAATGTGTGTTTGTTATTGGTTCGTTTCTGGTTCGGATGTGGTTCAAAAATGGGCGCAAAAAATCACTGCTCATCATTGGGCTCAAAACGGAAGACAAGATGGTAGCCCATCGTGGATAGTATACGGTCAATATCTCCAAGACTTAGACTTCTCTTAGTAAAAGTGCTGTTAAGCGTCTGAGGCAAAACGCCCATGCGACGAGCAACCTCACGCTGCGGAATATCGGCATCAAGCATCATTTTTTTCAATTCAGTAACAACCTGTTTGTTATCTCTATATCTAATATCATACATAGCAAAATCCTCCTTATCTATCCTTATTATACAGTAAATCACCTCATTTGTCAATGAAAGTAAATAAAAATAAGGTAAAAAGAAACACTCATAAATCAATGATTTTATTATTCAAGAAAGAAAAACATTGATAAATCAATGCACTTAGAAATAAAATATTTTTTGAAAATATAAGGTAAATGGTTGACAAAAAGAAAAGTATGTGGTATACTTTAATTATCAAAGGGGGAGACAAAAAGTTTTTCCCGATGAATATACAAAAGGTTAGAACAAGGTAACTGATTATAAACAAATTATAAAGTCAATAAAGAATTTGTAAAGTATATAAAGAATTTATAAAAAAGTTACCACAAATGACCTCATCCAACATTACATAGCATTATCTAGCCTTTGTCAACCTTGCACAACCGAAGGCGTGGGATACGGACAGTTGGTTATGCAGTATTGACAAATACAAGGATGATGATATATGATGTGGGCGTAAAAATAAGAATAGAAAGGGGTACGAATTATGAGACGTATCATCGACGGTCGGATGTACAACACCGATACAGCTCGTTTTCTCGGGGAGTGGGAAAACATGAAGAACGCAACCGATTTTAATTATTACTTTGAAAGGTTGTACAGAAAGAAAACAGGGGAATTTTTCATCCACACATGGGATCCGTTACACGGGGATTTTGTCCGTAAAATGACGGAAGACGAAGCTAAAATGTGGATGGAAGAAAAGGGAAAAGTGGAAACCTATATTGAAATCTTCGGAGAACCGGAAGACTAAAACCGGAAGACTAAATAAAGGAGTGAAAGGTATGAAAAAAGAGTGTGTACAGACGAAAAAGTCTAAGAAGCTCCCACGGTTACCATGGGTAAGGCCGGAAAATTGGGAGTACATGTACGGAGCTGAAATCCCCGGAGTGGGGTATAAGATCTGTTACAAATAGCATCCACAGCACCCCCCAAGACCCCGCCGAAAGTTTCTCAGGCCGACGGTGGGGCAGGGAGGGTGGATGTGAAAAACTACAACAGGAATTGTATCATAAAATGATACGAAAAGAAAGGAAAATAGTGTTATGAACCTTGAAAAAATCAGGGCGGAAGCCTTTGAAGAGGGCGTGAAAATCGGATCAAATCAGGCGTCCGTTGTATATACCGGAAAGCTTGCTGAAATAGCCGGTGAGAAAGCGTATCAGGAGCTGGCTCAGAAGATGGAGCAGGAGCGGGTATGGTATACTCACAAAGTTTTGCACAAAGTTTACCATCACATCTGCGGCTGCATTGACGCTGTAGCGGATGATCCAGCAGTGGACGAGCTCACAAAATCGGTTTTGTCCGATATACGAACGGAATTTGAGGAAGATTATCGTGGAGTGAATGATGAATTTGAGGAGCTTGAATTTTGTTTTGAGGACTTTTTGGCGAAATGTCAGGAAGCAGGCAAGAGAGGGGAGTGGATCGCATGATGACGAGGGAACAGGTACTTGAGGAAATCAAGGAATTAAAGGAAAAAATGAGCAGACCTGTGGATGCAAACGCCGAGCAGATCGCAGCATTGGAAGCAAAAGCCGATGCAGTAAGGGCTGAGCAGCTGCGGGTTGCCTATTCGGATGATGCAGATAAGTCAGAGAAAATACAGGATTTGCTGGATGAGTGCGGCAGAATCTGCGACAAAATCGAAAAATTGAGACCTTACCGGCCGGACGAAGAAGGGGAAGACTGGGGAGACTACCAGTTAGGGAAAATCGACGGATATGATGACAAGCGTGAGGGTAAGGTGGCGGATCTGGTCGAAATCAGGGAAAAATACGGGATTTTTTACGTGATGGGATACGTCGATGGTATGGAAGGAGATGATGAGCGATGATTGTTGATGAAACCGGCTTGATCATCAGTGATACAGGCAGCGTAGTTGATCTTACTGCAATTGATAAAGTGAAACCGTACGAAGAAATCTGTGCGGATGCTTTGGAGACATATTTGCAGGCAAGCCCTTTGACGGTGACAACGGAGCTGATCCTTGACAAAAGCAAGGGCTTCAAAGCCGGGGTACTTGGATTTATCAACTACACCCTTCGGCTGGAATCAGCCTCAAAAGGGCGGAAGCTGAAAAGTGTGGAGAATCTGACAGCGTCACAGACATCCCGCATCATCCGTGCGACTGGTGACGTAAAGGTGATCGTGATGGATTCAGCGGCCGGAAAAGTCCGCCAGCTGGCTATCCTGCAGCACAGCGGGGAGCACAAAGGGATCTACGTACGTCAGTATAAGACCTGCATGGCAGAGCTGCACGCGTTGATTTTTGCACTCAATTCTGAGGCAGACGAACGCTTTTGTAACACAGTGTTGTACAATCTGACCAACACCTGTGAGACAGTGGAGCCGGTACAGGATGGGATCCGGGTAGCTTGCAACAACGGAGTTTACAATTTGGAGACAAAAGAATTTACAGGCTGGGATGATCCGGATTACAAAGATAGATATGGAAAATGTGCTTTTGTAAAAAAGTTGAAAATAAATTACAACGCCAATGTCACGCTGCATGATGCGACCATCCACAATGACGCTGATGGTACAGATTGGGATCCAGAGTATCAGATCGACAGCTGTCTGGATGATCCGTCAGCACGTCAGCTGATCTGGGAGACCTACAATTTCCTGTTTCGTGGAAAATCGGGCGGCAAGGTCGTCTGGCTGCTCAATTCGTCCGGAATGGCAGGCGGCGGTGGCGGAAAATCGACGGTTACCAGCATGGGCCGGAATGTCGTCGGGACGGAAAATGTGCTTATGAAATCAATCGACGAGATTTCGGAGGATCGATTTTCGCTGTACCCACTCCCTGAAAAAGTTGCAATCATGGCAAATGAAACGAATTCCAGCACCAGCGCGGTAAAAAATGCGACCATTTACAAAAATCTGAGCAGGTGCCAGCCAATAAGCTGTGAGGGAAAGGGTCTGAATGGATTTACATATGTCTTTAGGGGGCAGATCGTATATGAGACAAACGGTGTCCCGAAATTTGTTGAGCAGTCGCATGCTGTACACCGGAAGGAAATTTTCCTGCATTTTGAAAAAAATTTTGACAATGGAAATCCACGTGAGTATATCATTAAGGATTACGTAAACAGAACGAATGTTCTGGAGTACGTGCTGAAAAAAGCCCTTGAGCTGGGGCCATTGGAGCAGTTTTCGCCGGATTGTGTGAAATCGCAGGAAGGGAATTTGAAAGAAGTTAAGGCCTCAAATTCCAAAGTTTACGAATTTATGGACGTGGTTGCGGATACTTTTCTGATGAATACCGTACCTGTGGATCTGCTGTACGATACCTTTAAAGCTTATGATGAGGTGTGCAATGGTGCAAAATACCACATGGAAAAGCGTCGGTTTAAAATGGAGCTGCAGGTTTGGTGTGCGGACAATCCGGACTGGGATTTTGTAAAAGGGTCGGTAAGGATCCCAAAAGGTACGCCATCGGAGTACGTGATTGCCGAATACGGCTACAAAATGGACGGCTGGCAGGCCAAGCCACAGGTTGGAGCGGTGGATATTACTACCGGCGGAGAAATCGCACCTGAAAAATATGCGTCCACGAAAACTTACACAGATGGAATCAAGCGGACACCGGAAGGTGTTGCAAAACGGCAGGGTGCAAAAACGGAAGCTGCGGACAAGCAGCAGCGGGAGGATGAAGCTCTGTATACGATTTTCAGGGCGAAATGGTTTGAGGTCAATATCGATCAGCTGATTTCCAGAAGTCTCACGCCGGAGAAAGTCCCGACGATGGAGACGTGGGCACAGCACGGGAAACCACAGTGGAATAAGTCGAAGCAGACGTGGGACTCCTATTCCGAAAATTATACACTTGGCCGTGTATTTAATGACTACAAGATAAAGTATGAGGTACCAGACAGTTGTATGTGATGAGTGACAAAAATGCGCCGTAGGCTCCGGCTTGCGGCGTAAGTTATATAGATAAGGGGAGTGTATAGTATGACAAGAGACGAAAAAAGGAGAGCCGCAGAGCTGGCCGCGTGCGTTGGCGATATTATCAAGAGGCCACAAGTAGCACGAGCTGACGTAGATAGATGTCGTTATAAAAAAATGGAAATCAGGTCACGGGCCATGCATCCGTGTGCGATCCGGTACAATAAGGACAAGATTTCCGGAGGTGGTGTAGAGAGTGGCATTGAGGATTATGTTGTAAAAATAGAAAAGATGGAGCAGCAGGAGCAGTATTATAAAGTCCTTTGGGCGTACTACGAAAGCTTTTTGGTATGGATCTTAAACAGCTGCGGGCTCACGGAACAGGAGTGTATGGCGTTTGTGTCTTGGTATCTGATACGGGTAGGAGATGAATATTTGAAAAGGATACCGTACAAAATGGTCCCGATGAGGATTATGTATATGATGACACGAGATGAGAAAATACCGGTAATGATGATACCAAAATTTTATTTTGAGAAAGATGTATACAGAGGAGACCAGCCGTGCATGCTGGATTGGCGGATGCACATGCAGCCGGTACAGGTTGATGCTAATGACGACGTAAAGTTTATTCCGATTTTTGAGACACCGGGCGGCGCGTACAAAGCCCTGAAACGGGCGATGGCAAAAATATCTGATTTTGTTGTTGAAAATGATTTAGAGTACAAGGTATGGTAGTATACGACAGGAAGCACCCCTTCGGGGGTGTTTTTTTGTGTGAATTTGTGTGTGAAAAGTGTGGGCGTGTGTGTTTGTGTGAAAAAAAGTTGCTGTGTGGGGCTTTTCTGGCCGCTTATACAGGCCGGTAGGGCTCATTATACAGAAAAGGGGCAGTGAGATTTCACACAAAATGGATTTTTCACACATTTTCACACAAAACTATAATTCCGGAAAAGCCTATGAAATAAGGGGGTTTTGAATGATTGTAGTGTTTTGTGTGTTTTGTGTGAATGTGTGAAAGGAAATTGGTATATATAAAAAAATTTATATATATGAAATACCCCTCACACAAAGCACACAAATCACACAAACCTTTCAGGGGATGTTTCCCCACCCCTTTTTGTATAATTCCGTCGCCCCTGACGGATAAAAAGGGCACCCGAAGAAAGGTCCGGTGGACGTTTCGAAGGGCAAGCACCGAAAGGCGCGCAGTAAGGGATTGTCTCGGCTGTGCCGAGCGACACATGTGCAACAGGTGGCGTCACAATCCCTTATGCCCTTTCTTCTTTTCCCGTAGTCAGTCCTGATCCGTTACCGGGTCAGACTGCTAGACCCAGTGTTATCACGGTTTTCCGTGATTCGCATGGGTCCGATTTTGACCCTGATTTTTTGCTGCAATGCGTCGCACTTTGCGAAAATGACGCCGAGCACCCTGATAAATAAGGGGGTCAGATTCGCACCCACACACGGCGTTTTGACGTCAAATTCGCATTGGTTGACGCCGGCTTTTCTCACACATTTCTCACTCTTTTTCTGTATAATTTCATGTATTTCTTTTTGTAAAAAATCTCAACTTTTTGTGTAAAAGTATTGACAGGACACACCAAATGTGGTAATATGTTAGTATGAGATAGTTGTAATAGATCAACTATAACAAACAGAGGTGATTGGGGAGGGGTTGCAGATTTCTGTGGCTTCTCTTTTTTCACACACATATAATTTTTGACCGTACCCCCTATGGGGTTGCCTATAAAACACACTCTCTACACACCTTTCTTTTTTATTTTACACTCCTTTTGTCATTCTGTATGAGGTGGGCATGACGAACCCGCCTCCGCTGCAGGATGCTGAGGCAGGAAAGGATGCAGGAGTGTTGTTGGAGATTTTTTATGAAGAGTTTTGTTTATACTTTTGGGGACGTACCAAGCATCAGACTGATCCCCTTATCGGATTTTCATATCGGCGGCAAGCTGGCGCGGATGGATCTGATAAATGACTTAGTCAATTATGTCATGTCTCAGCCGGATTTGTATGTGGTTGTAAATGGGGATTTGGTGGAGATGTACCTTGGTGGTGGTGGATATCAGACGACCCCGCCGGGTGAGCAGATCAGTAAAGCTGTTGAAATTTTGAGACCGCTTGCTGCCACCGGTAAGATCCTGTGCATGATGGACGGGAATCATGAATATCGTTTTTCTTCCGCTGTCGGCGTTTCCGTAGCATCAGCGGTAGCCGCGCAGTTGGGGATTCCGGGCGTAGCCACTGAGGACGCAGCTCTCCTTTTTCTGGAGGTGGGACACATCACATATTCTGTATACGTGACCCACGGCAGCAATACCTGTAAAGAGACCGGCGGCAAGATAAATAAATTGGCGCAGCTGGCCGATATTATCGACACTGATGTGTATATTTCGGGGCATACCCACGTTCCGGCTGTATTCCGGTCCGGATTTATCAGGATCGACCGGAATCGTGACACATTCGAGAAGGTCGAACATTTATTCGTGAATTCGGCAAGCGTGCTGGGCTACGGCGATTATGCAGAAAATGGCTGCATGCGTGTGTGCTCCAATGTTTATCCGATCATCACGCTGGATGGAAATACAAGAAATATGAGGGTTTGTGTGTAAGAAAAATATGAGTAAAAAGGAGAATGGAGATGCATAGTGAGAGATTTTTGGCGGCAGCTGCAGGAAGCAGACGAATTTGTCGCACCTGTGCGGCAGAAAGCGAAACAGGAAGTTGTGACACATCCGCGGCCGGAAGGCGGCGGGATAAGATTAGACATATAAAAATAATGGCATCAGAGCTATGAAGCTTTGGTGCTTTTTTGTTGTGTATAAGGAGGTGACACTGTGGCGGTATTGAAAGACGCAAGGCGCGAGAAATTTGTACAAAATCTCATAAAGGGTATGTCACAGCGTCAGGCTTATTTGGATGTATACCCAGCGTCAAAAAAATGGAAGCCGGAAAGCGTCGATACAAAAGCCTCCCATTTGGCGCAGGAAGTTGAGGTTAAGGCAAGGTTCGACGAGCTCAAGGCTGCCTCAGCGGATGATGCAATTTTGACCCGTAAGCAGCGTATGGTGATTCTGTCGCAGCTTGCTGACGACGCTGTGCAGCAAGGCAAAACGAGGATTCAGGCGATCGATGTGCTGAACAAGATGGATGGCGAGTACGTGAAGAAGATTGAGGCGACCGTATCCGCTCCTGTAAAGGAGACAGCGGCGGCAGTGGCGGCGATCCTGAATGAATGATAAATTGATACGGTCACTCCGTGACCATCCTGTAAAATATGCTCACCTGCTTGGATTTAACCTGCTCACAGACTTACATAATGAGTGGATCAAGCTGATGCTCATGGAGCCCCATGATTATACACTGTTGGGGCACCGTGGCTCTTACAAAACAACTTGCCTTTCCATTGCCTTTGCCTTGCTGATTGTATTGCGGCCAGATAAGACCATATTTTTTATCCGTAAGACGGACGATGATGTCATCGAGATTATCAGGCAGACTTTGAAAATATTGGAGTCTGACCTTTTCCATTATCTTGTATCTGAGATTTACGGTATTGACCTTGTAATTACAACCTCAACATCTTTTAAAATTGATACAAATTTAAATGATTCCAGCAAGGGGCAGGTACAGCTGCTTGGTATGGGCCTCAACGGCTCCCTTACCGGTAAGCATGCTGATCTGGTTTTTACAGACGACATTGTAAACGTCAAGGATCGGGCCAGCAGAGCCGAGCGCGAGCAGACAAAGCGGCAGTATCAGGAGCTGCAGAATATAAAGAATCGCGGAGGCCGGATTTTTAACACCGGAACGCCGTGGCACAAAGAAGACTGCATAAGTACACTGATGCCAAATATCAACCGCTGGACTTGCTACGATACAGGACTGATCAGTAAGGACAATCTGACGCAGCTGCGGGAGAGCATGAGCGCGTCACTGTTTGCAGCAAATTATGAGCTCAAGCACATAGCCGACAAGGACGCGATGTTTAAGGATGCTCATTATCTCACCGACGACGAAGACACAGCGGAAACGCTTTACGAGGGCATCGCGCATATTGATGCTGCGTACGGCGGCGAAGACTTCACGGCCTACACTGTCATGCATGAGCTACCAGACGGGCACATTGCTGCTTTTGGAAAGATATGGCAACAGCATGTTGATGAATGCTTGTCTGAGATTATTCTGTATCATGAGTATTTCCGCGCCGGCTCAATCGTATGTGAGACCAACGGGGATAAAGGATATCTCAAACAAGAGCTTGAGGATGATTTGGGTATGTATGTGTGTGATTATTCTGAGCACACAAACAAATTTATAAAGATTTCTTCTTATTTAAAAAAGAATTGGAACAGGATTTACTGGATCAGTGACACGGATCCTGAGTATATAAATCAAATCACAGATTACACGGAATTTTCGGAGCACGATGATGCGCCGGATTCTGCCGCATCACTTATAAGATACTTGATTGAGAAACCAGAAGCAAATACGGATGAATGTTTAGCGGGAGGATGGTAAAAGATGGCACAAGATATTTTTCGGATAGCAGACGGCACAGAGATGACGCCGGAGCTGCTTGCCAAGTATATCAAAAAGAATGATACAATAACCGCCCGCCGCTACCGTCCCCTCTGGCGAGCTTACAATAATGATTACAAGATTTTTCACCAGCGGGCGAAAGCGAGCTGGAAGCCGGACCACAGGCTGGCGGTCAATTTTGCGCAATATATCGTTGATACTTTTGAGGGTTTTTTTCTTGGCAATCCTATCAAGACGACATCAAAAGATAAATCTGTTGCTCCCTATGTAAATTATCTTGATGCGTATAACGATCAGGACGATGCGAACGCGGAGCTTTCGCGGATCGTTTCCATTTTTGGCAGAGGCTACGAGCTGTATTATACGGACGAGGACGGAATAGAATGCACGGCTTACTTGGATCCGATGGAATCATTCATGATTTACGACGAAGCAATACATCCGCATCCCCGCTATTTTGTCCGGGTGTATGTGGATAGCGAGGGGATCAAGAGGGGATCTATTTCGGATGATACCTACGTTACCTATTTTGTGTATAACCCTGAC
>Ga0129309_1001209_pt1 | contig 14075 bp, 10 predicted proteins | sample L1105metagenome_FD_94439 | JGI IMG/M metagenome (GOLD analysis project Ga0129309, IMG submission 94439) | Ring-tailed lemur group fecal microbial communities from Wisconsin, USA - L1105 metagenome | ecosystem: Host-associated > Mammals > Digestive system > Large intestine > Fecal | place: USA...
ATCTTAAGGAAGAGAGCGCGTCCAGTTTTGTGCGTCTGCTGGATGCCGCGGGTCTGTCAATGGCTCTGAACAAATCGGTGGTGAACAACGATCCGCAAGGGTATCCGGATCGCGTTCGTCAGCAGCGCGAAAAAGGTATCTGGGTATATGAACGTTATCCGTTTGTTGATGGAAAACCGCCGTATACCATTGATGAAACAACGAAAGAAGTTATCTGGAAATACCAGCAAGACAACAAGCCTGATGACAAGCCGAAACTGGAAGTGGCCAGCTGGCTGGAAGATGTCGATGGCAAACAGGTCAAGCGCTATGCCTTTATTGATGAGGCGGAGCATGAAACAAACGAGTCCTTGGAGGCGGCAAAGGCAAAAATCATTAAGGCATTTCCTGGATTAGAGGAGTGTAAGGACCCGACATACCACTACGAGGTCAACTGTCTGGAATACCGTCCTGGCACCAATGTTCCGGTAACCGGGGGAATGTATGTTCCGCGCTATACGCAACTGAATCTCAGCGCCGACACTGCGAAAGCGATGGTGCAGGCTGCGGATTTAGGCACCAACATTCAGCGCCTGTATCAACATGAGCTTTATTTCCGTACTAAAGGCAGTAAAGGCGAACGTCTGAACAGCGTCGATCTCGAACGTCTGTACCAGAACATGTCGGTCTGGCTGTGGAACGACACGGCTTATCGTTATGAAGAAGGCAAAAATGACGAGCTGGGCTTTAAAACGTTCACCGAGTTCCTGAACTGCTACGCCAACAATGCTTACGAGGGCGGCACCGAGTGCTCCGCGGAACTGAAGAAATCGCTGGTCGATAACAACATGATCTACGGAGATAATACTACCAAAGCGGGCATGATGAACCCGAGCTATCCGCTCAACTATATGGAAAAACCGCTGACGCGTCTGATGCTGGGCCGTTCCTGGTGGGATCTGAACATTAAGGTTGATGTGGAGAAGTACCCAGGATCCGTATCGGCAAAGGGTGAGAGCGTTACGGAAAACATCAGCCTGTACTCGAATCCGACCAAATGGTTTGCGGGTAACATGCAGTCAACCGGCCTGTGGGCACCGGCCCAGCAGGACGTCACCATTAAGTCTTCGGCGTCAGTCCCAGTGACTGTTACCGTGGCGCTGGCTGACGACCTGACTGGACGTGAGAAGCATGAAGTTGCGCTGAACCGTCCGCCAAGAGTGACTAAAACGTACTCTCTGGACGCTAGCGGTACGGTGAAGTTCAAGGTGCCTTACGGTGGCCTGATTTATATCAAGGGCAATAGCTCTACCAATGAATCTGCCAGCTTCACCTTTACTGGCGTGGTAAAAGCACCGTTCTATAAAGACGGCGCATGGAAAAACGATCTGAACTCTCCTGCCCCGCTGGGCGAACTGGAGTCTGCGTCGTTCGTCTATACCACACCGAAGAAGAACCTGAATGCCAGCAATTTCACTGGCGGTCTGAAACAATTCGCTGAGGAACTGGATACTTTTGCCAGCTCGATGAATGATTTCTATGGCCGTGATGGCGAAAACGGTAAGCACCGGATGTTTACCTATAAAAACTTGACGGGCCACAAGCATCGTTTCGCCAACGATGTGCAGATCTCCATCGGTGATGCGCACTCGGGTTATCCGGTAATGAACAGCAGCTTCTCGACGAACAGCACCACGCTGCCGACGACGCCGCTGAACGACTGGCTGATTTGGCACGAAGTCGGTCATAACGCTGCAGAAACACCGCTGAACGTACCGGGTGCAACTGAAGTGGCGAACAACGTGCTGGCGCTGTACATGCAGGATCGCTATCTCGGTAAGATGAACCGTGTCGCTGACGACATTACCGTCGCGCCGGAATATCTGGAGGAGAGCAACGGTCAGGCCTGGGCGCGCGGCGGTGCGGGGGACCGTCTGCTGATGTACGCACAGCTGAAAGAGTGGGCAGAGAAAAACTTTGATATCAAGAAGTGGTATCCAGATGGCAAGCTGCCTGCGTTCTACAGCGAGCGTGAAGGGATGAAAGGCTGGAACCTGTTCCAGTTGATGCATCGTAAAGCACGCGGCGATGATGTTGGTAACAGCACCTTTGGTGGCAAGAATTACTGTGCTGAATCCAACGGTAACGCTGCCGACACGCTGATGCTGTGTGCCTCCTGGGTCGCTCAGACGGATCTTTCGGAGTTCTTTAAGAAATGGAATCCGGGTGCGAATGCTTACCAGCTACCGGGAGCGGCAGAGATGAGCTTCGAGGGCGGTGTGAGCTCTTCGGCTTACAGCACGCTCGCGTCGCTTAATCTGCCGAAACCGGAAAAAGGGCCGGAAACCATTAACAAGGTTACCGAGCATAAGATGTCTGCCGAGTAAGCCTGTAGGCCGGATAAGGCGTTCACGCCGCATCCGGCATGAAATAAGGCGTATCGGGTTAACACATTTGCCCGATGCGCCATCTTATCGGGCCTGGAGGAAAGCCATATGGCATACACCCGCAGGCCCGCATCTGGCAAGTTACAACAAACAACCTTTAACCATGCTTTTTGATGTTTTTCAGCAATACCCCGCGGCGATGCCCATACTGGCAACCGTCGGAGGATTGATCATCGGCAGTTTTTTGAATGTGGTGATTTGGCGTTACCCCATCATGCTGCGCCAACAAATGGCGGAGTTTCATGGTGAAACGCCGAGTACGCAGTCAAAAATAAGCCTTGCGCTACCGCGTTCGCACTGTCCGCATTGCCAGCAGACTATCCGCGTTCGTGACAATATTCCGCTGCTCTCATGGTTGATGCTCAAAGGGCGCTGCCGCGACTGTCAGGCGAAAATCAGCAAGCGTTATCCGCTGGTTGAGTTATTGACAGCACTTGCTTTTTTGCTGGCGAGTCTGGTGTGGCCAGAAAGTGGATGGGGACTGGCGGTGATGATATTATCCGCGTGGCTGATTGCCGCGAGCATCATCGACCTCGACAACCAATGGCTGCCCGATGTTTTTACTCAGGGCGTATTGTGGACCGGGCTGATTGCGGCATGGGCGCAACAGAGTCCGTTAACGCTACAAGACGCAGTCACCGGCGTCCTGGTGGGGTTTATCACTTTTTACTCCCTGCGCTGGATAGCCGGAATAGTTCTGCGTAAAGAAGCATTAGGCATGGGCGATGTATTACTTTTCGCCGCTTTAGGTGGCTGGGTGGGGCCGTTGTCGCTACCCAATGTTGCTTTAATCGCATCATGCTGCGGTCTGATATATGCCGTTATTACAAAAAGAGGATCAACCACACTGCCTTTTGGACCGTGTTTAAGTCTGGGCGGTATAGCAACACTTTATCTACAGGCATTGTTTTAATGATAACCACGTCATTATCAAAGTGACATTTTAACTCTTATTAATAACCTTAGAGATTATTTACCATGTCGATAAAACAGATGCCAGGGAGGGTATTAATATCGCTATTGTTGAGCGTTACAGGATTATTAAGTGGCTGCGCCAGCTATAATGAAAACGCCAGTTTACTGGCGAAAAAACAGGCGCAAAATATCAGCCAAAACCTGCCGATTAAATCTGCGGGATATACCTTAGTGCTGGCGCAAAGTAGTGGCACGACGGTAAAAATGACCATTATCAGCGAATCGGGTACTCAGACCACGCAGACACCTGACGCCTTTTTAACCAGCTATCAACGACAAATGTGCGCTGACCCAACGGTGAAATTAATGATCACCGAGGGAATTAATTACAGCATAACGATTAATGATACACGTACAGGTAACCAGTATCAGCGGAAACTGGATCGTACCACCTGTGGAATAGTCAAAGCATAACGTCGGGTAGATATAAATTGGCGCGGGTTGTTTTTCGTGACGCACGAATTTATCTCATTCAGTTGCTGACAAAAATTCGTCACACTCTTAGCCAGAGACAATCTCTTAATACAGACAAAGAGCATCTGCGAAAAATGGTGCGCGGGATGTTCTGGCTGATGCTGCTTATTATTTCTGCAAAAATGGCGTATTCACTCGGGCGCTATTTCTCCTTTTCTGCGGAATATACGGCGGTTTCCTCATCGGCGAATAAACCGCTCCGTGCGGATGCAAAACCGTTCGATAAAAATGACGTGCAATTAGTCAGCCAACAAAACTGGTTTGGCAAATATCAACCCGTCGCCGCACCGGTAAAACAACCTGAATCTGCGCCTGTGGCAGAAACGCGTCTTAATGTGGTGCTGCGTGGGATCGCCTTTGGTGCCAGACCCGGCGCGGTGATTGAAGAAGGCGGCAAACAGCAGGTCTATTTGCAGGGTGAACGGCTTGGCTCTCACAACGCAGTGATTGAGGAAATCAACCGCGACCATGTGATGCTGCGCTATCAGGGGAAAATGGAACGTCTGAGTCTGGCAGAGGAGGAACGCCCCCCTGTGGCGGTGACCAGCAAAAAAGCCGCCAGCGACGAAGCAAAGCAAGCTGTTGCTGAACCTGTCGTCAGTGCGCCAGTGGAGATCCCGGCTGCCGTGCGTCAGGCACTGGCGAAAGATCCGCAGAAAATTTTTAACTATATCCAGCTTACGCCTGTGCGTAAGGAGGGAATTGTCGGTTATGCAGTGAAGCCGGGGGCAGATCGTTCTCTGTTCGATGCCAGCGGTTTCAGGGAAGGCGATATCGCCATTGCGCTAAATCAGCAGGATTTCACTGATCCACGAGCAATGATTGCTCTGATGCGGCAGTTACCTTCAATGGATTCCATTCAACTTACGGTTTTACGCAAGGGTGCGCGCTACGACATTTCCATCGCACTGCGCTAACCGCATTTAATCCAGGAGAATCATTCATCGTGTTTTGGCGTGATATGACGTTGTCTATCTGGCGTAAGAAGACAACTGGCCTCAAAACAAAAAAGCGTTTACTGCCGCTGATGCTGGCAGCGGCATTGTGTAGTTCACCGGTCTGGGCGGAAGAAGCCACTTTCACCGCTAATTTTAAAGATACCGACCTGAAATCGTTCATCGAAACCGTCGGCGCTAACCTTAATAAAACCATCATTATGGGGCCGGGCGTTCAGGGGAAAGTGAGTATTCGCACTATGACTCCGCTCAATGAACGCCAGTATTACCAGTTATTCCTTAACCTGCTGGAAGCACAGGGGTATGCGGTCGTACCGATGGAAAACGACGTGCTGAAGGTGGTGAAATCAAGCGCCGCGAAAGTCGAGCCGCTGCCGCTGGTCGGTGAAGGCAGCGACAACTACGCGGGCGATGAAATGGTCACCAAAGTCGTGCCGGTACGCAATGTGTCGGTACGCGAGCTGGCACCGATTCTGCGCCAGATGATTGACAGCGCAGGCTCAGGCAACGTTGTTAATTACGATCCCTCCAACGTGATTATGCTTACCGGACGCGCCTCCGTTGTGGAGCGCCTGACGGAAGTGATCCAGCGCGTGGATCACGCGGGTAATCGCACCGAAGAGGTGATCCCGCTGGATAACGCCTCAGCCTCGGAAATTGCCCGCGTGCTGGAAAGCCTGACCAAAAACAGCGGCGAGAACCAGCCAGCAACGCTGAAATCTCAAATTGTCGCCGATGAACGCACCAACAGCGTGATTGTCAGTGGTGACCCCGCCACGCGAGACAAAATGCGCCGTCTGATCCGTCGGCTGGATTCAGAAATGGAGCGCAGCGGCAACAGCCAGGTGTTCTATCTCAAATACAGCAAAGCCGAAGATCTGGTCGATGTGCTGAAGCAGGTCAGCGGTACGCTCACGGCGGCTAAAGAAGAGGCGGAAGGCACGGTTGGTAGCGGGCGTGAGGTTGTCTCCATCGCCGCCAGCAAACACAGTAATGCCCTGATTGTTACTGCGCCGCAGGACATTATGCAGTCGCTGCAAAGCGTGATTGAACAACTGGATATTCGCCGTGCTCAGGTGCATGTCGAGGCGTTAATCGTGGAAGTTGCCGAAGGCAGCAATATCAACTTCGGCGTGCAGTGGGGGTCAAAAGATGCCGGATTAATGCAGTTTGCCAACGGTACGCAAATCCCTATTGGTACGCTGGGGGCAGCGATTTCTGCAGCCAAGCCGCAGAAAGGTTCCACGGTGATCAGCGAAAACGGTGCTACCACCATAAATCCGGATACTAACGGCGATCTCTCCACGCTCGCTCAGCTCCTTTCTGGCTTTAGCGGTACGGCGGTTGGCGTGGTGAAAGGCGACTGGATGGCGCTGGTACAGGCGGTCAAAAACGACTCCAGCTCGAACGTGCTCTCCACGCCGAGTATCACCACGCTGGACAACCAGGAAGCCTTCTTCATGGTGGGCCAGGACGTTCCGGTATTAACTGGATCTACCGTTGGCTCCAATAACAGCAATCCTTTCAATACGGTAGAGAGGAAAAAAGTCGGCATCATGCTGAAAGTCACGCCGCAGATTAACGAAGGTAACGCGGTGCAGATGGTGATTGAGCAGGAAGTCTCGAAAGTGGAAGGGCAGACCAGCCTCGATGTCGTGTTTGGCGAGCGCAAACTGAAAACCACCGTGCTGGCTAACGATGGTGAGCTGATCGTGCTTGGCGGTCTGATGGACGACCAGGCGGGAGAAAGCGTGGCGAAAGTGCCGCTGCTGGGTGATATCCCGTTGATTGGTAACCTGTTTAAATCGACGGCGGATAAAAAAGAAAAACGTAACCTGATGGTGTTTATCCGCCCGACCATTTTGCGTGACGGTATGGCGGCAGACGGCGTGTCGCAGCGCAAATATAACTACATGCGCGCCGAGCAAATCTACCGCGATGAGCAAGGCTTAAGCCTGATGCCGCACACCGCGCAGCCGATATTGCCTGCGCAAAATCAGGCCTTACCGCCAGAAGTTCGTGCGTTCCTCAATGCCGGGAGAACGCGTTAATGGTGCCTGTAGCACAGGAAACCACCGCTAACACCGTGCGTCTGCCCTACAGTTTCAGCCGTCGGTTTAGCCTGGTGGCATGGTGCGAAGCGTCGCTGGAGATCCTCCATGTTCATCCGTTGTCGCTCTCTGTTTTACAGGAGCTACAGCGGGGGCTGAATGCGCCCTTTACACTGCGGCAAATCGACGAGGCTGAATTTGAACAGCGGCTGAATGCGGTCTGGCAGCGGGACTCTTCCGAAGCTCGCCAGCTGATGGAAGATCTCGGTTCCGCCGAGGACTTTTTTACCCTCGCTGAAGAACTGCCGGAAACGGAAGATCTGCTGGAAAGTGACGACGATGCGCCGATCATCAAACTGATCAACGCCATGCTGGCAGAGGCAATCAAAGAAGGCGCTTCGGATATCCACATTGAGACGTTTGAAAAGAGTCTGGTGATCCGTTTTCGTGTTGACGGCACATTACATGAAATGTTGCGCCCCGGTCGTAAACTGGCCTCGCTGCTGGTCTCGCGTATCAAGGTGATGGCGCGACTGGATATCGCCGAAAAGCGCGTACCGCAGGATGGCCGTATTGCGCTGCTGCTGGGCGGTCGGGCGATTGACGTCCGTGTATCTACCATGCCTTCCGCCTGGGGGGAACGGGTGGTGCTGCGACTGCTGGACAAAAAACAGGCTCGCCTGACGCTGGAGCGTCTGGGTTTAAGTCTCGAACTGACTGCGCAGTTGCGCCAGCTGTTACACAAACCGCACGGCATTTTTCTGGTGACGGGGCCGACCGGTTCCGGCAAAAGCACCACGCTGTACGCTGGATTGCAGGAGCTGAACAACCACTCGCGTAACATTCTCACGGTTGAAGACCCTATCGAATACATGATTGAAGGGATCGGTCAGACGCAGGTTAACACCCGCGTCGGCATGACATTCGCCCGTGGCCTGCGCGCAATTTTGCGTCAGGACCCGGATGTGGTGATGGTCGGTGAAATCCGCGATACCGAAACCGCAGAAATCGCTGTTCAGGCTTCACTGACCGGACACCTGGTACTTTCCACGCTGCATACCAACACAGCGGTGGGGGCGATCACACGTTTGCAGGATATGGGCGTGGAGCCTTTCCTGCTCTCTTCCAGTCTGACGGGCGTGATGGCGCAGCGACTGGTCCGCACGCTGTGCTCCGACTGCCGTCAGGCCGCGCCTGCCACCGACGAAGAAAAACGTCTTATGGGGATCTCCGATACGCATGCCGTCACGCTGTACCATCCGCAGGGCTGCCCTGCCTGTAATCACAAAGGTTTTCGCGGACGTACTGCCATCCATGAACTGATTGTGGTGGACGCCACATTGCGTGATTTGATCCACCGTCAGGCCGGGGAACTGGAGCTGGAACGTTATGTCCGGCAACACTCTGCGGGTATCCGCAGTAACGGCATTGAGAAAGTGCTCGCCGGAGAAACCTCTCTCGATGAAGTTCTGCGGGTAACCATGGAGGCGTAATGGCACTGTTTTACTATCAGGCGCTGGAGCGTAATGGTCGCAAAACCAAAGGCATGATTGAGGCGGATTCCGCGCGTCATGCCCGCCAGTTGTTACGCGGTAAAGACCTCATTCCCGTGCACATTGAAGCCCGGATGAATGCATCGGCAGGGGGAATGTTGCAGCGTCGGCGGCACGCACATCGTCGCGTGGCGGCGGCAGATCTGGCGCTGTTCACTCGTCAACTGGCAACGCTGGTGCAGGCAGCAATGCCGCTGGAAACCTGCTTACAGGCGGTCAGTGAGCAAAGCGAAAAACTGCATGTAAAAAGCCTCGGAATGGCGCTGCGCAGCCGGATTCAGGAAGGTTATACCCTGTCGGACAGCCTGCGCGAACATCCCCGCGTCTTTGACTCCCTGTTTTGTTCGATGGTCGCTGCCGGAGAAAAATCCGGGCATCTCGACGTGGTGCTCAATCGCCTTGCGGATTACACCGAACAGCGGCAGCGTCTGAAATCACGCCTGCTGCAGGCCATGCTCTACCCGCTGGTACTGCTGGTGGTGGCAACGGGCGTGGTCACTATTTTGCTGACGGCAGTAGTGCCGAAAATTATCGAACAGTTTGATCATCTCGGACACGCGCTACCCGCCTCCACCCGAATGCTCATCGCTATGAGCGACGCGTTACAGGCCAGCGGCGTGTACTGGCTGGCGGGTTTGCTGGGGCTTCTGGTGCTGGGGCAACGGCTACTCAAAAATCCTGCGATGCGCCTGCGCTGGGATAAAACCTTGCTGCGTTTGCCCGTGACGGGGCGTGTTGCGCGCGGACTGAATACGGCGCGTTTTTCCCGCACGTTAAGCATCCTCACCGCCAGCAGTGTTCCGCTGCTGGAAGGCATTCAGACCGCCGCCGCCGTGTCGGCAAATCGTTATGTCGAGCAACAACTGCTGCTGGCGGCAGATCGCGTCCGCGAAGGAAGCAGCCTGCGCGCCGCGCTGGCGGATCTGCGCCTATTCCCGCCGATGATGCTGTACATGATCGCCTCCGGCGAACAGAGCGGCGAGCTGGAAACCATGCTTGAACAGGCCGCGGTCAACCAGGAACGGGAATTTGATACCCAGGTGGGGCTGGCGTTAGGGCTGTTTGAGCCGGCGCTGGTGGTGATGATGGCGGGCGTGGTGCTGTTTATCGTCATCGCCATCCTCGAACCGATGCTGCAACTGAACAATATGGTTGGAATGTAATTTACGGAGTTATCACATGAATTCGTTATCCCGCACGCAAAAACCACGGGCAGGTTTTACCCTGCTGGAAGTGATGGTGGTGATTGTTATTCTTGGCGTCCTGGCAAGTCTGGTGGTGCCTAACCTGCTGGGCAACAAAGAGAAAGCCGATCGGCAAAAAGCCATCAGCGATATCGTGGCGCTGGAGAATGCGCTGGATATGTACCGACTGGATAACGGGCGTTATCCGACCACCGAACAGGGACTGGAGGCGCTGATCCAGCAGCCAGCCAATATGGCGGACGCCCGCAACTACCGTACCGGTGGATACATCAAACGACTGCCAAAGGATCCGTGGGGCAATGATTATCAGTATCTCAGCCCGGGTGAAAAAGGGCTGTTTGATGTTTATACCCTGGGGGCAGATGGTCAGGAAAACGGGGAGGGCGCTGGCGCAGATATCGGTAACTGGAATTTGCAGGAGTTTCAGTAATCAGTGCCTGAACGCGGATTCACACTTCTGGAAATCATGCTGGTGATTTTCCTTATCGGCCTTGCCAGTGCGGGCGTGGTACAGACGTTTGCGACCGCTTCAGAGCCGCCTGCGAAAAAAGCGGCGCAGGCTTTTCTGACTCGCTTTGCGCAGTTTAAGGACAGGGCAGTGATCGAAGGGCAAACACTCGGTGTGCTAATCGACCCGCCAGGTTACCAGTTTATGCAGCGTCGTCAAGGGCAATGGTTGCCCGTTTCTGCGACCCGGTTATCGGCACAGGTTACGGTGCCGAAACAGGTGCAGATGCTGTTACAACCCGGCAGTGATATCTGGCAGAAGGAGTATGCGCTGGAGATGCAACGTCGTCGCCTGACGCTGCATGATATTGAACTGGAGCTGCAAAAAGAGGCGAAAAAGAAGACACCGCAGATCCGTTTTTCGCCTTTTGAACCCGCCACGCCGTTTACGCTGCGATTTTATTCGGCGGCGCAAAACGCATGTTGGGCGGTAAAACTGGCGCACGATGGCGCGTTATCTCTCAATCAATGTGATGAGAGGATGCCATGAAGCGTGGATTTACCTTGCTGGAAGTAATGCTCGCGCTGGCGATTTTTGCGTTGGCCGCCATGGCGGTGTTACAGATCGCCAGCGGCGCGCTGAGTAATCAGCACGTTCTTGAGGAAAAAACGGTAGCGGGTTGGGTAGCTGAAAATCAGACCGCGCAGCTTTACCTGATGACCCGTGAACAACGAGCGGTCAGGCACCAGGGCGAGAGTGATATGGCAGGAAGCCGCTGGTACTGGCGAACCACACCGCTGAATACCGGTAACGTGCTGCTCCAGGCGGTGGATATTGAAGTCAGTCTTCATGACGACTTTTCGCCAGTGATTCAGTCACGACGCGCCTGGTTTAGCGCCGTGGGAGGCCAACAGTGAGAAGGGCTCGCGCTGGTTTCACGTTACTGGAAATGCTGGTGGCGATAGCCATTTTTGCCTCACTGGCACTGATGGCGCAGCAGGTGACAAACGGCGTTACACGCGTGAATAGCGCCGTCGCCGGACACGATCAAAAACTAAACCTCATGCAGCAAACGATGAGTTTTTTGAACCACGATCTGACCCAAATGATGCCGCGTCCGGTAAGAGGCGATCAGGGCCAGCGTGAACCAGCGTTACTGGCGGGCGCTGGCGTGCTGGCGTCTGAGAGTGAAGGAATGCGTTTTGTGCGCGGCGGTGTGGTTAACCCGTTGATGCGTCTGCCACGCAGCAATCTGCTCACCGTCGGTTACCGCATTCATGACGGTTATCTCGAACGGTTAGCCTGGCCACTGACCGATGCGGCAGGCAGCGTGAAGCCAACAACGCAAAAATTAATCCCGGCAGATTCGCTCCGTTTGCAGTTCTACGACGGCACGCGCTGGCAGGCGAGTTGGTCATCAGTGCAGGCGATTCCTGTGGCAGTACGCATAACCCTGCATTCGCCACAATGGGGCGAAATTGAACGCATCTGGTTGTTACGCGGGCCGCAATTATCATGATCACCTCACCACCAAAACGCGGAATGGCACTGGTCGTGGTGCTGGTATTGCTGGCGGTCATAATGCTGGTAACCATCACGCTTTCCGGGCGGATGCAGCAACAACTTGGGCGAACGCGCAGCCAGCAGGAGTACCAGCAGGCGCTGTGGTACAGCGCCAGTGCAGAAAGCCTGGCGCTGAGCGCGCTCAGTCTGAGCCTGAAAAATGAAAAGCGTGTGCATCTGGCACAACCGTGGGCTTCTGGCCCGCGTTTTTTCCCACTGCCGCAGGGGCAAATTGCCGTCACTCTGCGTGACGCACAGGCCTGCTTTAACCTGAATGCCCTCGCTCAGCCGACGACGGCGTCGCGTCCGCTCGCGGTACAACAACTGATTGCCCTGATCTCGCGCCTCGATGTGCCTGCTTATCGGGCCGAACTGATAGTCGAAAGCCTGTGGGAGTTTATTGACGAGGACCGCAGCGTGCAGACGCGTCTGGGGCGTGAAGACAGCGAGTATCTCGCCCGCTCGGTGCCGTTCTACGCCGCTAATCAACCGCTGGCGGATATCAGCGAGATGCGCGTGGTGCAGGGAATGGACGCCGGGCTTTATCAAAAACTGAAACCGTTGGTCTGTGCGCTGCCGATGGCCCGCCAGCAAATCAACATCAATACATTAGATGTCACGCAAAGTGTGATTCTTGAGGCGCTGTTTGACCCGTGGTTAAGCCCTGTTCAGGCGCGGGCGTTATTACAACAACGTCCGGCGAAGGGCTGGGAAGATGTCGATCAATTTCTTGCTCAGCCGCTACTTGCAGACGTCGATGAGCGTACTAAAAAACAGCTAAAAACCGTCCTGAGCGTGGACAGCAATTACTTCTGGCTGCGTTCAGATATCACCGTGAATGAGATTGAACTGACGATGAATTCGTTAATTGTCCGCATGGGCCCACAACACTTTTCTGTTCTCTGGCATCAGACAGGAGAAAGTGAGTGAGTTCCATGCTTGAGATTTTTTTCCCGCTTTGCGCCGCTGATCCCATCCGTTGGCAGCGCCATACACCCGACGTGGAGCACGGTATCTGGCCTGACGTTGCTGACGAACGTCTCCAGCAATGGCTGCAAACTGATGCGATTCGACTCTACATTCCCGGCGAATGGATCAGCGTCTGGCAGGTTGAACTGCCTGATGTGCCCCGCAAGCAGATACCGACGATTCTGCCCGCCTTGCTGGAAGAAGAGCTGAACCAGGATATCGATGAACTGCATTTCGCCCCGTTGAAAATCGACCAGCAACTGGCAACCGTAGCTGTGATTCACCAGCAGCATATGCGCAACATTGCGCAGTGGTTGCAGGCAAACGGCATCACCCGCGCTACCGTCGCGCCGGACTGGATGTCCATTCCTTGTGGGTTTATGGCTGGCGATGCGCAACGGGTTATCTGCCGCATCGATGAATGCCGGGGATGGAGCGCCGGGCGGGCGCTGGCTCCGGTCATGTTCCGCGCACAGCTCAATGAGCAGAATTTACCGATTTCACTAACTGTGGTCGGCATTGCACCGGAAGAACTGTCTGCATGGGCTGGTGCGGACGCCGAACGCCTGACCGTTACGGCTCTGCCAGCCATTACCACTTATGGCGAACCGGAAGGGAACCTGCTAACAGGGCCGTGGCAGCCTCGTGTCAGCTACCGAAAACAGTGGGCGCGCTGGCGGGTGATGATTCTGCCGATATTGCTGATTCTGGTTGCGCTGGTAGTGGAACGGGGCGTGACGTTATGGAGCGTCAGCGAACAGGTGGCGCAAAGCCGCACCCAGGCGGAGAAACAGTTCTTAACGCTATTCCCGGAGCAGAAGCGGATTGTGAATTTACGCTCGCAGGTGACGATGGCGCTGAAAAAATATCGCCCACAGGCTGATGATACCGATCTGCTTGCCGAGTTGTCTGCGATCGCCAGTACCCTGAAATCCGCATCACTTTCCGACATTGAGATGCGTGGTTTCACCTTTGATCAAAAACGCCAGACGCTTCACCTCCAACTGCGGGCTGCGAACTTTGCCAGCTTCGACAAACTGCGTAGCGCACTGGCGGCAGATTATGTTGTGCAACAGGACGCGTTACAGAAAGAGGGTGATGCGGTTTCCGGCGGCGTAACGTTGCGGAGGAAATAACATGTTACGCGATAAATTTATTCACTATTTTCAGCAATGGCGTGAACGCCAGTTAAGTCGTGGCGAACACTGGCTGACACAACACCTGGCGGGGCGTTCTCCGCGTGAAAAAGGCATGTTACTGGCAGCGGTAGTGTTCCTGTTTAGCGCCGGATATTACGTTCTCATCTGGCAGCCGTTGAGCGAACGGATAGAACAACAGGAGACGATGTTGCAGCAGCTGGTGGCGATGAACGCGCGACTGAAGAGCGCCGCGCCGGATATTATTGCGGCGCGAAAATCCGGCACGACAACGCCAGCACAGGTATCGCGGGTCATC
>Ga0129309_1001213_pt1 | contig 14022 bp, 12 predicted proteins | sample L1105metagenome_FD_94439 | JGI IMG/M metagenome (GOLD analysis project Ga0129309, IMG submission 94439) | Ring-tailed lemur group fecal microbial communities from Wisconsin, USA - L1105 metagenome | ecosystem: Host-associated > Mammals > Digestive system > Large intestine > Fecal | place: USA...
ATGCAAGCAAAATTAACTGCAATAGCAGTTAATTTAAAGAGGATAGCAAGCATACTATCCTCTAAATTATCTTCATTTTTATGTGTTTTAAGGTTTAATTCAATATTTTATAAAAAAATTATGATTTATTAATAATTTAATGGACAGGGGAATTTTTTAAGGCTACTTTTTCAGTGGTCTCGGACGGTTCTCGCTGTCGCATCTTGAGAAGTATGCCGTTCGAGTGTTGCTTTAACAATTTTTATCTTGTCAAATACAATATTCCTAACTTAATTGTATTTTCTAATGCTTCGATATTTGTTCTTTCATGGGAGTGAGATGCATCAACACCAGGTCCTATAAGACCAACTTTAAAATCATGTCCTGCTCTTAATGTAGCACTACCATCAGAACCATAATAAGGATATATATCTATTTTGTAATTTAAATCATTTTCTTTAGCTAAATTTACTAGTTGTTTTTTTAGTTCTAAGTCATAAGGACCAGTAGAATCTTTTGCACATATTGTAACGCTATATTCATCAGAAGTTTGTCCAGTTCCTGGAGCAGCCATATCTATTGCTATAAATTCAAAGGTTTTTTCTGGAATCGCAGCACTAGCACCATGTCCAACTTCTTCGTAGTTACTTATAAAAAAGTTTGTAGTATATTTAGGAGTTAAGTTGTTTTCAATTAGATACTTTCCTATAGCCAATATAGAAGCTACCCCTGCTTTATCATCTAGATGTCTTGATTTAACAAATCCACTAGGAGTAATTTCGCATCTTGGGTCAAAGAAAACATAGTCACCAACACATATTCCTAATTTTTCGACATCTTTATCATTTAGAACTTTTTCATCAATTCTAATTTCTATATTGTTTTCGTTTCTCTCTAAGTCTTTTGCTTCTCCACCATGAACGTGAGTAGATGCTTTTGTGGTTAATATAGTTCCTGTATACTTTTTACCGTTGTTAGCATCAATAGTACAGTATTCACCTTCGATAGAACTCCACATATATCCACCAATTTGTGTGATTTTTAGTCTGCCATTTGATTTTATTTCCTTAACCATGCCACCTAGGGTATCTACATGACCAGATAGTGTTACTTCTTTGTCTTTGTTTTTACCTTCAATTGTTCCAATAAGTGCCCCTTTGTTTGTCCTATAGGTTTTTATCCCTAGGGATTTGAATTCATTTTCAACAAAACTTATTGCTTCTCCAGTATTCCCAGAAGGGCTAGGAATATTTAATAACTTAGACAGCGTTTTAGTTACATAATCCATTTTGATATCCATTTCAATACCTCCTTAAATATTCTACATATAATTATACTACAAAGAGTCAAAAAATCCTTTAGAAATGGTATAATAATAGTAACAATGAAAAAGTATTTGGGAGTGGTACAATGATTAAGGAAGTGAGTGCTGGAGGTGTAGTAGTATTTGGAAATGCAGTGCTACTGTTAAGAAAGTTTAATGGGGATTGGGTACTTCCAAAAGGCAAGGTTGAAAATAGTGAAGGATTGAAAAGTGCTGCATTAAGAGAAGTACTAGAAGAAAGTGGGGCTAAAGCTAAAATAATCGAATATTTAGGGGAAATAAATTATGATTTTAAAAATATCAGAGAAAATGAATTAGTTAAGAAAACAGTTCATTGGTTTTTAATGAAAGCGAGTGATATGAATAGTATTCCTCAGAAAGAAGAAGGGTTTATTGAGGCTAGATATGTTCACATAAGTAGAGCTACTAGTCTACTTAAATATGAAGATGAAAAGGTTATAATGAAAAAAGCAATAAAAGAAATCAAAACCTCTTTACAAGGGAGTATTAATGAAGTATAGTATATTAAAGTATTAAAGGTTTAGGAGAGATATATATGTCTTTTTCGTCAGTAACTAAAAATGAACTTTCACGTATTTCATTAGAAGATAGATGTTGTGCTATTGCAGAATTAGCTGCTCTAGTTAGGATGAATGGTTTTATTCAAATAAGTGGTAATAACAAGGTTTATTTAAAATTTACAACTGAAAACGCTGCAATTGCTAGGAGAACCTTTTCCTTACTAAAAAAACTATATGAAACTAATGTAGATGTGATGGTAAGGAAAAATAAACAATTGAAAAAAAACAACAACTATTTAATAGCTGTGAGCAGTACAAATGTTACAAAAAAGATTTTAACTGATGTGGGACTCATTGTGGGGGATAATAGTGATTTATTTAAAATTAATTATAAAGTACCACATTCTATTATAAAAAACAGGTGTTGTAAGCGAGCCTATATTCGTGGAGCATTTTTAGGAGGAGGTTCTATAAGCAATCCAGAAAAAACTTATCATTTGGAATTTGTTACAAATAACGAACAGCATGCAGAAAGCCTTTCAAAGCTAATAAATAGCTTTGGCTTAAACTCGAAGATAGTCTTAAGAAAGGATAGTTATGTAGTATATTTAAAAGAAGGTGAGCAAATTGTAGATCTTTTAAATATAATGGGAGCTCATCTAGCGTTATTAAAGTTAGAAGATATCAGGGTTCTAAAAGACATGAGAAATAACATAAATAGAATAGTAAATTGTGAAACTGCAAACCTAGAGAAAACTATAAATGCTTCTCTAAGACAGGTAGAGAACATTGAATATATTGAATCAACAATTGGATTGGGAAAGTTGCCTAATAATCTTCAAGAAATAGCAGAATTACGTTTAGAACATAAAGATGCTAGTTTGAAAGAATTGGGGAGCATGTTAAATCCACCAGTAGGTAAGTCTGGAATAAATCATAGATTTAGAAGAATAGAAGAAATAGCTGATAAATTAAGGAAGGGGAATTAATATTGGAAAAAAGAAAAGTGATAATTAAAAATGAAATAGGTCTTCACGCTAGGCCTGCTGCACTTTTTGTACAAGTAGCAAATAAGTATTTATCTGATGTATACATAGAATCTGGTAACAAAAAGGCAAATGGTAAGAGCATAATGGGTGTAATGAGTCTTGGAGCGTATAAAGGAGAAGAATTAACGATTATTACTAAAGGTGAAGATGAATTAGAAGCATTAGAAGATTTAGTAGATTTAATTGAAAACAGAATGATTGATTAAAACCCGGACAGGGAATATTCCCTTGTCCGGGTTTTAGTGTTAAAATATAAGATGTCCTGCTATTGCAAGTATTGGAAGTGTAATGATAGTTCTCTCTAAGAATATGATGAACAATTCACCGAAAGATACAGGAATATCAGAACCTAGTATTACTGCACCAACTTCTGATAGATAAATAAGCTGAGTTACTGAAACTCCTGCAATAACAAATCTAGTAAGTTCACTTTCTATACTAGCACCTATAACTGAAGGCAAGAACATATCAGTAAATCCAACAACCATAGTTGTAGATGCTTCTTTTGCAAAAGGAATTTTTAGAAGCTTTAGTATTGGTATAAATGGAATTCCTAACCAGTCAAAAACTGGTGTATTTTCAGCGACTACTAAAGCTAAAGTACCAAAGCACATTATAACTGGCATAACTCCAAGCCACATATCTAAAACAGTTTTTGTACCATTTTTTATAAACCCACCAATATGTCCACTTTCTTGTGCTCTATTAGCAGCCATATAAGTTCCCCATTTAGCATTTGAAAATCCTTCGGGAACGTTTTCCGTAATGTCATTCTTAATACCACGATAGTATTCATCTTTTTTTCTAGATAGAGGTGGTATTCTAGGTACGATTATAGCAGCTACAACTCCTGCTATTAAAACTGCTAGATACCATTGACCAAAGTATCTTTCTAGTCCTACTTGGGACAAAATAACTAATGAAAATGTAATAGATACAGCAGAGAATGTTGTAGATATAACGCAAGCTTCTTTTTCTGTATAGTATCCATCTAAATATTGTTTGTTAGTAAGAGCAACTCCTATAGTACCATCGCCAACCCAAGAAGCAATACAGTCAACTGATGAACGGCCTGGTAACATAAATATTGGTCTCATTACATTTGTAAGCATTGCCCCAATGAATTCTAAGAGACCAAAGTCAGTTAAGAATGGAAGTAAAAATCCGGCAAATAAAAATATTGCAAATAGTGAAAGTAACAAGTCATTCAATATCAATCCGCCAGTGTCTTCTGACCATAAAGCTTCAGGTCCTAATTGGAAGAATACTACTACTGCCAATATCATACCAATAACTCTTACAATTAACCAAAAAGTACTTACATCAAAAGTATCCTTTAGGAAGCTTTTGTTTTCCCATGAAGCTGGTTTAAAGGCTTTGTAAATAATAGTCATAATTCCTGAAAGTAATATTATTAGTAATACAAGCACTGGTAATATTGGTCCAATAAAATTAGTAAGTTTGCTAGCAAGTAGTGCAACAAAGATTGTAGTATCACCTTCAACCTTAAAGGGAATCATAAATAGTAGTACCCCTATAATTGAAGGTAAAATAAACTTAATGTAATCTGCTACAGTAAACTTTTTCTTTGCAAGTTCATCCATTGTTAATACCCCCTAGTATAATTTTTTAAAAACTAAAAAATTATTATTTTTAATTAACCACCTCCAATAGAGATTAAAATTATTTAGAAAATTAATATGTTTCACAATTATAAATATAATTGCAAATATCATGCCATCATAAATATTATAAAAACAGTGTAAAATATCTATTTTGGGAAAATATATTCACAAAATCCAATATAAGCCTAACATGATGCAAAAAAATATTTTGCATTTGTCAACAAATTTTGCGATTTTATTTAAGTATATCATATAATAGATGAAAATTATATTCATAAGTAAGAAGAATAGTGTTTTTTTATGATAAAATAGAGAGAGAAAATACAATAGAAAGGACATCCATATGAATAATAAAGGTAAATTTGTACATCTTCATGTGCATACTGAGTATAGTCTTTTAGATGGGGCAAATAGAATTGAAGAACTGTTAGATAGAACCAAAGAATTGGGGATGGATTCTATTGCTATTACTGACCATGGAGCTATGTTTGGAGTTATTGATTTTTATAAAGAAGCTATAAAGAGAGGAATAAAGCCTATATTAGGCTGTGAAGTATATGTGGCTATGGGTTTGTATACAGATAAGGATCCAAAAGATAAAAGCCAATATCATTTAGTATTACTTGCAGAAAATAATACTGGATATTTAAATCTAATGAAAATAGTTTCAGAAGGCTATGTTAACGGGTTTTATTACAAACCAAGAGTTGATCACAATGTATTGAGAAAATATAGTGAAGGAATAATAGGACTAAGTGCTTGTTTAGGTGGAGAAGTACAAAAGAAAATATTAAATGGAGATTTTTCAGGGGCAAAGAAAACAGCACTATTATATAAAGATATCTTTGGGGAAAATAATTTTTTCTTAGAACTACAAGACCATGGATTGAGAGAACAAAAACTTGTAAATGAAAATTTAATCCAGTTAAGTGAAGAGACAGGGATACCCTTAGTAGCAACAAATGACGTTCACTATTTAAAAAAGCAACATTCAATAGTTCATGATGTACTTCTCTGTATTCAAACTGGTAAGACTATAGATGAAGAAGATAGGATGAAATTTCCAACTGATGAATTCTATTTAAAGAGCTATGAAGAAATGCAGAAGTTATTTCCTAAGGAGGCTTTAGAAAACACAGTAAAGATAAGTGAAAGGTGTAATGTAGACATAGAATTTGGCAACCTTCATCTACCCAAGTATGAGATTCCAGATGGTTATACAAATGTCGAATATTTAAAAGAATTGTGTATTGGAGGCCTTAAAAAAAGGTATAGTGAAATAACAAGTGAAATTAAAGAAAGATTTTATTTTGAATTTAACACTATAGTAGATATGGGCTATACAGATTATTTTCTTATAGTTTGGGACTTTATCAAATATGCCAAAGACAATGGAATAATGGTAGGTCCAGGTAGGGGTTCTGCTGCTGGAAGTATTGTATCCTATGCGTTAGGAATTATAGATATAGATCCCTTAAGGTATAATCTCATATTTGAAAGGTTTTTAAATCCAGAAAGAGTGACTATGCCAGATATAGATGTAGATTTTTGCTATGAGAGAAGAGAAGAAGTAATTGATTATGTTGTAGAAAAATACGGTGAAGATAGAGTGGCTCAAATAGCAACCTTTGGTACTATGGCTGCTAGGGGAGCCATTAGAGATGTAGGAAGAGCTATTAATATGCCTTATGGAGATGTTGATTTTATAGCAAAGCAAGTGCCTACAGAATTAGGTATGACTATTAAAAAAGCGTTAGATGTAAATAAAACATTGCGTTCAGCTTATGAAGAAAGGGAAGAGATAAAAAAACTAATAGACTTAGCAATGGCTGTAGAAGGATTGCCAAGACATACATCTACTCATGCTGCGGGAGTTGTTATATCCAAAGAACCTATAACGAAATATGTTCCTCTATCTAGAAATAACGATTCTGTTACCACTCAGTTTAATATGACAGAGCTTGAAGAACTAGGTTTGTTAAAAATGGATTTTCTAGGGCTTAGAACCCTAACTGTTATTAGAGATGCTATTGATTTAATTGAGGAAAACCATGGAATTAAAATAGATTTTTCTGATTTTGAATATGATGATCCAAATGTATATAAGATGTTTAGCAATGCTGAAACATTAGGGATATTCCAATTTGAAAGTGCAGGTATGAGAAATTTCCTTAAGGAACTAAAGCCTACAGAGTTTGAGAATATTATTGCGGCCAATTCACTATTTAGGCCTGGTCCTATGAATCAGATACCAAAATATATAGAAAGCAAAAATGATCCATCAAAGATTGAATATTTCCATCCTAAACTAAAGCCGATATTAGAGGTTACTTATGGGTGTATTGTATATCAAGAACAAGTTATGCAAATAGTACGGGATATTGGTGGATTTTCTATGGGTAGAGCTGATTTAGTAAGACGTGCCATGAGTAAGAAGAAAATGGATGTGATGGAGGAAGAAAGAAAGCATTTTATATATGGACAAGTAAATGAAAATGGAAAAGTGGAAATAAATGGAGCTGTTAGAAATGGAGTAGATGAAAAATCTGCTAACAAAATATACGATGAAATGATTGATTTTGCTAAATATGCTTTTAACAAGTCTCACTCAGCGGCTTATGCAGTAGTAGCATATAGAACGGCTTGGCTAAAATATTACTATCCTGTTGAGTTTATGGCAGCGCTAATTTCTAGTGTTATGGGAGATACAAATTCGGTTTCTCTGTATATTCAAGAATGTAAAAAGCTTAATATTGATATACTACCTCCAGATGTAAATGAAAGCTATGGAAAGTTTACAGTATCAAATAGGAAAATAAGATTTGGACTAAGTGCAGTAAAAAATGTAGGAGATAATCTTATAAAGGTAATAGTAAAAGCTAGGGAAGATGGATCATTTAATAGTTTTACTGATTTTTGCCAGAGAATAGAAAAAGTTGATTCTTCAGTAATGAATAAAAGAGCAATTGAAAGCTTGATTAAATGTGATGCCATGAAATCTCTAGGGGGAAATAGAGCTCAATTATTGGCGGTATTTGAAAATATTGTGGATGGGGTTCATAATGATAGAAGAAGAAATATTGAAGGGCAAGTTTCATTATTTGATTCTATCGATACGAAAATAGAAGAAGACAATTTACCAGATTTAAACGAGTTTCCACAAAAAACACTACTTGCTATGGAAAAAGAAATACTAGGTATATATATAAGTGGTCATCCACTAGCTCCCTATGAAGAAGAATTAAAAAATGTATCTAATATTACTACAACTGAATTATTTCAAATGATAGAGGGTATAGAACATTTAGATGGTAAGAGAGTCATAATTGGAGGAATTATTGTCTATGTAAAAAACAAGATAACAAAGAATAACAACATGATGGCATTTCTTACCTTTGAGGATTTATTTGGTGCTATAGAAGTTATTGTATTTCCTAAAATATATGATAGATATTTAAAATATATAAGTGAAGACAGCATAGTGGTTATAGAAGGAAGTATTAGTTTAAGAGAAGAAGAAGATCCTAAGATTATTTGTGAAAAAATTACACCTTTGAATTCCTTTAAGAGTGGTAAATTATATATAAAAATAAGTGATCCAAAATATATGAATACTTTTAATATGCTAAAGGATATATTTTCAAGGTATAGGGGAGATATTCCAATATATATATATTTGGAACAAGAAGATAAAGTAGTAATGGCGGAACGAAGTTTATGGGTAGATATAAAAAATGAGAACTTACTTAATGAACTAAAAAGTGTAGTTGGAGAAAATTGCATAAAAGTATGTTAATGTCTAACAAATATGCGAACAAAAAATGTATATTGTGTTATAATTATTTTAAGTATATTTGACAAGGAGTGCTTAAAATGTGGACAGCAGTGTATGTAGCTGAAGGATATGAAAAAACAAAAGAAATTTTAGATGCATTAACTAAGGAAGGATTTCTTATAAAATCTAATTTATTTTCGAAAGAAGGGGATATTGTCTATTATGAAATATTGACTCCTGAATTTGAAGCACAAGAAGTTCAAAATGTCTTAATAGATTTAGGATATATATAAATACACAATATGGGAGGGAAAACATGAAGACTATTGGAGTATTAACTAGTGGTGGAGATGCACCAGGGATGAATGCAGCAATACGAGCTGTAGTGAGAACTGGTATATATAACAATGTGAGAATATTAGGGATTAAACAAGGGTATAATGGACTTATTAATGGAAATATTGAAGAAATGAATTTATCAAGTGTTGCAGATATTATACATCGTGGTGGTACCATACTAAGAACTGCTAGATGTGAAGAGTTTGCAACTGAAAGTGGAATAAAAAAGGCTAAGAATGTTATTGAAATTTTTGATATAGATGGATTGGTTGTTCTTGGTGGAGATGGTTCTTTTAGAGGAGCAAAGCTTTTAAGTGACAATGGAGTTCCAACTGTTGGAGTGCCTTGTACTATAGACAATGATATGGGGTATACTGATTATACAGTAGGATTTTTTACTGCAGTAGAAACTGTTGTAGATGCTATAAGTAAAATAAGAGATACTTCTAGTTCACATGGTAGGGCAAATATAGTAGAAGTAATGGGGAGAAGATGTGGAGATATAGCATTATATGCAGGATTTGCAGGAGGTGCTGAAAGTATTATTGTTCCAGAAGAAGGAATAGATGTTGATGAGGTTTGTAGAAGGCTTATTCAGAGTAGAAATAGAGGTAAATTACATAGCATTATAGCTCTCGCAGAGGGAGTAGGTAATGCTTATGAGTTTGCAAAAGAAATTGAAGAAAAAACAGGTACAGAAACAAGAGTGACAATACTTGGGCATATTCAAAGAGGAGGAGTACCTACCGCATTTGATAGAATAATAGCTAGTAAAATGGGTTACAGAGCTGTAGAGCTACTGTTAGAAGGTAAGTCAGGAAAAGCAATAGGTGTCAAGGAAAATGAAATAGTAGATATGAATTTTGAAGAAGCTCTTAGTATCAATAATGAGTTTGATGGTGAAATGTATGATATAGCAAAGATACTTTCTATTTAAAAGGTGAGGTGTACAGTATGAAAAAGACTATGAAGAAGACAAAAATAATATGTACTATTGGACCTGCTTCAGAAAAGGAAGAAACATTAAGAAAATTAATGTTAGCTGGGATGAATGTGGCGAGACTCAATTTTTCTCATGGAAGTCACGAAGAACATAAAGAAAGAATTGATACCATAAAAAAACTAAGAGAAGAACTGGAATTACCAATAGGAATAATGTTAGATACTAAAGGTCCAGAAATAAGGATTGGAAATTTTAAGGATAAAGAGGTTTATCTTGAAGAGGGACAATATTTCACCCTAACTACTAGAGAGGTTTTAGGAGATAAAAATATTGTCAATGTTGCTTATGAAGGACTACCTAAAGATGTAAAAGTGGGAGATAGAATACTAATTGATGATGGACTAATAGAGTTAAATGTTGTAGAGATTAAAGATAGTACAGAGGTTATATGTCTTGTTAAAAATGGTGGGTCGGTAACTGACCATAAAGGGGTAAATGTGCCAGGAGTAAAAGTTAATTTACCTGCAGTTACCCAAAAGGATTATGAAGATATATTGTTTGGGATTGAAAATGATGTTGATTTTATTGCTGCTTCATTTATTAGGAAAGCAGAGAATGTATTGGAAATAAGAAGGATATTAGAAGAACATGGTGGAGAGCATATCCATATAATTTCTAAAATTGAAAATCAAGAAGCAGTAGATAATATTGATGAAATACTCAAGGTATCTGATGGCTTAATGGTTGCTAGAGGAGATTTAGGAGTTGAAATTACAACGGAGGAAATACCTATAGTTCAAAAACAATTAATAAAGAAATGTAATGAGGTAGGTAAACCAGTAATTACTGCAACACAAATGCTTGACTCAATGATGAGAAATCCTAGACCTACTAGAGCAGAGGTAACAGATGTGGCTAATGCGATTTTTGATGGTACTGATACGATTATGCTTTCAGGAGAAACAGCAGCAGGGAAATATCCATTAGAGTCAGTTAAGACTATGTTCAATATTGCAATAAAAGCTGAGTCTGCTCTTGATTATAAACAAATTTTTAAAACGAAATCTGAAGTAAATGGTATATCGTCCACTAATGCTATTAGTAAAGCAACATGTACTACAGCACAAGATTTAGGTGCCAGTGCTATTTTGACTGCGACATCTTCAGGTTATACTGCTAGTGCAGTTTCAAAGTTTAGACCAAAGGCTCCTATCATTGCAGCTACTACTACTGAAGCTGTAATGAGAAGGTTATCTATTGTTTGGGGAGTATATCCTGTACTGTCAGAAGAGACTAGTTCCACAGATGAAGTGATTGATCTTTCAATTCATAGTGCACTTGAAAAAGACTTTATTGCACAAGGTGATTTAATAGTTATTACTGCAGGTATACCAGTTGGAGTATCAGGTACTACTAATTTGATAAAGGTTCATACTGTAAGTGAAAGATTATTAAAGGGTGTAGGAATTGGAAACAAAGCAATTACTGGCAAAGTAGTTGTAGGAGATAGTGCAAAAGAACTAGAAAGAAAGTTCAACAATGGAGATGTAATAGTTTGCAACTCAACAGATAGGGATATGATGAGATATATAGAAAGAGCTTCAGCAATAATTACTGAACAAGGTGGACTTACATCTCATGCAGCAATAGTAGGATTAAACTTAAACTTACCTACTGTTGTAGGTGTTCAAGATGCTACAGTTGAATTAAAAGATGGAGATATAGTAACTGTAGATAGTATTACTGGTTCAATTTATAAAGGAGAAGCTAGAATACTGTAAGGGGGACATAATATGGAAAACAAAACTGTTATTAGAGTAAGATATAAAGAAACAGACCAAATGGGTGTAGTATATTATGGAAACTATTTTACTTGGTTTGAAGTAGGGAGAAATGAGTTTTTTAGAAATTTAAATTTAGAATGTGGCGAACTAGAAAGAAAGGATGTATTCCTACCAGTAATAGAAACAGGTTGTAAATATATCAATTCAGCAAAATTTGATGATGAGGTCTTAATAAAAACTGAATTAGTTGAATTAAGAGGCGTTAGATTTCGTTTAAATTATACAATATATAGAGTCAGTGACAATACATTAATCGCAGAAGGATTTACTAGACATGCTTTTGTTGATAGGGAACTTAAACCGATAAACTTTAAAAGGAGATATCCTGAAGCTTGGAGTACTCTAGAAAACTTGCTGTAAAAAGGAGAATGAAAAATGTCAAAAATATTATTTTTCATCATAGTCACACCTATAATTGATTTGTATATTTTGATTAAAGCATCACAAAATATGGGATTTTGGACTACGATTCTTTTGATAATAGCAACAGGAATAGCTGGATACTACTTAGCAAAAAGTGAGGGAAAAGTAGTTATATCAAGCATAAACAGACAACTTTCACAAGGCAATCTCCCTAGTGATGATTTACTTACAGGTTTGTGTATTATAATAGGAGGAGTATTTTTAGTCGTTCCTGGTATTGTAACTGATATTATAGGTATAACAATGATATTTCCTGGAACTAGAGAATTCTATAAAAACTATATTAAGAGAATACTTCAAAATAAGATTCGCAGAGGAAATGCAAGTTTATTTTTGAAATGGTAAATTAATGTATAAAATATTGGGACGTGGGGACAGGTTCACTGTCCCACTTTCATTTTCTTAAATTGGTAAATTAATGTATAAAATAATAAAATTGTGTCTATAATCTTAATATAATTAATGACATAGGCATACTGATTCTCTAAGAGCACATTTATATGTGCTCTCTTTTTTTGGGACAGCAGGTTCCTTGTCCCATATTTTTCCCTGGCAATAACTTATTTATATATTGTTGACAAATATCATATATTGATATATTTTTAAATTACATTAATTATGGGAGTGATTTAGATGGAAGTTCCAGTAATGGTTGGAGATGTAGTAAAAGGAGAAATAGTGGATATAAGTCATGAAGGTGGTGGAATTGTAAAGGTTAATAATTTCACCATATTTTTAGATATGGGATTAATTGGAGATATAGTAAAGTTTAAAGTTACAAAACTAAAAAAATCTTATGGTATGGGTAAGGTATTAGATATTATTAAATCTTCAAATTATAGAATAAAACCAAAATGTAATGTTTCAAATAGATGTGGTGGTTGTCAGTTTCAATCCTTTGACTATAAAGCTCAATTGGAGTGGAAAAGGGAAAAAGTAAAAAATGATTTAGCAAAAATTGCAGGACTAAAAGGTATTAAAGTTAATGATACTATTGGAATGGATTCACCATATAGATATAGAAACAATGTTCAAATACCAGTTGTAATAAGTAAAAGTAAACCTCTCATAGGGTTTTATGAGAGGGGTAGCTATAAAATAGTAGACATGGAGACTTGTATACTACAAGGGGAAACAGGAGATAAAATCATTAGAATATTAAAGGAATTCATAAATAAGTACAATATAACAGCTATTCGTCATTTGGGTATAAGAACAAACAAGGACAATGAAGTTATGGTAATATTAGTAACACAATTTCGTCAATTACCTTATAGTAATGAACTAATTAATATGATAATTAAAAAATGTCCGAATGTAGTAAGTATTTATCAAAATATAAACAGGAGAAAAGGTCCGGTAGTCTATGGAGATAAATTTATAAAGCTATATGGTAAAGAAAAGATAATAGACTATATTGGAGATTTGAAGTTCAATATTTCACCTAATTCATTTTTTCAAGTAAATTCGATTCAAACAGAAGTACTATATAAAAAAGCCATTGAACTTCTAAGATTATCAGGAGATGAAACAGTATTTGACCTATATTGTGGCATAGGTACCATATCATTATTCCTTTCAAAGCAAGCAAAGATAGTATATGGAATAGAAGTAGTAAAAGAAGCTATATTAGATGCAAGGGAAAATGCAAAACTAAATAAAGTAGATAATGTAGAGTTTATCCATGGAACTAGTGAAGAAGTATTTCCAAGGCTAGTAGAAAAGGGTATCAAAGCAGACAAGTTAGTTCTAGATCCACCAAGAAAAGGCTGCGACCAAAAAGTACTAGATACAATAATAGAAATAAAACCACAAACAGTAGTATATGTATCCTGTAATCCATCAACCCTAGCAAGAGATGTTGGATACTTAGTAGAGAAGGGATATGCGGTGGAAGAAGTACAGCCAGTTGATATGTTTCCTTGGACTGGACACGTTGAGAGTACAATTCTGATGACGTATTGTGGTTCGAAGGAGAAATAATAAGGCTTGACCACAACATGTAGTGGTTTGAGGACGAAAAAAGGGCCAAAAATCGGTGAAAAAACACCGTTTTTTGGCCCTTAAAAATAGGGCGTTTGACAGATGACATTGAATAATTTAGGTGATAAGATAAAAAGTAAAAGTAGAAAAGCTAGGGTTAAAAATGTGGGGTGAATCTTATGATAATTTATTTATCCATAATTGAATCAGAAGAAGA
>Ga0129309_1001214_pt1 | contig 14017 bp, 13 predicted proteins | sample L1105metagenome_FD_94439 | JGI IMG/M metagenome (GOLD analysis project Ga0129309, IMG submission 94439) | Ring-tailed lemur group fecal microbial communities from Wisconsin, USA - L1105 metagenome | ecosystem: Host-associated > Mammals > Digestive system > Large intestine > Fecal | place: USA...
TAATAGTTCAAAAAGCATTTTTATATTTATATGGATAGTAATAAAACAAAAGAGTATACAATCATCAATTAGACAGATGTGAAAAACCAAACCATTTGATATGTTCATTATAAATGAAAACATTAACAACTACAATATATTTGAACAACTTGTTCTTTAAAAAATGGATAATAAAAATATTATTGATTTATATGAAAAAGCTATGTTACTATTTTTTTAGAAAAGAAAATGAAGCAAAGGAAAAACATATGAAAATAATAGTATTTGATAATGAAAAAGAAGTTGATGAATATGTGGGAAAACATATTATTCACTTGATAAAAACAAAAGAAAATCCTGTGATTGGTTTTGCAACAGGGAATACACCTTTAGGAATGTATCAATATCTTATCAATCAATTTAATCAGGGATATGTTGATTTTTCTCAAGTAAAAGCATTTAATTTAGATGAATATGCTGGAATTGAAAAAACGCACCCTAGAAGTTTTGCATCTGCTATGAAAGAAAGCTTATTTGACCATATTAATATTAAAAAAGAAAATATTTTCTCTTTAAATGGTGCAACTCAAAATATGACAAGTGAATGCTTAAATTATGATAAACTCATTTATGAAAATCCTATCGATGTGCAAATATTAGGTATAGGTATGGATGGTCATATTGCATATAATGAACCGGGAACTTCATTTGATAGTGGTACTCATGTAGTTAATTTACATAAAAAATCTATAGAAAGTTCATTAGATTATGGGTTTGATAATATTGAAGATGTACCAAAGCAGGGAATAACACAAGGTATTCATACAATTATGCAAGCAAAAGAATTAGTTATGATAGCAAAAGGAAAAAAGAAAGCCAAATTAGTAAAAAGAATGATAGAGGGAAAAGTAAGTGAAGATTTTCCTAGTTCTATTATTCAAAAACATTCCAATGTTATAGTGGTATTAGATAAAGATGCAGCAAAAGAATTAAGTGAGGAGAAAAAATAATGAAGGGATTAAAAATTGTTACAATAGGTGGAGGAAGCAGTTATACGCCGGAATTAGTAGAAGGATTCATAAAAAGATATAAAGAATTGCCAATTAAAGAACTATGGCTTGTTGATATTGAAGATGGAAAAGAAAAATTAGAAATTGTAGGAAATCTTGCTAGAAGAATGATCAAAAAAGCTGGACTTGATATAGAAGTGTATTTAACTTTAGATCGTCAAAATGCATTAAAAAATGCAGATTTTGTGACAACACAATTTAGAGTAGGACAATTAGATGCCAGAGAAAAAGATGAGCTTATTCCCTTAAAATATGGTGTTATTGGACAAGAAACGAATGGACCGGGTGGAATGTTTAAAGCATTACGTACAATACCTGTTATTTTTGATATTATTGAAGATTGTAAAAAATTATGTCCAAATGCTTGGATTATTTCATTTACAAATCCATCAGGAATCAATGCTGAAGCCGTTTTTAGACATACTGGATGGAAAAAGTTTATAGGGTTATGCAATGGTCCTGTTAATATGATCAAGGACATTGAAAAAATTCTAAATGTTAAAGAAAATGATGAATTGAAAGTGCTTATTGGTGGGATCAATCATATGATTTTTGCTTTAGATATTCAATTAAATAATAAAAATGTCAACAAAGAATTGATTCAACAAATGATAGATGAAGGTTCACAGGAATCATTGCAAAATATTGTAGATATTCCTTGGAGTAAAGAATTTTTAAGCAGTTTTGGTTATTTAGGCATAGGATATTTACGTTATTATCTACAAAAACAGCAGATGTTGGAACAATGTCAAGAAGATGCTCGACAAAATAAATGTCGTGCTCAAGTCGTCAAACAAGTAGAAAAAGAATTATTTGAAAAATATAAAGATAAATCATTAGATGTTAAACCAAAAGAATTAGAACAAAGAGGCGGTGCTTACTATAGTGATGCAGCCTGTAATTTAATTTCATCTTTATATAATAATACAGGTGATATTCAAGTTGTTGATACTTTAAATCAGGGAGCTATCTCTAATTTACCGGATGATGTAGTTGTTGAGGTAAGCTGTAAAATTACTAGTGATGGACCAATACCTATACCAGTAGGAGAATTACCTTTACAGATTGTTGGCTTGGTACAACAGTTAAAAGCTTTTGAAATCCTGACAACCAATGTCGCTCTTAGTGGTAATTATAACGATGCCCTTGTTGCTATGAGTATTAATCCACTTGTACAAAGTGAAATTACAGCTAAAAAAATATTAGATGAAATGTTAGAAGCACATAAAAAATATTTACCACAATTTAAAAAAGAAACTCTATCATAGAGTTTCTTTGCTTAAATACTTGATTTTAGATGTTATCTTGTCACTAAAATAAAGATAAGAAGATAAAATAAATGCACATGATAAACTTAATTTTAAATATGTAAAATGAGTAAATACAAACAAGTCAATGAGATAAAATATGAATAATATCATTTTAAAAAATTTATGTTTATCTGATAATAAATATAAAATTATAGCCATAAATATAAAAATCATAGAAATGATATACAATATCAATTTTGGTATAATCAAAGCTATAACAAAAACAACAATCAAATCAATATGCGTATAAATAAAACATTTTTGAGGTGTTTGACAATGTCCACCACCAAGTAACATACGAAGTGGAAAATAAAATAATAAAAAATATAAAGCAAAATGCCAATTAATCATAAATGATCCTAAAATGAGCGTTGTTATCATTGTCAATCCATTGAACAATATAACAAATACACCATAATCCCATATTTCTAGATCTTCTTCATTTATAATTTTTTGACTAACTAAATAAGCACCTAATTTATTCATCATCATTCATTCCCATATCAAACGTAATTCTTAATCCTTTTTTATCAAAATCACTATACTTATACAATAATCTTAATTCTTGTTTATTTTCTTCAAGTAAACCAACAGCCTTATCTAAATCAACAAAACCATCAATATGTATAATACGAAATAACACAAAACCATTATTCTCTGTAATCATAATTTCTAACACTTTACAATTTCTAAAAATATTAATAATGTCATTAATAAGATTAATAAAACCCAAATCATCATAATATCTATTTTTTGAGATGACAATATAATTATTAATATTAACACCATCTCTAATTAATTCATTGATTTTGACACTATATAAAACATCAAAAACATGATTCTTTGTATCAATAACCAATTGATGCTTTAATACATCATTTTTATAATAATCAATAATATTTTGAATTTGTTCATAATTTTTATTTTTTAGATGTTTTTCTATTTGAAAAATCACATAAAATAAACGATGTTCAATATCATATATTTCGTCTTTCACTTTTGCTAAAGCATGATATTTCTGTCTATCAAAATATTCTTGCTGTTTTTCTTGAATCAATTTCATTTTCTCTGCATTTTCAGTATTAATCAAATTAATAATATACATAAACATGATACATAATATCAATAATAAGATTATACATAGCACCAAAATAGGAAATGAAATTTTATCTAATAAACTTACATATCCTAAAAAATAAAGTAATAACAGTAATATAAATTCAAAAATAACAACAATTTTCCATTTTAAAATATCTAATGTTAAAGACAATTTATTTTTTAACTTCAATAATATGATTGTTTCAAATAACTGTAATATTTTATTAAACAATAAGTCAAAAATTCTTATATTTGAAAAGACAACATAATCTTGAAAAAATCCCCAAATAATAACATTAATAATTAAAAGAATTGAATATAACATACAGATATAAATAGACTCTAATGTTAATTTTTTGTTATGAAGATATATAGAAATAATCATCCAAAAAAGTAATGCAATGGATAAAAATATACCAAAATATTGAATTATTCTTGATGTTTCAGAAATCAAGAAAAGAATAATCGTATTAAAAAATATATATCTGTTTTTATGATTAAAATTAAAGTAATGACTAATAAAAACTGTTATTAAAAATACTTCAACGAAATCTATTAATATTTCAAAATATATCATCGTGTTAAATATTCTTGATAAAATTGTTTAAAATTTTCTTGGTATATACGACCTATAGTAATTGTTTTATCATCGCTCATTGTTATGACATTCTTTTTAAAAGATACGAGATATTCGACATTAATAATATAAGATTTTTGAATTTGAATATATTTATCTTTTTGTAATATATTTATTATCTCTTTTAATGTACGATTGTCATAATATTCTTGATCGTTCGTTTTTATAAGTAATTTATGTCCTTGACTTTCTATGTATATAATGTCATTTAAAGAGATATATGATTTTTTAGCTTTATAACATAATGAGATAAAGTTATCTTCTTTAAATTCATCATCAATCAGATTGAAAAAAGTATTTAAATCAATTTCATAACATGATTTTCTTATAAAATAGAATGCTTTCGCTGATAAAGTATCATGAATCAATTCGTTTCTAGAAGATATAAAGACAATGTAACTATTTTTATCGAATAATTTGATCTGTCTAGCAACATCAATTCCGTTAATGTCTTTAAGAGCTATATCAATAAAATAAATAGTATATTGATAGTTAAGAGTTGATACATTATTATGTATGTCTATTTTTAAATCTTCATCTAATGAATTAAAATGTGTTAATAAATCATTTTTCAATTCTTTTGAAAAAACTGGATCATCATCTATAATGGCTATTTTCATTTTTATCACCACCTGTCTGTATTATTTTAACATATATGATTTTTTTATCCTATCTTTTTAATTTTTTAGGACATTCTGGTTGGTATCTATTACATATAGAAGGACTATTTGCAGCAAATGTTGCAATTCCTAAAACCAAAGTGTAAAGCAATGTCAATAATTTTGTTTTCATATGAACCCCTCCTTTTCTATTATTAAATAACAAATAAGTTGATAAGTTTGTTATTCTTCATAAAATACATAAATTCTTCCTAAAAAACATAATTTATAGCTCTTATTATATAATAAATGGGTAACCTTATAACCAGTTACCCATATTTTCTTTACAATTTTTTAAAGAACATTTTTATGAAAATAAATCAATGAAGCGATCTAAAAAACTTTTTGATTCTTCTTTTTGTTCTTTTTTCTTACTTGTTTCTTTTTTCTGAATACTTTCTGTAGAAATAATAAATTGTACAGCTTTTATATTTTCATTTCTTTCATCAACAAAGGAAACGGGTTGAAAATCACTGTTTCCAAATTGATTCAACATATTTTGAAGTTGATCTTGCATTTGTTCAGGAATTTCTTGGATTCCCAAGAAAAATAAATTCATATTTTCAGCTAAAGTAAGTGAACCATTTTGTAGAAGGTTTGCTCCATCAAGATATGTTTCAAGACCGTTGCTGTATTCACTGTAACCATTAGCAAGTGAAGTTACGCCTGTTGCATATGAGTTTAATCCCGAATCAAACATTGTATAGCTTTGTGATAATTGTGTAAATCCAGCTTTCATTTGTTCAAATGATTGAGTTAAATCACTATTTTCTAATGATGAAGATAACTGTTTTGATAAACTTTGAATATTTTCTCTTAACACTTTGATAGAATCTATCAATGATGGATTATTATCTATTCCATTAGTTAAAGTATTTAAATATGGCTGAAGTGTGGCATATGTATTTTGAATAATGTTAAGTTTTTGATAAGCATCTAATAATTCATTATAAGCTTCTTTAGCTTCTTCATCATTTTCTGCTTGTTGTTTTAATGCATTTAATTTTTCTTCAGAAATTTCTGGAGCTGAATTATTTTGCATCACTTGATCAAGCGTTTGATAAGCTGTTGAAATAGCAGTTAAACCATCTTCGATCTGTTTTAATGCTAAGTCAATTTGTTCGATTGCATCAGGCAATTGTTCTAAAGCTTGGAATGTCGATGTATCCATGGTTGAAAGCTGATTATTGATCATAGCTAAAGTGCTATTGATTTGTGAAGAAGCATTTATCAACGTTGGTGAATTTTGTGATAATAGCGATAAAGCATTAGAAATTTGAGTAGAACCATCTTTTAACGCTTGACCACCTTCACCTAATTGTTGCATTCCTGTATTAAATTGCTGAACACCATTATTTAATAATGCTGTAGCATCAGATAGCTTTGCAAATTGATCAGTTAAATCTCCAGTATCAATAGTGTTTTGGTCGATATACATTTGAAATGGAATAGCAGCAATGGTTAAACCAGACATTGTAAAATCTTTAACATCACTTTCAACTGACAATTCTAAAGTGTTTTTTGGTAAAACCATAAAAGTTGCATTTTGATTTCCACCAGCATCAGCAAGTGTTCCATTTGTTACTTTTGTATTGCTACATTTATTATTATCTAATGTCATAGATATTTGCATAACATAATTATTGTAAAATAAATCATTGACAGTTTTATTTTGTTCAATTTGTAAGGTGATTTTAAGATGACCATTTTTTCCAGCTAAATGAGCAGGTTTGATTTTTTTGCCATCTAATGTATAGTCAATTTGAAAAAGCCATGGTAACTGAGCATCTTTGATAGTTCCTTGATAATAAAATTGACCACCTTCATTTTCAAAACTAATATTTTGTGAATCTTGTTTAATTTCATTTTCATTGGAAAGATTTTTTATTTCATCATAAGAACCAAAATCATGAACAAGACCACCTTCTTTTATATCAAAAACATTAACGACATAAGCATCATTGACACTGCCATCAGCTTTAAGTTTTGCATAAATATTTTCGTTTTTTGTAAATTCATTTGTATCATTTGTTTCTCCGGCATAAACGATAGGGAATTGCCAAACAATGAGAAAACTAGCGAGTAAGATAATACCGATTCTTTTCAATTCTTTTTTCATGAAACAACCTCCTTTTTTATCTTTTTTCTTTTTAAACTGGTATGAGGAATGATTTTATCCGTATATAACAATAAAGCTGGCAATAGTAAAATAACCATAACAACAGATAAAATAGCACCACGTCCTACTAGAGTTCCTAATACGGCAATAATTTCATTGCTTGATGACCATGCCAGACAAAAGCCAGCTAAAGTTAAAGTCAGTGCTGAAACAATGATGGAGTTAAAAGCATCACCCAAAGTTTTTTTCATAGCTGATATTCTTTTTTCTGTCATACGATTTTTTTGATATGTATCAGTAAGTAATATAGCATAGTCAACAGTAGCTCCCATTTGGATAGTGCTGACGATAAGATAGCATAAATAACTTAATGAGTTGCCAGTAAAATATGGAACACTCATATTAACCCATATAGAGCACTGAATAGCAAAAATCAACAATATAGGCATAAACCAGTTTTTTGTCATGATTAATAAAACAAGATAAATACTGATAATAGTAATAAGATTAACAGTTCTGTTATCTTCTGTAACACATTCTTTCATGTCATACATATTGGCACTTTGACCGCACGTATAATATTCATCATAATATGAATGAGCAGCATTTCTAATATTTTCCACCATTTCAAAAGTTTCATCTCCCTCATAAGGACAATCAGCAGTTAAAATAATACGTGTATAATCTTTAGAATAAAACTGTTTTACAATAGTATCATCTAAAAATTCATAAGGAATAAGATGACTTACTGTTTCACTATAAGAAAGAATACTTGTAACATGATCGATTTTTTTAAGTTCCTGACAAAGATTGTTTTCTTTAACAATATCTCCAGTAGGAACTAAAAGAACCATTGTATTTGTTGTTCCAAATTTTTCTTCAATAAAGTAGCCATCGCTATTAACCGGTGTTTCTTCAATCGTACCATAAAAAAATTGATTTTTATTTTGTCCTAAAAAGGCTGGAATAACAACAGCAATTAAAATAAGAGAAACAGGAATATAAACTTTTATGATTTTCTGACCAATATTTTTAAACTGAGGAATAAAACGACGATGTTTGGTTTTATCAATAAGCTTTGTACCACATAATAATAAAGATGGTAATAAGACCATAACACAAATAAAACTGCTTAAAACACCTTTAACAAGGCTAATTCCCATATCTGCTCCAATTTGAAATTGCATAAACATTAAAGCTAAAAAGCCAAATAGTGTTGTAAGCATACTTGCCGAAATAGATTGACTAGATTGTTTTAAAGCATTATGCATAGCCTCTGTTGGTTTGAAACCTTGTGATTTATATTCATCAAAACTATGTGAAAGGAAAATAACATAGTCTAATGAAACAGCTAATTGTAAAATCGGAGCGGCAGCTAAAGTCACAAAAGACATTTTTCCTAAAAAGTACTGACTGCCAAGATTAATCAAAATAGAAGACACAAGTGTCATTAAATAAAATAATGGTTCAATCCAGCTTTCTGTGACCAAAATAAGAATAATAATGATAATTGGACCTAATAAAGCTATAGCCATCATTGATTCAGAAGTTGCTGATTTCATCGCATCTGCCTGATCAGCAGCTATTCCTGAAATCTTGCAATCAAAATTGAGCTGTTTTTTAACAGCATCCACAGCCTCTCTTTCTTTACCTTCTTCAACAGATGCCATAAATAAAGCATTGCCATCTTTATAATAAGTTTCAATTGTATCTGGATCTTGTATTTCCAAAGGTGTTTTTAAATCAACTGCATCATCTAACCAGAAGACTTCTAGGATATAATCAATATTTTGAATTTGTTTTTTAACATTAGTTGCTTCAACAATACTGATATTTTCTATCATAATATTGAGATTAGGAATAGGCTGTTCAAAATTTTCTTCCATTTTTTCTAAAGCAATTGTTGAATTTGCCTGTTCAGGAAGATAATCCATCATATTATAATTAATAGGAGTCATCAAATATAAAACAACACCGATACAACTTAACAAAGTAAAAATGATAATAATTTTCTTTTTTTGCTGAATAATAAAATCAGCAAGATGATCCATAAAATCCCTTCCTTTCATAATAATATACGAGTGTTTAATAAAATATAAATGTTGATAAATAAACACATATTTATTATAATGAGAAACAAAATAAGAAATCAATAATCACAGTAAAGGCAATTTGTCCGATAATGAACATTATCAAAAACAAGTGTTTAAAAAAGGAGAAAATCAGTGAAAAAATCAATGGACAGAAGAACAAAGTATACTTTAAAAATGATTAGAATAGCAATGTTTGAATTATTAGAGAGAAAAAGTATCGATTCAATTACAGTGACAGATATTTGTCGAGAAGCAGATATTAATAGAGGAACTTTTTATAAATATTATAGAGATGTCAGAGATCTTTTTGATCAGATAGAACAAAAATTTACAGAAGATTTACGACCTTTATTTCATGATACAGAAAATCAGGATTTAGAAAAAGTTGTTAGACAATCATTAACGATTATTTCAGAAAATCAAGATTTGGTTCGTTTTGTTCAAAAAGGAGATACAACATCTCGATTGGTTAAAAATATTTTGTCGTTTATCAAACCATATTCAATTGAAACAATTCAAAAATCACAAAAAGAAATAAGTCAAAATGAATTAGAATATCTTCTCGAATATACATTAGGAGGTATTACGAATATGATTGTTAAATGGATCGATGAAGATATGGCTATGCCAATAGATAAGTTACAAAGTATGATTATGAATTTAACGAATAATACATTGCATTAAAATTTGTATTCGTTTAAAAAATCAAGGAGAAAAGCGATGACAGAATTAGAAAAAATGCAGGCAGGTATGTGGTATGATGCCAATAATGATCCACAATTATTGAAAATGAGATTAAAATGTATGGATTTGTGTTTTGAATTAAATCAGTTAAAACCAAGCTGTCTAGATGAAAAAACTAATATTTTAAAACGATTGATTGGTTATATACCAGAAGGATTAGAATTATTGACACCATTTACGTGTGATTATGGTACGAATATTCATTTAGGACAATATGTTTTTATAAACAGTCATTGTTATTTTATGGATGGAGCAAATATTACTATAGGAGATCATGTTTTTATTGGACCATATTGTGGATTATATACAGCTAATCATCCATTACAATTTAAACCTAGAAATGATGGCTTAGAAAAAGCATTACCCATTACAATAAAAAATAACTGTTGGCTGGGTGCTAATGTATCTGTTATGCCGGGAGTGACTATTGGAAGCGGTTGTGTTATTGCATCTGGAGCTGTTGTAACAAAAGATATGCCTGATAATACTTTAATAGCTGGTGTTCCAGCAAAGGCAGTAAAAAAAATAAACCAAAAATAATATTTTTGAAAGTGTTATTGCAAGTAATACAATAGTTATATGATTAATCGATGCTGAAATTTCTAAATTGATGATTGTAAAAATATAAAATTTATGCTATAGAGAATATCGCTGAAACAAAAATATATTTTATAAAAATAAAGAAACTCTTTGGACACAGAGTTTCTTTTATTTATGTTTTTTTAATGGATTAAGCCATCATCTTAACACTATCTTAATGTCACCATTATTATAATAAAACTAAGGAGACAGGGAAGTATGAGAGATATTTTATTAATATGTATGTTAGCCATTTTTTTAATTATAGGTTATTATCAAATGCATAAGGTAGATAAAGTCCTTGAACATATCAAACAGCCAAAACATATACTGATTATATTTGATAAGGATTATGATTATATGCAAGACTTTGAAAATGAAGAAACAGTATGTATGAGAAAAAATGAATTTTGTCATTTTTCACAGCAGTTTACAGCGATTATCATTTGTACGATAGACGATTATTATAATTTATTGATGAATTATCATATACAAAAACAAATAAAAAAATGTCATGTATATGCTATATGTCATGATCGAGAATATCTAAATTTATATCGTAATGAACATATTCATGTTTTACAGACAAAAGAGGATATTAAAGGATTGATGGTAAAATTATATGAAAAGAATATGGAAACGACGCACAAATGTTGAAATCATTGCTTTAGGATTTGCGATAGTTATTTTTATTGGAACAATACTTTTGCTGTTACCTGTTTCTCACCAGAATCATACGCCTACATCTTTTTTAGACGCTCTTTTTACAGCAACAAGTGCAACTTGCGTTACGGGGCTTGTTGTTTTTGACAGTGCTACACACTGGTCAATATTTGGACAATGTGTGATATTGCTGCTTATTCAAATTGGCGGTTTAGGTTTTATTACTATAGGTGTTTTTCTGGCAACTTATTTAAAAAAGAAAATCAGTTTACGTCAAAGAGGTTTAATTGAGGAAAGTGTAAGTATGTTAAAACTTTCTGGCGGAGTTAAATTAGTTAAACATATTATTAAGGGAACATTATTTTTTGAAAGTATAGGTGCTATTGTTTTAAGTGCTGAATTTATAAAAGATTTTGGATTAGTCAAAGGAATATATTATGGTGTTTTTCATTCAATATCAGCTTTTTGTAATGCAGGTTTTGATTTACTGGGAGTGATTGAACCCTATGGTTCATTAGTTCCTTATGCTGATTCTCTTATTGTTAATATAACGATTATGTCATTGATTATTATTGGTGGTTTGGGTTTTATTGTTTGGGAAGATATTTATGAAAAGAAATGGAAAATAAAAAATTATTTATTACAGACAAAAGTCGTTATTGTGACATCACTAATTCTTATTATAGGTGGAGCAGTTTTATTTTATTTGCTTGAAAAACAAAATATATTAGTTGGAATGGATCAAGAAGAAATGGTACTTGCTTCATTGTTTCAATCAGTAACAGCAAGAACAGCAGGATTTAATACGATTGATGTATCACATCTATCACCAGCTACTGCTTTTTTGATGATGTTATTGATGTTTATAGGGGGAAGTCCGGGATCAACAGCAGGAGGAATTAAAACAACAACATTTGCAGTTCTTATTGTTTTTGTTTATTCAACGATTACTAATAAAAGTGAGGCTAATATTTTTAATCGCCGCTTTGATAATAAAATCATAAAAAAAGCCAGTTCTGTTTTATTGATGAATTTGGTGTTTATTATAACTGGTTTATTTGTTATTTTAGCAAGTCAGCCAGATTTACCATTTCAGGATGTGATGTTTGAAGTCTTTTCAGCATTGGGTACTGTTGGTATTTCAACAGGAATAACGAGAGATTTAACAATGCTGTCAAAAATAGTCATTATTATATTAATGTATTGTGGCAGAGTAGGAAGTTTGACTTTTGCTTTAAGTTTAACAAGAAAAAAGAAAATATCAAATTGTATGAATCCAGCAGAGAAAGTTGCGATTGGATAGGAGGAAGCTATGAAAACTGTATTGATTATAGGAATGGGAAGATTTGGACATCATCTTGCTACAAATATGGTTAATTTAGGCGATGAAGTCATGATTGTCGATAAAGATGAAAGTCGTTTAGAAGATCTGACAAAGTTAATTTCAAATATTAAAATTGGTGATTGTACTAATGAAGATGTTTTACGCAGTTTTGGTATTGCTAATTTTGATATATGTTTTGTTTGTATTGGAACTAATTTTCAAAGCAGTTTGGAAATTACCAGTTTATTAAAAGAGATAGGAGCTAAATATGTGATTTCACAGGCAACCAGAGATATTCATGCCAAGTTTTTATTAAAAAATGGGGCAGATGAAGTGATTTATCCTAATCGTGACAGTGCCGAAAAACTGGCAGTTCGTGTCAGTAACGATCATTTATATGATTATGTCGAATTAGATAATGAATATTCAATTTATGAAATACCAGCTTTAAGGCAATGGCTAGGTAAAACAATCGGGCAAGCTAATGTACGAGCTGCTTTTCATGTGTATATCATTGGTATAAAAAGAGAGAATAAAACAGATTTTTTACCGTCAGTTGATTATATTTTTAATAAAGAAGATCATTTATTGGTCATTGGCAAGAAAAAAGATGTTGATATTATTTTAAGATGTATGTCATGATAGATGTGGTGAGATTATGAAAAATCAATTCAAATACATATTGAGGTTTATTATCATTATTACAATAGCACTTATTTGTACAATTACATTAGACCAAATGGGTATTGGTAAAGAAAATATTCTTATGGTCTTTATTGTAGGAGTCCTTTTAATTGCCACTTTTACAAAAGGTTATTTTTATGGTGTTTTTGCTTCTATTATCAGTGTATTATGTTTCAATTATTTATTCATTAATCCTAATTATGATTTTCATATTAGTGATCCTAATGATTTTATGTTGATCATTTTCTTTTTAATGACATCATTTATTGCCTGCAGTTTAACAGATAGATTTCAAAAACAAATTATTATTTCTAAAAAAAATGAAAGTATTTCCAAACAGTTATACATATTATCAAAACGCTTGCTGAATATTTCAGGTATCGAACAGATTTTATTACAAGGGAGTCAATATATTGAAGAAAGTATTCAAATCCAAACAGAAATATCTTTAGAAATAAAAAAAGAAAGTGAGACAGTTATTCCTATTACAGGTATGAATAGAGTTCTAGGAAGTATTGAAATCAAAAATAATCAAAAATTAAGTGAAGATCAAATGATCATAGTTAAAGCAGCCGCAAATCAACTGGGAAATGCCTTAGAAAGAGAATTAACGTATTTAGAACAGGAAAAAATAAAAGTTGCTATGGAAAGAGAACATATGTTAAATAGTATGTTAAAAAGTATTTCCCATGATTTAAGAACACCGCTTACGGGTATTGTTGGAGCAAGCCAGTTGATGATGGAAAAAAAAGATATGAATTTTCAAGATGTTTATTCATTATCACAGGATATTCATGAACAAGCTAAATGGCTGATTCAAATTGTTGAAAATATTTTAAATATGTCTAAGATAGAAAGTGGTTCATTAGCACTTCATAAAAATATTGAAGTAGTAGATGATTTAATCTATGAAGCAATTCGCCATGTTCCTGAATTAGATGATCGTCATTTTGAAATACATTTACCAGATGAATTGTTGTTGATTGATGTTGATGGTAAGCTGATGATACAGGTATTGATTAATATTTTAAATAATGCGATTAAATATACAGATGAAA
>Ga0129309_1001221_pt1 | contig 13975 bp, 23 predicted proteins | sample L1105metagenome_FD_94439 | JGI IMG/M metagenome (GOLD analysis project Ga0129309, IMG submission 94439) | Ring-tailed lemur group fecal microbial communities from Wisconsin, USA - L1105 metagenome | ecosystem: Host-associated > Mammals > Digestive system > Large intestine > Fecal | place: USA...
GGATCATTTTTTCCGCTCATCTCCTTACATCCGATAATCCACCTGGGTGGAATATGCCCCTGAAACACATACCACATCTCGCTTCCCGGCCAGTCCAGCACGATTCCCCGGTCTTTTTCCGGGAGCTCCGAGGCATATTCTCTCGCCTTAACCAGTTTTTTGTGATGGCTCCCGGGTATTCTTATGGTCAGTCGGTACGCTGTCCTGTCATAGTGAATGAGGTAACTGGTCGCCCAGCTCTGCTTTGCACGGTCTGGCTCCGCTGTCAGCCATTGAATCTTGGGGATGAGCTCCATCCTATTCTCGGAGAAAATGGGATAGGCGCCCAATCTAAGCCCATCTCTTTTGATGGCTTCCACCATGTGTGCAGGGCAGAAATGGTAAAGAACCACGTCAGGCCGTTTTCGTTTTGAACACATTGCTTACTCCTCTTTCCGCGCTCTCCAATACTTCTGCCGCCGTCGGACCACGGTCGACACAGACAGGCCGGTGCGGCGGGAGATCTCCCGGTCGGTAAATCCGGCCATGAGCCAGCGCTCCAGAGTCTCATCACTCAGGACGGAGGCCCGGCCATCAATGGTGGTGTCCCGTGTCATGCGCTGGTACAGCGGGCAGGCCTTGACCGCGTAGGACTCGGTATCATACATACCGGAATCGCTCCGCAGCATGGTCGGCTCCGCCTCCCAGCCCTCCACCGGCTCGAACTCCTTGTCCCAGGCGCACCCGCCCGTCCCAGGCACCGTGCAGGTCCAGCATAAGGTCTTCTTTTCTTCCATGGGCCGCTACCCCGCATCTGCTGGCTGACGGAGCCATTCAAGCGCGTGGGCCATATATTTACACTTCATGCTTCCTCCTGTTTGTAGTCATACGAATAGAAAATGGAATTCCCGCAGAACGGGCAATAAAAATATAATGCTCTCTTATTGAAAATCGTTTTCCCACGCGTGCACTCTCCAAGCTCTGCAACCATGATTGCCTTACAGATATTACACCGGACAATCCTCTTTTTTCCCTTCCAGCTAGGTCCTTTGATTAGTTTCATATTTCATCCCCCGGCTCCTGGCCGGTGTCCATAAAGTGCCGTAGTAACTGGAGATAGAATCGAACAGATTCATGTTCCTGATATATCTTGTTGCCGCTCGGAATCCGATCAAGTTGCCGGTTACAATGGGCAATCAGTTCTTCAATGGTCAGTCTCTCCATGCTCACGCCTCTCTTCTCAACGACCGCCCGCATTCTGGGCAGAAATTGTACTGCAGAACGCGCATGCTCTGCATTTCGCGTGGATCTTTGGAATTGCATTTGGCGCAATATTTTCGAATCTTCCTGCCCTCCAGCGCATCGGCCGCAGCCTTGATGACGGCGCACCCACGAATCCCGCAGCTATGCTCGTGGCCGCAGCCCAAGCAAACCAGACTTCCGGTCTCCACCGTCATCTGGCGAAGGGCCTTGATCAGTTCTTTGTTGTCCATCGCTTCTTCACCTCATACGTTCTTTCAAAACGGAAGCTCGCCGTCGTCATCATTCAGCTCGGTAAATTCTCCAGCCGGCCCGGGCGGCAGGTCCCGGTCGCTGGCGTTTCCCTCGCTGGCCGGGACCTGCTTGCTGTCCCCGAAGTAGACGCTGTCGGCCACCACCTGGGCGGACCGGCGTTTGCTGCCGTCCCGGTCCGTCCAGAGGTTGATCTGGAGCCGCCCCTCCACCACAGCCATCCGGCCCTTGGAGAAGTAGCGGCTGACGAACTCCGCCGTCTGCCGCCAGGCGGTCACGTCGATAAAGTCGGTGGCCCGCTCGCCTGTGGCCTTGTCCTTGAAATCCCGGTCCACCGCAAGGGTGAAGGAGGCCACCGGCGTTCCGTTCTGGGTCCGCCGCAGCTCCGGGTCCCGGGTCAGGCGGCCCATGAGAAAGATTTTATTCAGCATCCTCTACCTCACGGCCCCAGTAGCAGTCCTTGCACTCCATCGGAGGCTCTTCGTTGGGATTGTCGCAGAGGTGCTCCGCCCATTCAGGGCAACCACATTCATATTTGGTCATGCCTAACTCTCCTTTCTAAACGAACGAATACCCATGATCTTGAGCCACTTTTTATCCGCCGCCTGCGCCTCCTCTTTGAGTGCGTCCGCTTGCTCCAGGATCGGCAGCGGAATATCCAGCAACCGCACCCCATCATAGGGTGCAAGCAGCTCAATGTACTGCCGCCGCTTTTCTGCCGCAAGCTTGTTCAGACGGTCGGCTTCATCATACTTCGCTCGATCCTTTTGGAGCTGAAGATCAGATAAGGCACAGTCGATATACGGATCTATACGGCTCAAGGAGTGCCGCCGCACATGCTCTATGACCCACAGCAGATCCGCTTTGGAGCAGCTTTTCAGCGTCAGCCTATCACTCATCCGTCACAACCTCTCGGTTCCAGGCCATGGATTCCGGCAGCTCCGGGCAGGGCATCCAGATGGTGATGGCCGGCTTCAGCGGGAAGCCGGACACGCCCGGATGCTCCCACTGCTTGTCCTCGGCGTTCCACCAGTACAGCCCGCCGCCGCTCTTCATGGGGCCGGTGATGCCCCAGTACAAGCCAGACTCTTTGGGGACCTCCGGGGTCCAGCCCCACTCCGGGGCCTGCACCTCCGGCTCGCTCCCCGGGGCGGAAAACGGCAGCCACTTGCCCGGATTTTTGATCTCAAAATGGGACCTGAGCTTGTACATGTCATGCTCACACCAGCAAGATCCGCCAAAAATTCCGACCTTAAATGTCTTGCAATCACCATCCTCGACCACCGCCAGCTGGCCCTCCTCCGGAGTCCCGGTCCGCCAGCCGTTCAGCTGTGCCCCGCACGGTTGCGGGGCCATCGACTCCGAGATCTCCGCCTCGGCGGGCGGCGCTGCCTCCTCATCGGCGGGCGGCGCTGCCTCCTCATCGGCGGGAGGCTCCGCCCCGTGGCCGCCGTGCAGATCGTCGGTCAGGCCCAGCAGGTAGTCAGCGGAGCAGCACAGCTGCCGGGCCACCTTGGCCACGTTTGAGAAGTGAGTGGCATCCAGGTCGTTGCCGTAAAAATACTTGTCCCCGAAGTCACCGGCGGCATAGGCCCGGATCTGGGCCACGGTCAGCTCGGGGTAGTAGTTCTGAGTGTTGATCCCCACCTTGTCCTCCAGCCCGGCCCGGTCGATGGCGGCCACCAGCCTCTGGGCGCTGGCCTGGATGGCCGCTTTGTACTCCTTCTGCTGCTTTGCCTTGCGCTTCTCCTCCTTCTCTGCGGCCTCGTCCCGTTTCTCCTTGCGCTTGGCTTGCACCTTGCTACACGCCCGGTCGCAGGCGTAGCAGCTCTCAAAAGCCCGCGGACAATCCAGGCAGCACTTCTGCCCGCCGCACAGCTCATAAGACAGGCACTCGGCGTCATGGCGGAGAAATGTGTCCCCCCGCTTGCAAGGCTTCCCGTCCGGGCAGGAGAAGCTCGGTTCCCAACGCCAGCCCTCATCGTAGTGTTTCAGCAGCTCCTCCGCCCTGCCGCCGGTGGGCAGGTTTTTCAGGGTGTCATGCAGCCGCTGCTGGAACTCCTTGGGGAACCGGGCCAGGGCGTGGGCCGTCTGCTCGGGCAACTCGTCGGCCTCGAACTTGGCATAGTAGGCGGGGATCAGCCCCTCCTGGATGACCTTCAGCCGGGCCAGCTTGGACTTGGAGATCTTGCAGACCTCAGCCACGTGGTCCCGCATCCGGCCTGGGAACTCCACGCCCTCCTCCTTCAGCTGGTACAACAGGAAGGTCACCCTCTCGACCTCCTTGGCTTTCTCGGCGGCGGTCTTCTCCCGGGTGTCGGCGTTGCCGTAGATCAGGCGCAGCTCCTGGAGAGTCGGCGAGCCTGCCTCGCGCTCCCGGATGCAGGGCACTGCACGAAACTGCTCTTTCCCCTCGTCCACCAGGAGCCGCAGGGCCGCCCGGCGGCGGTGGCCGGAGACAACAGTCACCCGGTCCCCCTCCCCGTCCCGGACCCGCAGGGGCTGTTGTAGGCCGATCAGCTCGATACTGGCCGCCAGCGCCTCGATGTCGGGCAGGTCGTAAAAATTCCGCTCATCCCCGTCGATGAGATCAATGTCGATGTATTCGATCTGCTCCCGGTCGGTGCCCAAGTTGGGCACAGCTCCCTTGGACAGCAGCTCTCCTATCTCAGTTCTCATGGTCATTTCCTTTCTTCTCGTCAAAATGGCAGGTTTTCACTAGACGGAGGGCAAGCTCCAGGGCCTCCGCCGCCTGCAGGTGGTGGACCGCCAGGTCGGACAGCCTGGCCTGGGCCCGGTGCCGCATGGCCTCCGTCTCCAGTATGTAGAGCAGTTTTTCCCTGCTGATTACCATGGTTTCTCCTTCCTGGTAATGTCCATCAAAGGGCAGCTTGCTTAAATTCCTCTGACTCCCGATAAGCCCTTCTTGGTTCATTGTTTTTCGTAGATACCAGTCCGGTAGACATCCCTATGGTCAGCTCACAGTCTCCTGTAGCTCCATGGCGGTTTTTTTCCACGATTACCTCCAGCGGCTCCGGGGCGTACTTGTAAAGTACCTCATCTTTTTTGTAGTAATTCTCCCGGTACAAAAACATTACGCCATCGGCGTCTTGCTCGATCGCGCCGGTGTCCCGCAGGTCGGACAGCTGTGGCCGCTTGTCACTTCGATTCTCAACCTCACGGCTCAACTGGCACAGGGCCAACACCGGGGTCTTAAAGGTTCTTGCCAGAGTCTTGAGATCTCCGGATATCTTTGTGGTATTCTCGTACAGGCTGGCGTTCCGCCGCCCCTCCGCCGGTGTGATCTTGCCTATGTAGTCGATGACAATCAGAGCCAGATTGGGCACTCTTCTGGCAAGCCCTTTGATTTCCTCCACAGTAGCCCCTGGCTTGCGGTTGATGCTCATGGGCAGTGCCCGGACCCTGTCCGCCGCAACGGCCATTTTTTCATTCTCCGTATCGGTGAGGATTTTCATCAGTAGACGGTTGCTAGGAATACCGCTTTCCCGAGAAATCCGTCTTGCCTCAATCTGCTCCGTGTCCATCTCCAGGGAAACGAACAATACCGCCCCCGTCTGTTTGGCCACTCGGTCAGCGATGTTCAGCGCCAGAGCAGTCTTGCCCATACCGGGCCGGGCGGCCAAGACATACATACCGCTGGCCAGCAGACCGCCACCCAGAAGGTTGTCCAGATCTCGGTATCCCGTAGGTACAAAGCCGGATTTCTGGCCGCTGTCCACCGCCAGGCGATGGGTATAAAACAAATCCATGGCCTCATCCGGACCAACCAGATCGCCGGTAACCCCCTCCTGCTGGAGCTTGTCCAGCTGCGTGGTCAGCCCGGACAGGATGTCCTTGGTATCTCCGCCCTGGTCCAGCCGCTCCTTCGTGCCGTCGCACAGGGACGCCAGTTCCCGCCGTAAAGCATTTTCCCGAGTGATTTTGGCATACACCTCCACGTTGGAGGCGGTGGGGGTGGTGTCCATCAGATCCAGGACGTACTGGCGGGAAATTTTGGCCCCCATCCGTTCCGTCTCCTGGAGGATGGTCACAGGGTCCATTACCCCGCCTTGTCGGTCCAGATTCAGCATGGCCTGGTACAGCACCCGGTTGATTTCCTTCCCGAAGTCCTGAGGCGTCAGAATATCCGATGCCACCCGCAGACACTCCGGCGAGATCAGGATTGAGCCCAGGGCAGCGCCCTCCGCGTCGAAGGTGTTAATCGTCATAGACCACCACCTCCTCCCCGTCGATGATCTCGTAGTGGAAGGCCAGCGGCGCCTGGGCGGGTGCTGGCGGATCTTCTGACGCCGCAGCAGGCGGCAGGCCGTCCTCCCTGATCCGGTTGAGCCAGGTGGAAGCCTGGGGAATGTACCGACCCTCGTCCCGGTGCCAGCTCTTGGGCCAGTTCTCTGGGTCCAGCCGCTTGGACATCTCGAAGCAGAGCTCCAGCGAGGGCTTGAGCTTGTCCCAGGCCGAAACAGCTTTTGCCCTGGGACTCCTTTCCCCCTCCCGGGTCGGGTACTTCGACCAGAAGCGGTCGAACAGATCGGGGCGGTACTTTGGCTCCGACTTGGACCTCCGCTTCCGGGCGGGCTTGTCCCCCTTGGGGGATTTAGGGGGTTCTTTTGTTTCTTCTTGGTCTCTTCTTGGTAATGGTGGGGCGATTTCGCCATCTGCACAGGGCGATTCCGCCACATGCATCTGGCGATTCTGCACTATGCTCTGCTCCGCCCCATTCTCGGGCAAATCTGCGCTTTGCATTTGGCGATTTCGCCCTATGCTCTCCGGTCTGATCTGGTACAGGGCCATCACCTCCTCGCTGGGGGAATACCACCGGGTTCGGTCCCGCCGGTCCTTGTTATACTCACCACTGTAAAGTAATCCAAGCTCACAGCACCGCTTGAGCAGCCGCTTGATCTGATCCCGGGACCAGAGCGGGTACATGGCGCACAGGGCGTCCATGGAGTTGTAGGTCCAGTACCGACCATCCCGGAAGTTGACGCCGTTGGCCTGGTTTTTCTCCACCCAGTACACCATGTTGTGCAGGAGGATGGCCACATCGGCGCCGTACTTCACGGCGATCTCCATTTTTCCCTGAATCATTTCCATAATGGACGCCGCCTCCTATTGCTATTTCTCATCGTGCGTGCTATAATACAGTTGTTCTCATGGTTAGCCTTTCGGCTGACCCTCCCCGCGGTCTCTCCAGGGCCGCGGGGAATTTTTTTACTCTGAGCCATCATCCCACCGCCTCCAGTTCCCGGATCTGAACGGAGCCGTCCTCCATCACGGTGGCTAGGGCCACCTCGCCGTCCTTGAGCCAGGCCCGGAAGATGTGGGGCCCTAACTGCTCCACCTGCCACAGCCGATCCGGCCCGTACTTGGCCAGCAGGGCCTCCGTCGCCCGGATGCCGTTTGGCAGAGCCTGCAGCATGCTCATCATCACGCTGCCCCCTTCACCACGCTGAGGCCGCCAGGGCCTGCATAAAGGCGGACAGGTTGACGCACACCAGGATGCCCAGCGTCAGGATCTTTAAGAGCTCTTTTCGTTCGTTCATGGTACCCTCCTATCGTAAGTACACCGCCAGTGCCAGCAGGAACGCTCCCGCCGACATGGCTAACACTCCCCACTCGATGGCCTCATACAGCCACGGGTGGTTTTTCTTTAGTTCCCTCCACATGGGTTTCTCCTTCCGCGGCCTCCTGCTTGGCAGCCTCCTCCGCTGCCCGTTCCCGGGCCAGAGCCTTCCGCAGCTCACAGCGGTAAAGGATGTCGTTGATCTTCTCGTCCACCCTGGCCTTGTCCTCCATGGTGAAGTTCTTACAGTAGGTGTCGTAGATCTCGACACGGACGCCCTTATCGGTGATCACGACCATTTTTAAATCATCCGGATTGTGATACATGTTATCCCCTCCCGTTGCAGTTTACGAATGGGCTGGTTTGTCCTATTCCTTGGGCCCGCCGGCAGAATACCGCAGGGTGGCCGCCGCCTTGACGATCTCGGCCAGGTCGGCCATGATGCCGTCGTACTCGGCCCGCTCGTCCGCTGAGATGACGTCGTCCTCGGCGATCTGCATGAGCCGCCGGTCCTTGTGCCGGTCGGCAAAGTCGTAGATCCGGTTGAGCAGCTGCATCACCGACCGGGACAGCGGCTCACCATGGGTAAAGTTGGGAATCATATCCGACAGCCCCTCCCCCGCCGACTGCTCCCGCAGGAACATCCCCGGCAGCCAGGGGGCATCCAGGCAGATGGCCAGCAGGTCCAGGGTCTGAATGGACGGGGTGCGAGTCCCGCGCTCCCAGGCCTGGATGGAGTCCACCGAGTACCCCGACATCTCCGCCAGCTTCTCCTGGGTGATCCCCTTACTGTTCCGCGCCCTCTGGAGCGCGTTCACTGCGATTCTGTCCATGGCAATCTCCTTCTTTGGGTGGTATGGTAAGTATATGGGCGGTCAGCTGGCTTTGGATGCATCGTGAGGTTTCCTGCCATACAAGGCGTCAATCGTACATCCAAACAAATCAGCTAAGACAGGAAGCTGGCGCGCCCTTGGGTCTGCGGCACCTGTCTCCCATTTCGTAACGGTAGAAACATCGACACTAACGGCTTTTGCTACATCACGCTGAGACATCCCTGCTAATTCCCTGTATTTTCTGATTTCCACTTTTTCACCTCATTTTCACGTTGTGAAGTTTCTTCACATTTTGGATTATAGTTGATGCCTCTTCACTTGTCAAGCATTTTGTGAAATTTCTTCACATATATTGAAATGTGAAAATATTTCACCTATTATTAAGAGGGTGATAGAAATGCTAATTTTGAAATCCCTCCGCGCAGAACATAAGTGGACTCAGTCTGATGTTGCCGCAAAACTTGGCATTGACCGGACTACTTACGCAAAATATGAATCTGGTGCAAGTGAACCTAATTTTGAGATGCTTGGGAAACTAACCGAGATATTTTGCGTCCCAACAGACTATCTTCTCGGTAGAACCTCAGGGAATAGTAGCATTGGAAGCCTTGTCCCCGTCCTCGGTGATGTAGCCGCCGGCATTCCCATTGAAGCCGTCCAGGACATCGTGGATTATGAGGAGATCGACTCCGCTATGGCCACCACCGGTGAGTTTTTTGGCCTACGCTTGAAGGGCTCCAGCATGGAACCCCGGATGAAGGACGGCGACGTGGTCATCGTCCGCAGACAGGATGACGCTGAGACCGGTGATATTGCGGTGGTCATGGTCAACGGCGACAGTGCCACCGTCAAGCGCATAAAAAAAGAGCCGTCCGGGATCACCCTGATCCCGAACAACCCTGCATATGATCCTATGTACTATTCCAATTCGGAAATTGAATCTCTACCCGTCCGTATCCTCGGCAAAGTCGTGGAATTACGAGCAAAATTTTAATTCATATTTTTGTCAAAACAAGTACAGAAGAAAATATCCAGAAGGTGATTATAGCATGATAGCGCCTAAAGGTCCGTGGACCCGCTTTAAAGACGACCACGAAAAACTGGAGTATATGAAAGAGTTCGGTCTTCTCCCCCCGAAGGCAACTGACCTCAAGCAGCTTGTTTATACCGGAGCATATGCCAACGGTTTTTGTACCCTGGTCGGTTATGTAGATGAATTTCGAACTGTTATTGATATTGACGGCAGCCTTCACTGCATTCTCCCGGAGTACTTAAAAGAAATGCAGACTGGATTCGCCGCTCTTAGCATGCCTGAACGCTATGTCGTTCTGGACATTGAAACGACTGGGTTCTCACTTAAAACAGATGCAATTATTGAAATTGCTGCCGTTAAATATCAACATGGGATTCAGGAAGACACGTTTGAATCTCTGTTATTTACGGACAATATCCTCCCTCTTGACATCCAATCGTTGACCGGAATTACGCCAGATGAGGTTATAAATGCTCCCTCCCCGGAGCAAATTATTCCCGAGTTTTCTGATTTTATCGGCTCTCTTCCCGTTGTAGCCCATAACGCTCCCTTTGACTTTGGATTCCTCAAACGCGATTTTAAGAAACACGGGCTTTCCTTGAATAATACCATTATCGACACGCTGAAGTTGGCCCGCAAGGCTTATCCCTCTTTAGCCTCTCATTCTCTTCAAGACCTGAAGAAATACTTGAATATTAAATTTGAGACAGCCCATCGAGCTCTTCCTGATGTACTGTCTACTGCAGAACTTTATGTAAAATGCTCGAATCAACTTCTTGAAGATCGTATCAGCGAAGACAACGTTAATACAAACGAAAGCACTCCAGTATCTGAGCCAGTTGCCCGTAAACCCAGAAACCAAAACCATACTTATCAGCAAGTCCGCCCCAAAGATATCGTTGCCGCATCAACCCGTTTTGACTGTGAACATCCCCTTTATCAGAAAAATGTCGTATTTACCGGCGAGCTGAAAATCGACCGTAAAGATGCTATGCAAATGGCGGTGGATGTTGGTGCAGTGGTAAAAAGTGCAGTTTCCGGGAAGACCCATTATCTCATAGTTGGTAAGCAAGACCTCTCACTCGTTGGAAGTGACGGAATGAGCTCAAAGGAAGAAAAAGCTCATGCACTAAATCAAACTGGAAAAGCAGACATCAAAATTATCGGTGAGGATGTATTCCTCCAACTGATTCATCATGGGAAAGAGGTATAAACTGTGAGTGAACAATTTACGCTGTCTGGTTTTGAGCCTCCAGAATACAAAGAAGTCGCCTTTTTAGAGTCTATCCTCCCTCAGTTAAAGGCCGCCGTTGTGGCGCATGGAGGCCCGGAAGATCTCCTATCCTACAAATCTACGGCTGCAGATATGAAGTCCAGCGGCTATACCGCCGTGTTCTTTTTCAATTTCACTGCGTTCCGCCTTCGACTCCGCGGAAAACAGCACTATATTTCTTTACCCACGGTCTTTTCTGATCTGATCCCGGAGGCATTTCCCTCAAAGCAGCTATCCTCTGATCCCAAATATCTCCGCCTACTGATTGATGCACAGCACCCTATTGAGTCCTATGCTGATTTTCTTGTCCAAATCGCCGGGGAAACGGTAGACCGATACCCCAAGGAATGGGACTGCTGCTCCAGATACATGGCGTGCAGTGATGCCAAAACTTGCGTTCACCCGGACAAAGCCTTTGCACTGGCCTGCGGTTATCGAAAGATTCTGAACTCCGGCCGTATCTTCTACGGGAAAAACCGAAATATTGATTGACGTGTCCAAGTTGGGCACCAGCTGATTGAGGAGGTCCACCATGCCAACCCATCTTCCTGACAACCTAGCCCCCCAACTGGCCGAGCTGGCCCGGGGTCTGTCCGCCTCCAAGCTGGTCCTCTTCGGCTCCCGTGCCCGGGGCGACCACAGGGAGCGCAGCGACATCGACCTGGCCGTCTACGGCCTGGACCCCGCCCAGGCCGGGCGGCTCCGGCTGGCACTGGAGGACCTGCCCACCCTGCTGGAATTCGATCTGGTCTGCGTGGATGCCAACACCTCCCCTGCCCTGCTGGAAAACATCGACCGTGAAGGAGTGACACTCTATGCTTCAGAAATGTGAGAACTTCCAAAACGCCGTGGTCCGGCTCTCCGAGGCTCTGGCCGAGCTTGCAGCCAACCCCGGCTCCACCGTAGTCCGTGACGGCGTGATCCAGCGCTTCGAGTTCACCTTCGAACTTGCCTGGAAGTCCCTGCGCGAGTATATGGAGGATCAGGGAGCATCCATGGATGCCGTGTTCTCCAAGCAGGTCTTCAAGGCTGCCTATGCCGCCGGCATCATCGATGACGGTCAGGTCTGGTTGGACATGCTGGCCTCCCGCAACGTCACCTCCCACGTCTACGACGACTCTCAGGCTGCCCAGGTTGTCAGTGCCATCCGGGACCGCTACATCGGCCCCCTCTCCACCCTGGCCCAGTTCTACACCGGAAATTAACGTGCCCAACTTAGGCACAAAAAGATGCCGCCCCTCGTGGGCGGCATCAAAAAACGACGTGATTCGAACATTTGTTTTTTGGAGGTGTCCCCATGTCGGAACTCTACGACATCTATCTGCGAAAATCCCGTGCCGACCGGGACGCCGAAGCCAACGGCCAGGGAGACACTCTGCTCCGACACCGGACGGCTCTGCTGGCTCTGGCCAAAAAAATGGGGTTATCCATCAATCATATCTTCGAGGAGGTAGTCTCTGGCGAGAGCATCGCCAACCGCCCCGAGATGCAAAAGCTGCTGGCCGAGGTGGAGAGCGGCACCATCGCCGGGGTGCTGGTCATGGAGGTGGAGCGTCTGGCCCGCGGAAACACCCGGGATCAGGGCGTGGTGGCCGAAACCTTCCAGTATTCGGATACCAAGATCATCACGCCGCTCAAAACCTACGACCCCGCCGACGAGTCCGATCAGGAGTATTTTGAGTTTGGTCTGTTCATGTCCCGGCGGGAATACAAGACCATCAACCGCCGTCTCCAGCGTGGGCGGATGGCATCCCTCCAGGAGGGAAAATACATCGCCGGGACGGCCCCATACGGCTATGAACGCATTAAAATCAAGGGGTCGAAAGGATATACCCTTGTCATCGTGGAGGACAAGGCCGCCGTGGTACGACACATCTACGACCTGTATCTCAACGGCCTGCGCCAGCCAGACGGGGGCCTAAAGCGCATCGGCAGCAGCGTCATCGCCAAGCAGTTGGACCTGGAGGGAGTCCACTCCCCCTCTGGCGGCCGCTGGGCCCCCTACACAGTCCGGGACATTTTGAACAATCCCACCTACGCCGGGTACGTCCGGTGGTCCTGGCGGCCCACAGTGAAAAAAGTAGTGGATGGGGTGCTGACCGAGACCCGGCCCGTCAACAAGTCCGTGAATCTGGTCGACGGCCTCCACCCTGCCATCATCGACCGGGCGGTCTGGCAGCAGGCTCAGAATCTCATGTCCAGTCGGGCCTATCTGCCCATGCCGGGCAACAAGACCATCGTGAATCCCCTGGCTGGCCTGGTCTACTGCGACATGTGCGGCCGCAGCCTGGTACGGATGAAAGGCCGCCGGGGCAAATCCCGGGACATGCTGATGTGCCCGGACAAGGATTGTCCCTGTAAGGGCAGTACACTTGACGAGGTAGAGGCCGCAGTGCTCAACGGTCTCCGGGAGTGGTTAGAGGAGTACCGTCTCATTGTAACGCCCAACAAAAAGCGTGCCCCGAAGCCCAACACCGCCCCCCTGGAGAAGGCCCTGGAAGGGCTGGCCCGGGAACGGGATACCCTGACCGCTCAGAAGGGCCGGCTCTTTGATCTGCTGGAGCAGGGGGTCTACTCCATCGATGTCTTCCTCCAGCGCCAGAGTGAGCTGGCCGGCCGGATCAACACCGTGGAGGATGCCATTGCCAAGGCCAAGGAGCAGCTCCAGGCCGAGCAGAACCTGGCTGCGCTGCGCCTGAGCATCATCCCCAAGGTAGAGCACCTGCTGGATGTCTACGGCCAGCTGGACACCGCCCAGGAGAAAAATGAGATGCTGCGCACCTGCCTGGAGCGCGCTATCTACCGCAAGACCGTCGGGGGACGGTACGTGGAGAGCGACATGACGTTAAATCTCTATCCGAAGGTCTTCCTCCCCTCCCTCATATCTTAGGTGGTGATATACGTACGGCCCGCCTATGGCGGTAGCTCCCATCCGGAACGTGCGGCAGGTACTGGATTACGCGCTCACAGAGATGCCCCCCGAGAAGATTTACCTCGGGGTACCCAACTACGGCTACGACTGGGCCCTCCCCTTCCAGAAGGGGATCAGCAAAGCCACCTCCATCTCCAACCAGTACGCCGTGGAGCTGGCCGCCCGGCACTACGCCGCCATCCGATACGACGAGACGGCCCAGGCCCCCTGGTTCCGCTATGTGGACGAAAACGGCCGGGAACACGAGGTCTGGTTTGAGGACGCCCGCAGCATCCGGGCCAAGCTGGCCCTGACCCAGGAGTACGGGCTCCACGGGGTGGGCTACTGGAACCTGATGCGGCCATTTCCCCAAAATTGGCTTGTTCTCAACGCCCTGTATCACATCCGGGACGAATTGTAATTTTCGGTCAGGTCTGGACTTTTTGCCCCTTCATGTAGTAAAATAGAAAGCGGTCCGCGGCCTTTTGCCCGGACCGCTTACTGATACAAAGGAGGACATCACTATGTCTATTACTGTTGGAATGAAGGGCCGCGCTGAGGCAGTTGTCAACGACCAGAACACCGCCATCACCGCCGGCTCCGGCACCCTGCCCGTGTTCGCAACTCCCTGGATGTGCGCTCTGATGGAGCAGGCCGCCTGGACCGCCGTGGCCCCCGGCCTCAGCGAGGGCGACAGCACCGTGGGCACCAAGCTGAATATCTCCCACGCCTCCGCCACCCCCGTGGGGCTGAAGGTCTGGGCCGAGAGCGAGGTCACCCTGGTGGACGGCAAGCGCATTGAGTTCAAGGTAGCCGCCTACGACGAGAAGGGCCTCATCGGTGAGGGCACCCA
>Ga0129309_1001226_pt1 | contig 13910 bp, 12 predicted proteins | sample L1105metagenome_FD_94439 | JGI IMG/M metagenome (GOLD analysis project Ga0129309, IMG submission 94439) | Ring-tailed lemur group fecal microbial communities from Wisconsin, USA - L1105 metagenome | ecosystem: Host-associated > Mammals > Digestive system > Large intestine > Fecal | place: USA...
GAAGCCGATGACGCTGCCGCAGACGGCGGCGAGGACAAACCGGCAGAGGATCGATACCAGATTCATCTGCCGCAGGTAGGCGGCCAGCGCCCCCCAGTCAATTTCCCCCAGCTCCGCCATATTCTGCACCTGCCTTTTCCGAAAAATTTAATCGCTGGTGCGAACCGGATCGTCGCCGGTTTCGCCGGGCATGTCGCCGCCGGCGTTCTCGACGGTCTTTTTCTCCATCCGCGCCATAAAGACCGGAGAAAGGACGCCGAAGATGCACATCACCATCAGCACCCAGCAGATCGGCGTGGAGAAAAGGACCGCCGGATTGCCTCCCGACAGCATCAGCGAACGGCGCAGGCCCTTTTCACCCAGCGGTCCGAGGATCAGTGCCAATACGACGGCGGCGGGATTGAGGTCGAATTTGCGGAAGAAATAGCCGAGTACGCCGAAGATCATCATAATGACAACATCCACAAAATTCTTGTGAATCGCATAGGAACCGACGACGCAGAGCACCGCTACGCTCGGGATCAGAATCGCGTCTGAAAGCCGGGAAATCTGAGCAAAACCGCGGCATCCGAGGATGCCGATGCCGAGCATGAAGAACTGCACCAGCACAAAGCCCGCGAAGAAAGTATAAGTCATCGGGGCGTACTTGGTAAAAAGCTCCGGACCCGGCTGCAGGCCCTGAATAATCAGGCCTCCCATCAGAACGGCGGTGACGCTCTCGCCCGGAATTCCCAGCGTCAGCATCGGAATCAGAGAGCCGCCGGTGACAGCGTTGTTCGCCGCCTCGCTGCCGGCAACTCCCTCGATGGAGCCATGGCCGAACTCCTCCTTGTGCTTGGAGAACTGGCGGGCGCTGTTATAGCCCATAAAGCAGGCGATCGAGGCGCCTGCGCCCGGCAGGATGCCGATCAGATTGCCGATGATCCACGAGCGCAGGATGGTTGGCGTAAGCCGTTTGACCTCCGCTCCGGTCACGCCGATTTTATCCTGAAATTTGGCGGCTCTGGCGCGCTGCCTGATCTTCTTTTCTGCGAGGATCATCGCCTGACTCATCGAAAAAAGTCCGATCAGGGCGCAGGTGACGTTGATTCCCTCATAGAGGGAGGACTGCCCAAACATGAACCGCTTGACCCCTTCCATCGGGTCCATGCCGATGGTCGAGAGCAGCAGTCCGAGTGCGCCGGACATCAGGCCCTTAATCATAGATTTGGAAGAGACTCCCGCGATGATGGTCAAGCCAAAGATCGACAGCCAGAAATATTCGGGGGAACCAAACTTCATTGCCAGCTGGGCCAGCAGAGGAGCAAAGAAATAAAGCGAAATACAGGAGAGCAGCCCTCCGCAGAAGGAGGAGAAGCAGGAGACGCCGAGCGCCTTGCCCGCTCTGCCCTGCAGAGTCATCTGATATCCCTCGATGGCGGTCGCCGCCGAAGCGGGGGTGCCGGGGGTATGAATCAAAATGGCGGAAATCGATCCGCCGAAGATGGCGCCGCAGTAGATGGCGCCAAGCACAATCAGGCCGGTGGAGGCCTCCATGCTGAAGGTCATCGGCAGCAGCAGCGCGACCCCCATCGCGGCCGAAAGTCCGGGCAGGCAGCCGATGACAATTCCGATGGCAGTGCCGGCCGCCATGGCAAAGAGATTCACGGGGGACAGGGCGTTGGCAAAACCGCTGCCCATCAAAGCTAAAGTTTCAAGCATTTTTCGTCTCCCCCTTACTTAAACAGCAGGCCAACCGGCAGCTTGACGCCCAGAAACATGGCAAACGCCGCATAAACCAGGCAGACAATGGCAAGGGTTGACACAACCACCTGCCATTTCGGCACCTTGAGGAACCAAAGGCAGGCCACCATAAAGATCAGGGTGGAGGGATAGAATCCGATGTAGTACATCGCCAGCAGGTAGCCAACGATCATCGCCATCACCGGGACAAACTGTCCGGGCAGCGTTTCGCCGAAGACCTCCTCGAGGCCGCTGGTGACGCCGAGGCGCTTGGCGTCCTTGACCATATTGTAGACATAGAGAGTGGTCAGCAAAGCAAGCAGAGTGATGATAAAAAGCGGATAGGTCTGGGCCGCCTTCTTCAGCCGCAGCGTCATCACCAGAAACAGGATGCAGACGCCGTACATGAAGCCAACGACGCCGATATCGGTTTTTTTCACGGAAATACCTCCTTGAAGGCAAACAGGTGCCGGGGTTCCCGGCGCGCGGGACATGCGGGAGAATAAAATTTGTGCGGGGCTTCCAAGCGTGAAACCCCGCGCAAATTCTTTCGCCGCAGCTTACTCCCAGATCTGAGAAACAGTATCGGTGCAGAAGGTGTACTGCGCAGCAAGCAGCTCGCCTGTCTCGGCGGGGTCCATGTACTCGGTGTTCATGCTGGCCTGCTCAGCGGCCGCAAGGTAATCCGGGTCCTCCATCGTCTGCTTGAAGGCGTCGGCATAGAAATCGATGACCTCCTGCGCAGTGCCCTTGGGAGCGACGATGCAGCGGGCGCTGCCGTACCACTGATCGTAGTAGCCGAGTTCACCGAGGGTGGGGGCGTCGGGATATTCTTCAAGGCGCTTGGTATCAAAGACGCCGAGGACCTTGACCTCGCTCTTGAAGGAGGCGAAGTCCGCGACCTTTGCAACCGAGAAGTCAACCTCTCCCTGGCGCAGCGCAAGAAGCTGGTCGGCGGTGCCGCCGTAAGGGATGGCCGAATATTCAAACTCAGCGGTCTTGGCGAAAAGCTGTGCGCCGATGTGGTTGGAAGCCTGCGCCCCGTTGGTCGAGGCCTTCAGCTCGCCGGGATGCTCCTTGGCATAGGCGACCAGCTCTTCCACCGTGTTGAACTGTGAGTTGGCAGCAACCAGCACAACCGAAGTTTCGGTAACATGGTTGCAGATCGGGACGATATCCTCCATTGTGTAATCGCCGAGCTGCTCCACAATGTTGGAAGCATATGTTGGCAGGTTGACGAAGCCGAGGGTGTAGCCGTCGGGATCGGCCTGAGCGAGTGCAGTCCAACCGATCGAGCCGGAGCCGCCTTCGAGATTTTCGATCACAAGGGTTCTGCCGACATACTTTTCGGCATAGGCGGTAAGCACACGCGCCGTATTATCGGTGCCCGAACCGGCCTTATAGGCGACGATCATGGTGACGTTTTCGGCAGGCGTCCAGGCGCCAGAGGCAGCCTCGCCCGAAACGGACGCCGCGGAGGATGCCGGGGCAGCGGAAGCCGGCGAGGACGCGCCCGAAGACGCACCGCCGCATGCAGCCAAAACCAGCATCAGAGCAAGGGCAAGAACAGTACACAGGATCTTTTTCATAACGTTTTCCTTCCTCTCTTTCAATTCATAAACAATGCTGCGCCGCCGCCCATGCAGCCGTTCTCTTTGGTGCATTTGGCAATCGGAGCAGGTTCTTTGGACCGCTTTCATGTTAATGTTGGATAAAGAGAAAGTAAAGTTTAAAACTTTTATACTCCGCAAATTGCTGATTTTTGAACTTTTTCAGAATTTTCTTTGTGGGAACTGCGTAATTTCTCATCCGCCTTGTTGTGCAGGTTTTTCTTCATTTTTAAAAAGATACGCCGCAGGCCGCCGGCAGTTTTCCCGGACGCCATCCTGTGGTATAATGTCCATAAATCAGATCCGGCAAAAAACCGGCAGGGGACGGCGGGTCAATCCCGTCCGGGCCGCGCTCGCGGCATCATGAAACACCTTGCCGGAACAAAAGGGAGGGCTGCCGTATGGAGAAGCAGGCGGACACAAAGCGGGACCTCTGGACGATGCTGGAGGAATACGGCCATTCTGATTATTACCCCATGCACATGCCCGGCCACAAACGCCGCGGAGAAGCGGTGTGCGGCAGCTTCCCCTGGAGCTGCGACATCACCGAGATCGACGGTTTCGACGACCTCCATGACCCGCAGGGGGTTCTGCGGGAGATCGAACTGCATGCGGAAAGTCTTTGGGGCAGCGAACGGTCCTGGCTTCTAGTCAACGGCAGCACCTGCGGGATTCTGGCCTCCGTCTGTGCGGCCGTCCGGCCGGGCGACCCGGTGCTGATTGCCCGCAACTGTCATAAATCCGTCTATCATGGGGCCGAACTGCTGGGCCTTCAGCCGGCCTACCTGCTTCCGGAGTGCGGGTCATTTCCCTTCTGCGGCAGCGTGACGCCCGGCGCCGTCGAGGAGGCGCTGCGCCTGCACCCAAAGGCCAGGGCTGTGATTTTGACCTCCCCTACCTACGAGGGAATCGTCAGCGACATCGCTTCCATCGCCGGAATCTGTCACCGCCGGGGAGTTCCGCTGATTGTCGATGAAGCGCACGGAGCGCACCTCGGCTTTGCGGAGGGTTTTCCCAAAAGCGCAGTGCAGTGCGGCGCCGATTTGGTGGTGCAAAGCCTCCACAAAACCCTGCCTGCCCCCACTCAGACCGCCCTGCTGCATCTCTGCGGCAGGCTGGTTGACCCCGAACGGGTGGCGCACCAGCTCGACATCTTTGAAACGAGCAGTCCTTCTTATCTGCTGATGGCGATGGCCGGCGCCTGCCTGCGCTTTCTCGAGCGGGAGGGGGCGGAGCGGTTTGCCGCCTATTCCCGGCGGCTTCGCCGGTTTGAGGAGCAATGCGCGCCGCTCTGCCGCCTGATCCTCTTCCGCAAGGCGGCCCTGCGGGCCGCAGAAGGCTTCTGCTGGGATCTTGATCCCGGCAAGCTGGTCATCGGCTGCGGCAAAAGCGCGCCCGGCGGGCCCTCCCTCGCGCAGATTCTGCGGGAGCATTACCATATTGAAACCGAGATGGCACAGCCGGATTTTCTGCTGGCTATGACCAGTCTGATGGACGAGGACGCGGGATTTGACCGTCTGGCACAGGCGCTGCTCGAGATCGACCGCAGATGCTCCGCGCCTGAACCTCTGCCCCGCCCGGTGCCGCCCGCACTGCCGGAGGCCGTCCTCCCCATTCGTGAGGCGCTCGACGCGGAATGGGAAATTCTCCCGTGGGAACGGTCCGCAGGACGGGTCTCGGCCGGCTATGTCTGGGCCTATCCGCCAGGGATTCCCTGGCTGACCCCCGGGGAACGCATCGGCACCGGCTGTATCTCCGCCGCCCTGCGCGCTGAAAGGGCGGGTATTTCTCTGAAAGCGACCCGCGCGGCGCCTCTCGGTTCCGTTGCCGTGCTGAAGGATGCCGGAAGAGCTTGACAGCGCCCCTTTGCCGCTGTAAAATAGAAAGAAACTGTTTGATCACAGTTCCATTGAAAAGGAGTTGTTCCCTATGAAGAGAATCGAGACTCTCGATACCCGCGATCTCGCACAGAGCGCCAAGGACGGCGGATGCGGCGAATGCCAGACCTCCTGCCAGTCGGCCTGCAAGACCTCCTGCGGCGTCGCCAACCAGCAGTGCGAGAAGTGCTGCAGCGAAGATTAATTCGGAAAGCCGGAAAACCGCCGCCTGACCGCCTTCGCGGTCGAGCGGCCTTTTTCTGCGCCTGAGAAACTGGAGTGTAACAAATGATTCATGCCTACCAGCTCAACGGCTACAATATCATTCTCGATGTGTTCAGCGGTTCGGTCCACGTGGTGGACGAGGTCGCCTACGACCTGATCCGGCTGTGCGAAACCCAGAGCGCCGGGGAGGCCGTCGAGGTCCTTCTTGAAAAGCACGCCGGAAATCCCGAGATCACCCGGCAGGAGCTGCTTGACTGTCTCGACGACATCGAGGCGCTGCGCCGCGCGGGCAAGCTCTACACTGAGGATGTCTACGCCGGCAATGCCTTCGACTTCAAGCGCCGCAACCCCGTTATCAAGGCGCTGTGCCTGCACGTGGCCCACACCTGCAACCTCAACTGCGACTACTGCTTCGCCAGCCAGGGAAAATACCACGGCGAGCGGGCACTGATGAGTTTTGAGGTGGGATGTCAGGCGCTCGAATTCCTGATCGCCCATTCCGGCAGCCGAGTCAACCTTGAGGTTGACTTCTTCGGCGGGGAGCCGCTGATGAACTGGGAGGTCGTCAAGCGGCTCGTCGCCTACGCCCGCTCGCGCGAGCGGGAATGCAATAAAAAATTCCGCTTCACCCTCACTACCAACGGAGTGCTGGTCGATGACGAGGTGATCGATTTCTGCAACCGGGAGATGCACAACGTCGTCCTGAGCCTCGACGGGCGGCGCGAGGTCCACGATCGGCTGCGCCGCACCGTCAACGGCAAGGGCAGTTACGACCTGATTGTTCCCAAGTTTCAGGAGTTCGCTGCACGGCGCGGACAGAAAAACTACTATGTGCGCGGAACCTTCACCCGCAACAATCTCGATTTCACCAACGATATCTTCCACATGGCCGACCTCGGTTTCACCGAACTCTCGATGGAGCCTGTGGTCTGTGCCCCCAGCGATCCCTACGCGCTGACCGAGGCGGATCTGCCGGTGCTCTTCGAGCAGTATGAGATTCTGGCCCGGGAGATGCTCCGCCGAAAGGAAGAGGGCCGCGGCTTTACCTTCTATCACTACATGATCGATCTCAAGGGCGGTCCCTGTATCTACAAACGGATTTCGGGCTGCGGATCCGGCACCGAATATCTGGCAGTGACTCCCTGGGGCGAGCTTTTCCCCTGCCATCAATTCGTAGGGGACCCGGCCTACAGCATGGGCAATGTCTGGGACGGGGTGACCAACACCATGCTGCGGGATGAGTTTCAGCTCTGCAACGCCTACGCCCGTCCCGGCTGCCGGGACTGCTGGGCAAAGCTCTATTGCAGCGGCGGATGCGCAGCAAACGCCTACCATGCCACCGGCTCGATCCGGGGCGTTTATGAATACGGATGCGAACTGTTCCGCAAACGAATCGAATGCGCCATCATGATTCAGGTGGCGGAGGCACAGCGGAAAAAGGCAAAGAAGCAGGAGGCCCTCGTTTGAGGGTCTCCTGCCAGTGTGTCGGAAAAGCCCGTTCCGGACCTCGGAAATCTCAATTGTTCCTTCATCACCGATGCGGGGGATGCCACCCGCCGGTTGTCTGCAAACCCCTTAAAGCAGAACGCTCCACATACCGTGCGGCCGGGCGGAGATGTCTCGCCCAGTTTTGGCCACGGAGCCTGTCTCCCAAAGCTTTTCAAAAATCAGCTGCACCAGGCCGCTTTCCTTCGGTTTTTCAAAGGAGTCAGGAGCCCCGGCAATGCCGGAGGCTTGAGTCAGCCCTGAAAGGGCTTTGTACTGGCATACCTCCCAAGGGCTGCTGAAAATTTCTCTTCGTGTATCGCCCGCTCCGAAGTCCATAAACGGGCTATTACCCCTCTATCGACAGGTTTTCTATCATCCAAAAGTTCTTGTTGGCTGCCCGCTTCGCTCTATTCCTGCAACGAAATCTTTTTACCCTCACCAGAAGAGCTGGCGGTTCTTTGCACTAAAGCTATATAGGAAAAGGTGAGCGGCATATGCCGCTCACCTTTTTTGTGATTTTCAAGGGAGGCGTTTCCCCCACATCCCGGTTTTTCTCCAGCCGGTCTCCCTCGCCGAGTTTTCGGTCAAGCTCTCGAATCAGCCGCACCATCTCCTCAGCCTGCGCGCCCCGATTTCTTTGTAAAAAACGAGACGCACCCGGTCATCTCCGATCAGGCCTGCGATGATTCCCTGTTCCTCCAGCAGGCGGCAGTATTTCTCCGCTCCGCGGTCAACCATTTTCAGCATCAAAAGATTGGTCTGCACCCTCTCCTGAGACCGGACGTGGTTCAAACCGGTAATCCCCTCCGCTACAAAGCGTGCATGCCGGTGGTCCTCCTTCAAGACGGTTCACCTGATGCCGCAGCGCGTAGCGTGCGGGCGCGGCTGTCTGAGGCTGGCGCAGCCATACCCCCAGAGACGCCAATGTTCCCGCCTTAGACACCATACGGCCGGAATGCCCCGGCCTTCGTGTATATATCTATCCGCACAAATCTTCTTGAGGCTATGATGTCTCCTTTCCTTTTTGTGAAATCTTATCCTGCGGTTAGACCAATCTGCCGCCCAGCACACAGCGGCACCTGCCAACAAAGCCGGTAAAACCGCATAAAACCAAACGGAAATAAGCTGCTGCAAAAGCAACTCCTGATACATTCTGCATCAGGAGTTGCCGTCATGGGGAAGCGATGCCCGCAAGTATGGAAACCGCGTCCGGGCATCGGGGAGATTTCAGATTATCGTTTCAGGAAAAGAATGCAAACCGGGCTTTCGGCCGAAACGATGCGCCCTGTGGGTTTCGGTTCTCCGCTGCGGGAGTCGAGGGCATATTCCACGATCGTATCGCTGCATTCATTTGCGGCATAAAGCTTCCCCGTACCCTTCTCGACACACATAAACCTTGGCTGAACACCCCCGGTCGGCGTATTTCCACAGAAAGAAATCCGGCCGTCGGGTGCGACGGAAAACCAGAACACCGCATGATAGCTTCTGTCCGTTGTGTAAAGAAAATCTCCCGAATCTGAAATATCAATTGCGCTTGCCCATCCCTGTGCAATCATGGTATCCGGCAGGGTGCTTACAATTTGACGCGGTTCAAGCGTTCCATACCCGGCATCAAAATGAAACGTGGTAATCGAATAATCCCATTCATTGACGCAGTACAGAAACCGGTTGTCGGGACGAAATACACAATGACGCGGCTCCGCATGTTTCCGCGCCAAAAATTCATCGGTCTTTTCCAGCGCACCCGTCTCCGAGTCAACCCGGCAGACAGCGATTTTTCCGGCGCCTTCCTTGAGGCCCTGCGACGGAATGACAAGATACTGCATCGTGTGATCAAACAACACCTGGCGGGGATGAGAAAAACCGCCCTCCGGAGAATCGTCGCGGTAAACATGCCGCGCTTCACTGAGAAGGCCGTCTTCTCAAATAGGAAGGACGGCTATCGTTCCCGACCGATGGCTCACAAGATACAGCCAGCGGTTGGAGCGATCCACAGCCAAATGGACCGGATTGAGCCCTCGCACCGAAGCGGTATTCAAAAAAGACAGCCGCCCGTCCAAGCCGATCCGGTAGGCGCTCACTGTCGAGCCGTCTCCATGAACGGTATACAGAAACTGTCCGGTGCGGTCGGTACAGAGAAAGGAGGGGTTGACAACGCCCTCCACCAATTGAGTCAGTTTCCATTCGCCATCTGAACCAATCTCAAAAACTTTAATTCCTTTGCCGCGCGAATCGCGGTCAACGTCATAAACCTTGCCGATAATGATATCGCGGAGAGGATAAGAATTTGCCTGCAAAGCGATTTCCTCGCAGGATTCACCCTCAACGCCGTTAGCCTTGTGAGTTACATACACCATATTGATGTTGTAATCCTTGCCTGTCTTTTTGGAAGTCCCGGACAGGTTAGTTTTACCGATCACTTTTACTTTCATTTGAATTTTTCTTTTTGACTTTGTATGTTGTGTGGGGAACCCCCCTGCAAATTAAAATACAACATTACAAATACAAGGCGGTCCCAACATCCTTTTGTCATCCGTGCTGATCTGTGGTATAATATCAGGCAGTAATCCCACATGAAGCTGCGGCCGTTCTGGTGGGGCGGCTGCGGCGGACGGGCAACGGCTTGCCCCGGCGCCGCGCTGCTGCGGACGCCGGAAATCAGGTACCCCCTCCGGCGCCGGGACGGTCTTCCGGCAATTCTCGAAAGGCGGAACAACAGTTATGCTCAACAGCGAACAGGGAGCGCGCTACCTTGCGCTTCGCCGCGCCCTTATCGAACAGCGGTTTTCCAGAATGAACGAGATGCAGCGGCAGGCGGTTTTAACCACCGAAGGGCCGCTGCTTATTTTGGCCGGTGCCGGCAGCGGCAAGACCACCGTCCTCATCAACCGAATCGCCAACCTTCTCCTTTTCGGCACCGGCTACCGCAGCGGAACGGTTCCCTTCTGGGTCGGGGAGGATGATCTTTCCTGGCTGGAACAGGCCAAGGAGGGCCGGGTTCAGGACGACGCCGTCCTCCGCCGCCTGCTGGCGGAAAATCCGCCCCGTCCGTGGGAGATTCTTGCAATCACCTTTACCAATAAAGCGGCCGGGGAGCTGCGCGCCCGTCTTTCGACCATGCTCGGAGAACAGGAGGGAGGACAGATCCACGCATCCACCTTCCACTCGGCCTGCGTACGAATTCTGCGCAGCGAAATCGAACATCTCGGCTACCGCAGCGGCTTCGTGATTTACGACTCGGATGATTCTCAGAAGGTCGTCCGCGAGGCGCTCAAAGAACTGAATCTTGACGACAAAACCTTCGCCCCTCGTGCGGTGCTTGCCAAAATCAGCGAGTGCAAGGATCTGCTCGAAACGCCCGCCGATACCCTGGCGCGGGCAAAAGCAAAGGACGATTTCCGCCTTTCGAAAATCGCCTCGGTCTATGAACGCTACCAGCGCCGCCTCAAGGAGTCGAACGCCCTTGATTTTGATGATATCATCACCCTGACGGTGCGGCTCTTTTCCCAGTTTCCGGAGGCCCTCGCAAAATACCAGCGCCGCTACCGCTACATCATGGTCGACGAGTATCAGGACACCAACCGCTCCCAATACCGCCTCGTCGCCCAGCTCGCCGGAGGATGCCGCAACCTCTGCGTCGTCGGCGACGACGATCAGAGCATCTACCGCTTCCGGGGCGCGACGATTGAAAATATCCTCTCCTTTGAGGAGCAGTACCCCGGCGCGGCGGTCATCCGGCTCGAGCAGAACTACCGCTCAACCCAGAACATCCTCACCGCCGCCAACCGGGTCATCGCCCAGAACGTCGGACGAAAAGGAAAAACTCTGTGGACCGCCTCGGGCGACGGAGACAAGCTCACCCTCTACACCGCCTACGACGAGCGCGACGAAGCGGCCGCCATTGCCGACGGGGTCAGCCATGCCCACCGGGAGGGAAAAAATTACAGCGACTGCGCCGTTCTCTACCGGCTCAACGCCCAGTCGCAGGCGATTGAATCAGCTTTTGCCCTCGCCGGAATCCCCTATAAGGTCATCGGCGGCACCCGTTTTTTCGACCGCAAGGAAATCAAGGATATCATCGCCTATCTGAGCGTTCTGCACAATCCCGCCGACATCCTGCGCCTGCTGCGGATTGTCAACGAGCCAAAACGCGGCATCGGCGACGCGACGATGGCCTCGGTACAGGAAATCGCCGAACTTCTTGAGGTCGGAGTGTTCGAGGTGCTTCAGAATGCCGACCAGTATGCCCCTCTGCAACGCAAATCCAAGGGCCTGATGCAGTTCGCCTCGATGATGACCGGCCTGATCGACGCGGCCGAGGCCACACCGCTTGACGAGCTGCTCGATGAGCTGCTCGATGTCACCGGCTACCGCAGGATGCTCGCGTCCGAGGGGATTACCGGCCAGACCCGCCTCGAAAACATCGAGGAGCTGAAATCAACCATCCGCCGTTACGAGGATGAAAGTGAAGAGCCGACCCTCGGGGGATTCCTTGAGGAGGTCGCCCTCTATACCGACGTGGACAGTTACAGCGAAAATGACGACGCGGTGGTGCTGATGACGCTGCACGCCGCCAAGGGCCTCGAGTTCCCGTTGGTGTGGATTCCCGGCATGGAGGAAGGGCTTTTCCCCTCCATGCGCTCGCTGGGCGATCCGGAACAGCTGGAGGAGGAGCGCCGGCTGGCTTATGTCGGCATCACCCGCGCCAAGGAGCATCTGACCCTCGTCACCGCCAAGCGGCGGATGCTGTTCGGGCAGACCCTCTACGGGCGGGAATCCCGTTTCCTTAAGGAAATTCCCGAAGAACTGCTGGAACGCACCGGCAGAAAGCCGCCCGAGCAGACCGGTCAAAACCGCGCGGCGGAAGCGCGCGCGGCCCGTAAGAACGCCATCGAGGCGGAAAACGCCATCTCCCGCCGGATCGGGGTGGGCAGCTCCGCCTCCGCCGCGGCGGAGAGTTCCGCATTCGACCTCCAAAAAGGGGATCGGGTTATGCACCGGGTCTTCGGAGAGGGAACCATCCTCAACGTCACCCCCATGGGAGGGGACCACATGGTGGAGGTTCGCTTTCCCAAAGGGGTCAAAAAGATCATGGCCGCCTTTGCAAGGCTGCAAAAGCTGTCTTAAAAAACGGGCAGGGATTTCCCTGCCCGTTTTTTCTCGCTTTGGCGAAAGCCGGCGGCTTTTGTTTTCCCTGATAGGCTGGGAAACGGCATTTATGCGATCTGCTCCACCGCTCCGCCGGCCAGCCAATCGATCTGCCCTTTCCATCTCTCCAGTTCTTCCAAAGTGGAAATCTCCCGCAGCTGCGGGTCATAGAGAAAAGAGGCGCTGGCCGTCACAGCCCCGTCCTGCCCCGGCTGATAAAAGACAGCGGCTGACCAGTCCCCGCCGTAGAGATAAAGATACATCCGGGCCTGCTCCAAGCCCTTAAATACAAAGCTTTCCTGCACTGTGAGCGCCGAGCTGACTGCCAGCCGGTAGGCACCGCCTTTGGCCGTCAACTGCATAGGCGCCGATGCAAAAAAGCGGCGGCCGAGTTCCTGCCGCACCGTTTCGCTGATTTCTTCCTGTCCTTCCAGCATCATATCCACCGCCTGCTGGGGAACTCCGATCGAAAACACCGCAAGGGGCGTTTGGTAATCGCCTGCCGCGATCTGGTCAACCGCCTCCTGCATTTCCTGCGTGGAGCTCAGCATCCATTCGAGATAGGCCTCCTCGTCGGAAAGTGCCTGCATCCGTGCGATCAGGGCTGTCCCCTGACCAAGCAGGACTTCCCCGTTCCGGTCAGCGGATGGCCCAACTGCACACCCAGCCAGCAGGAAAGCGGCCGCCACAGTCAAAAGAATTGCAGCCTGTTTGTTTCTCATCCCTTTTCCCCTTTCACAAAGGTGCGCGATGCCCCCAAATCCTGCTTCTATCATAAGGCAGCGCGCAAAAAAACGCAGGTTCTGCCCTCGCTTTTCGCTTTCTGCGCCCTTCTTACTTATGATATTTGCGGGCAAGTGCAGCACGCGCCGGCATCGCCGTTTTAAATATCATAAGCTTTGTATCATCGATACGACAGGGACTCCCCCGCCGGGAAACGGTGCTCCGAACAAAATTGCATGGATTTTCCCATCGTTTCCTAACTCAGCTTTTTGCCGCAGGCACTGCAATAAAGACTGCCGTGCTCCACCCTTTTTCCGCAGGCGGGGCAATATCGGAACGAAGATTCGATCCCTTCCGGCGCGGGGAAAGAATCGTTTCTATCAGCCGGTGCAGGATCATCATTTTCTTGAGTATCTTCCTCTTCTTGAGCATCTTCATCTTCTTCAGGAGACTTTTTGCAGATAAAATAAGTAAAAATCGCCGCCACCGGAAGCGCGAAGAGCATCCCGCCCATTACGCCGGCCGCTACACAGGTGAAAAGCGCAAATAATCCCCTGCCAAGCTTTCCTTTTGCTGCACCTATAATGGCAGGGATCGCACCAATCACCGAGCCGGCGATTAACGCTCCCATTCATACATCGCTCACAACAACCGCTCCCTTCTTCTCATTTTCCTCATTATAGCAGCCGTGCTCACAAAATGCAATGAAAAGACGGCATTGCATTTTCGGTCTTTTGGGGAGCAGCAAGGCGTAAAGCCCACTGCTTTCAGCACATGAAAAGAGGCGCTGCCCCGTCGTCATGACGGGGCAGCGCCTGAATTGTGCCGGCATCAACCTATCTTCCCGGGACGTCGCCATCCAAGTATTTTCGGCACCAGTGAGCTTAACGACCGTGTTCGGAATGGGAACGGGTGGGACCTCACCGTAATCAACACCGGCTTGTTCGCCCCTCCCCCTGTCTGAAAAGGGGTTCGGGACTCGCATGCTCTTTTATCTGCACACTCAAAATTGAACAATGAAATCTTCTGCGGGAAGAACCTTGAACGCATCAAGGTCAAGCCCTCGACCGATTAGTACTCGCTAGCTTAACGCCTCACAGCGCTTACACTCTGAGCC
>Ga0129309_1001227_pt1 | contig 13892 bp, 10 predicted proteins | sample L1105metagenome_FD_94439 | JGI IMG/M metagenome (GOLD analysis project Ga0129309, IMG submission 94439) | Ring-tailed lemur group fecal microbial communities from Wisconsin, USA - L1105 metagenome | ecosystem: Host-associated > Mammals > Digestive system > Large intestine > Fecal | place: USA...
CCAGCGTCACTGCTCCGTTGAGCATGAATTTCATATTGCTGGTGCCGGAGGCTTCTGTCCCGGCGGTGGAAATCTGCTCGGATATGTCTGCTGCGGGAATGAGCTTTTCCGCATAAGAAACGTTGTAATTCTGCACAAACAACACCTGCAGCCGATCTTTGGTATCTGGATCCTGGTTTACGCGTTTTGCAATTTCATTGATATATTTGATGATTCCTTTGGCCCGATCATAACCGGGGGCAGCTTTGGCGCCGAAGAAAAAGACCGTCGGATACCAATTCGTCAGGCTGCCGTCTTTCAGTGCAAAATAGATGTCCAGGATGGAAAACGCATTCAAAAGCTGCCGCTTATACTCATGCAGGCGTTTGATCTGCACATCGAATAAAAAGTCCGGCTGCAAAATCACCCCTTCTTTTTCTCGGATATACTCGCATAGCTGCTGCTTTTTTTCCCTCTTAACCGCGGCGAACTGTTCCAGTACAGCGGTATCGTCCGCATACTGCGCCAGGCCCTTAATCAAAAAAAGATCGGTTTGCCAGCCGCTGCCGCACAGCGAGGTGACCAGCGCCGACAGTTCGGGATTGCACAAAGCCAGCCAACGACGTTGGGTAATGCCGTTGGTCTTGTTCTGAAAACGTTCGGGATACAGCCGGTACCACTCTTTCAGCGCGCTGTTTTTGAGAATTTCCGTGTGGATTTTAGCTACGCCGTTGACTGCATGTCCGGCAAAGATCGCCATGCGCGCCATATGGATGCTACCCTCGTCGATGATGCGATACTCTTTTCGCTCCTGGGCGGAAAGGCTGCTGGTCGCCAGATGGCGCATCAGGGCGTTTTGCAGCATCACCACATAGGGATAGACTGCGGGAATCACTGAACAGAACAGCGGGACGCTCCATTTTTCCAGCGCCTCCGCCATGATGGTATGGTTGGTATAGGAAAAGGTCTTTTGCACCACGTCAAATGCCTGTTCAAAAGAAAGCAGGTGGTCTTCCATCAAAAGGCGCAGAAGCTCCGGAATCGCCACTGTGGGATGGGTGTCGTTCAGCTGAATGGCATATTGATCCGGGAACCGGGAAAAGTCCTCCCCAAATTCACAGACATACCGGGCCGTCAGCGTCTGCATGGTGGCGCTGGTGAAAAAATACTGCTGCTTTAACCGCAGCCGCCGGCCTTCGTCGGTATCGTCATTGGGATACAGCACGGCGGAAATATCCTCAGCCCGGTTTTTCTCTTTCACCGCTTCATCGTACTGCTGGCGGTTGAAGCGGTCGAAATCAAAAGCCTCCACCGCCTCGGCCTGCCACAGGCGCAGGGTATTGACTGTTCCATCCCCATACCCGATTACCGGCATATCGTAGGGCACCGCTTTTACGGTTTGATCTGCAAAACGCACCAACACAGTTTCGCTCTCCCGGCGCACGCTCCACGGATCGCCAAAGCGCAGCCAGTCGTCCGCTTCTTCTTTTTGAAACCCGTCTTCAAACCGCTGGCGAAACAGACCGTAGCGGTAGCGGATGCCAAACCCGTCCAGCGGAATCCGCAGCGCCGCGGCAGAATCCAGAAAACAAGCGGCCAGCCTCCCCAGACCACCGTTGCCCAAAGCGTCGTCTTCAATTTGCTCGAATACAGCCGGGTCAACGCCATGGCTACGCAAAAGAACATTGCAGCGCTCCAAAAGACCCAGATTCAGCAGATTGCTGTAAATAAGCCGGCCGAGCAAAAACTCCGCCGAAAGATAACAAGCCCGTTTTTGTCCCGTTTCTTTTTTCCACCGGGGGGACGCCTGGGCCATGGCGGCTTTTGAAACCGCATGATAAAGCGCTTTGATGTCGGCCGTTTCGATTGTACTACCAAATTCCAGCGCCAAGATTGTCTGCACATTCTTCTCAAAATCCTGCAAACAGGGTTCCTCCTCTCTATCTGCCGTAAAGCTCGGTCAAATCCCGGATTTTCACAGCCAAGTCATCGCTCAGCTGACCTTTGACCAAACGCCAGCACCAATTTCCGCCCAAGGTAGACGGCGTATTGATCCGCGCCCGGTTATCCAGCCCCAAAAAATCCTGCAGCTGGAACACCACCGTATCCGCACAGCTGGCATAACCTGCCCGGATCAACGCCCAGGGGATCTGCACGTTTTGGGACACATCCAGATAACGCCTGGCAAACCGCAGCATCCGCCGGCTTTGACCCGGGCCAAAAAAGCCGGCCAACGTTTCATTGTCATGGGTACCGCCGTAAACAACCATATTTTTTTCAAAATGACAGGGCAGATTTTCGTTGGTGCTGTCGCTGTCAAAGGCAAACTCCATCAGCTTCATACCCGGATAGCCGCTTTTTTCCAAAAGGCGGCGCACCTGCGGGGTAACTACCCCAAGATCCTCTGCGATGATTTTTTTACCGGCCAGAGCGGGGCCGATCGCCTCCAGCAGCTTTTCCCCCGGACCGGTAAGCCAGCGGCCGTTCATGGCCGTATCCTCCCCTGTCGGGATCGCATAATAATGGACCACGCCAATAAAATGGTCAATTCGGACCAAATCGTACAGCGCCGCACAGGACGCCATCCGTGCTCTCCACCAAGAAAATCCATCCTGCTCCATAGCCTGCCAATCGTATAGCGGGTTTCCCCAAAGCTGCCCGGTAGCGGAAAACAGATCTGGCGGAACGCCTGCCACTGCGGTGGGCTGTCGGTTTTCATCCAGCTGAAACCGGCTGCCGCCTGTCCAAACATCGGCGCTGTCCATCGCCACATAGATGGGAATATCGCCGATCATCCGGATTCCTTTTTGATTGGCATAATCCTTGAGCCGCTCCCATTGGGAAAAGAACAGGTACTGGACATATTTCCAAAAAATTGTCTCCTGCCGCAGCCGCTTTTGCCAGTCTGCCAGAGCCGCGGGCCTGCGCAGGCGGATTTCTTCCGGCCAGGCCTGCCATTCCCGTCCGCCAAAGGAATCCTTCAAAGCCATGAACAGGGCATAATCCTCCAGCCAAGTCCTGTTTTTCCGGCAGAAATCAGAAAAATCCGTGTCCTGTTCCCACCTGCTGCGGGACCAGGCTTTTTTCAAAACCAGGAACCGGTTAGCGTACAATTTGGCATAATCCACCCAGTCGGGGCGAAGGCCCCAGTCCGGCGCTGACGCTTCCCCCGGCTGCAAAAGCCCCTGTTCGGTCAGAAGCTGCAGGTCAATATAGTACGGATTCCCTGCGAAAGCGGAAAAGCTCTGATAAGGGCTGTCCCCATAGCTGGTGGGGCCTAAGGGCAGCACCTGCCAGTAGCGCTGGCCTGCCGCAGCCAAAAAATCTACAAAGCGGTATGCTTCATGCCCACAGGTGCCGATTCCGTAATCCGACGGCAGGCAGGATACAGGCAGCAAAACGCCGGCTCCGCGGCCCAGGGGCTTTTGTTTTTTCATGATACAACCACCGTTCCTTCCACAATCAGACGCTTTGGCAGGCTTTTGCCGCAGTATTTTCTGCCATTATCATACTCCTTGCGCGGCCCGCCGTCAAACCAAACCCGCACCGCCCTTTTACATGCTGCGAAAGGCTCACCCTTTAACCGCTCCGGCCATCACACCGCGGATGATGTATTTCTGACAGGCCAGATAGAAAATGACAATGGGAATGATCGCCAGGATCAAAGTGGCCATCAGCGCGCCCATATCGCGGGAACCGTACCCTCCTTGCAGGTACTGCACTGCGATGGGAATAGTGCGGTAGCGGCTGCCGATCACCAGATAAGGCAGCAGATAGTCATTCCAGATCCACATGGCGTTGAGAATCGCCACCGTGATGGCCGTGGGCTTTAAAATGGGAAACACCACGAAAAAAAAGGTCTGTAAAGGCCGACAGCCATCTATCATAGCCGCCTCTTCCACATCCAGCGGAATGGATTTGATGAACCCGCTATATAAAAACACCGACAGCCCGGAGCCAAAACCCAGATACAGCAGGATAATCCCCAACGGGTTGTCTAAACGCAATAGATTCGCCATCTTCGACATGGTAAACATCACCATTTGAAACGGAACGATCATGCTGAAAACAAACAGATAATAAAGCGCGTTTGCCGTGCGGGTTTTAATCCGGACCAAATACCAGGCGGTCATGGCAGTGAACAGTACGATTGCCGCTACCGAAAAAACGGTGATAAACGCCGAGTAGCCGAAGGCGGAAAAAAAGCCTACCTTCTCAATCCCATTCCAGTAATTGCGAAGACCCACAAAAGTCTCGGAATCCGGCAGCGCAAAGGGCGCATCAGAAATATAAAACTGGCCCTTAAAGGAATTCATCAGCACCAAAAAAATCGGGGCCAGAAAAAAAATAGCCAGCACTGCCAGAAAAACAGTCAGTAAAACGCTTTTCCAGCCTTTGGATTCATTCCTCACTGCTCTACCTCCCTGCTTCTGGTAGCCCTGAGCTGCAGAGCCGCAATCGCCGCCACCATCAGGAAAAAAAGCACCGCCTTGGCCTGACCGACTCCCTCATCCCCGATCCGTCCATAAAAGGTGTTATAAATGTCCAGCGCCAGCATCGCCGTTTTTTTCATAGGCGCACCAGCGGTCAGGGCAAAGTTCTGGTCGAACAGCTTAAAGGAATTGGTCAGCGTCAAAAACGTGCAGATGGTAATGGAGGGCATAATCATCGGAATGGTTACGCGGCGCAGCTTCTGCCAAGAGGAGGCGCCGTCTATTTCAGCCGCCTCCAGCACGTCTGTCGGCAAATTCTGCAGGCCCGCAATATAAATAATCATCATATAGCCGATCATCTGCCAGTTCATCAGCACCACCAGGCCCCAAAATCCATACTTAGGATCGTATGTGATATCCACACCGGCACTGAGCAACAGCCCGTTAATGATCAGCTGCCAAATATATCCCAGCACAATGCCGCCGATGAGGTTCGGCATAAAAAATACTGTCCGGAACAGGTTAGTACCCTTCAGTCCCCTGGTCAAAAGAAGCGCCAGTCCAAAGGCCAGCAGATTGACCGAAAGCACCGATACCGCCGTAAAGGCCGCCGTAATCCAAAGCGCATGGAGGAAATCGTTGTTGTCGGTAAACGCGCGGACGTAGTTCTCCCATCCTACCCACTGAGTATTGGTCACGGTGGTAAAATTGGTAAAGGACAGATAAAGGCCAAACACAAATGGAATCAGAAAAGCGATCACAAACGCCGCCAGTGTTGGCAGCGCAAAAACCGCAAAATATTTTCGTAAGCTTTTTTGCATAGGCACGCTCCTGACAAATTGGAATCGGATGAACCCGTTCCCGTTTTACCGGAAACGAAAAAGCAGCAGCCCTTTTGGAAAAATGTTTTTGTCTGCGGCTTTTCTTCGGCCCGGCAGAAGCCTTTGCCGGACAGGTTCAGGTTAACGGCTGGCGCTTTGCGTTTTCCAGTCCTCCACAACCTGGGACACCAAATCCCCCCAGTTCATATTGCCTTGGGCATATTGCAGCAGTGCGCCGCCGAAATGATCCTTAAACGTCTGTCCCGGGAACAGGGTAAAATTCCATCCGATATTCTGCACCTCTTCCCGGTTCATCCAATCAGCCACCTCGCCGGCCAACGGATCGTTTGGATGCTCGTCAGCGGAAAAAGTGTCAAACGGCGCGATAAAGCCAAGATCCTCTGTTACAAATTTTTTGCCAGTCTGAGAGGAAAAAAGCCAATAGATAAAATCTGCCGCCCGTTTTTGGTCCGCCTCGCTGGCTTTGGCGTTGATGCAGAAAAAGTTTTCCGTGCCAATGCACAGCCCTTGGGTTTCTTCCCCTTCCATACCGGTATAGATGGGCAAAAAACGGATATTCTCTTCTTTTACGGTGTTGCCTTCTACCCCTTTGATATCGTTCCAAGCCCAGTTGCCGTTTTGAACCATGGCGCATTTGCCCAAAGCGAATTCCGCCATAGAATCCATCACCTGTTTTGTGCCGAGCAGTTTAGGGTCAACCGTCGAATTCTGGAGGTAGAGATCGAAAATATTTTTGAAGTTTTCGTGATAGGAAAAGGCAATTTCCCGGGTAGCATCGCTGGTCAGGTCCACTTCTCCCCGAATCCACTCATAGGAAATGGGGATGTTGGCCAAATGGGTCTGCCAGCGCCAATCCTCGCCCGGCTTTAAAGAGGTGCAGGCAAACACACCGTCGATCCCCAGCTGCTCTTTTTTGGCAGTCATATCCTCCACTACCTCCTGCAGCTTGGAAAAACTGTTGATCTGTTCGGCTGAGGAGACCTTGGCTCCTTCGGTTTCGAAATATTTTTGCAGGATCGCGTTATTGTAAATGATACCGTATCCTTCCACCACATAGGGGATGCCATAGACCTTCCCGCCGCTGGTCACCGCCAGACTTTTATCTTTTAAATGCCGATACAGCTCGGTATCGCTCAAATCGGCGCAGTAGTCTTTCCAGTTGAGATATCCCAAAGGTCCGTTAATTTGGAACAGAGTCGGTGCGTCGGACTTGGCCATTTCCGATTTTAGCGTCTGCTCATAGGTTCCGGATGCCGCTGTGACCACCCGCAATTCGACGCCGGTTTCCTTTTGGTAAGCCTCGGCAATTTTTTGATAAACGTCCGCTACTTCCGGCTTAAAATTCAAATAGTAAACGGAACCGCCTTTCTGATCCGCTACTGCTCCGCTGCCGGATGAGCCGGTGTTTTTCTGGCATCCGGTCAATGTCAGAAGCAGGCAAAAGGTCAGTGTAAGCGCTGTCAGCTTTTTCATATACGTTCCTCCCTTTTTCATTCCGCCCAGCGCGGTATAAAGCCGCAGCATGATGCACAGGCTTGTCCGCTATCCAGCCCTATTGTCCAACCGGCCAGCTTTTCGGGTTCGGTCAGACCAATTTTATACCAGGCAAAGCGATATGATTTCGAAAAATAGTATGTGTGTTCCTCTGCCGTTTATCCTCAAAAGCGGAGGCTGTTTTACAAAATTCGTTTTGCCGTGCGGAAAATTTTGCTATAATAGGATAGGAATAAAAACAGGCTTTTTGTATTGGCTGTACGGAATGAAAAACCTAAAGGAGGATCGCCATGTCTGTCAAACCAATCACTGATTCTTTACCGCTATCCTGTAAAGGGGAAGAAACCATCCTTTTAAAGCAGATCGCACAAAATACGCAAAGCGCCGCGCAAGCAGCCCGCCAGCAGCTGCTGCTTTCCAAAATCCGGCTGGGACTCACCGGCTTTTTGACCGCCTTGGTGCTGCTTGCTTTTCTTTTGTGGGGGCCGAGGCTTCACCGTTCTTTGCAGAACGCCGATCACGCCTTCGACAGTCTGGAGATGGTTGCCTCTCAGCTGGTACAGGCGGACATCCCCGCCCTGTTCTCGGATATGGACCAGCTGGCCGCTAAGGGTAAAGACAGTCTGGAGGCCATGGAAAAGGCAGCGGAGGTCTTGGAAAAAATTGATATGGACCAGCTCAACCGGGCCATTACAGATTTGCAAAAAGCGGTATCTCCCCTCGCCAAGCTGTTTGGCTGATCTAAGGTCCAAGGAGTAACGCAAGCGCATATTTTGTCCAAAACGGCATCGGCATTTTTCATCAATTTTGGCAGAGATTTTAGGAATTTTCCACAAAACCCATCCTTCTCTGCCGTGCGCCGCTTTCCAAACATTTCTGCTTATTTCGACGTTTTTCCCAGCAGAACCAGTTGGGAAATGTCGAATCACGTCGGATTTTATCGAGAAAAATCGGTCGTGCTCTTGCCGGAAAGCTTTTGCTCCGGCCTCCGCTCGGATAAGCCTTCCTTTTTCTTAGCTTGATTTTTTCTTTTTATCCATATAAGATAGAAGACGGCAAAAAAAGAAGAGAGAAGCGGGATTGGCATTCATACGATTCACTTTTGGGGGTAGTGTAATGCCACAAGTCAGAAAAATTATCGTTTCAGACAATGACCAAATATTTTTAGCATCCTGTCAAAATGCGTTTGCACTGCGGGGGATGCAGGCCGTTCCGGTACCCAAACACGGGCGCCTGCTGTGGGACGCGATTGAAAAAGAGCGCCCCGTTCTTGTCGTGTGCAATATTTTTATGGCCTATTGCGATGCAATCCATATCATGGAGCAGCTGAATCAAAACATGGAAACGGTTCCGGTCTTTGTCGCTCTGTGCGCGTCAGACAATGAGTGTTTGTTCGAGCGTTTTTTATCCGCAGGCGGCGCCGATATATTCGTCAAGCCTTTTGACGCCGACATTCTGGCCGAACGAATTGTTCAGCATCTGGAACAGGCCGATCGAAAAAACAATCTGCGCCGGGTGGACTTTTCGCCTTTCTCCCCCTCACCCGCTGACGATGCAGCCAAGCTTTTAAAAACAATCGGCGTGCCGGCCCATTTGACCGGCTACCATTACATCAAAATGGGGCTGACTCTGCTGCTGGAAAATCCGGCACGTTTTTCTTATGGTACCAAGGGGCTGTATCAGGCTATCGCGCAACAGACACACAGCAGCTACCACCGGGTGGAGAGGAACATCCGCACTGCCGTAGAAGCTGCGTTTGACCGGGGGGGATTTGGCGTTGTTTGAAAAATTTTTCGGGTCTTCGATCAGCCGGAAAACTGGAAAGCCCAATAATGCCCAGTTTATCGCCACTTTGTATGAATATCTCTCATCGCAGAAAAAAGCTTCCAACGGGTAAACCGAACCTGCGACTTTAGGGAAAAGCCATTCACAAACTTTTCATAAAACCGGTCAGATTCGTTTAAATTTTTATCATGAACTATCCATATCCGACTGATATACTCAGTATTGTACCAAGGGAGAAAGACGGTTGGCAGCACGGCCGTTCTCTTGTAAAATTTTCATTGACCTCCTCTTTAAAAAACGCGGTGCCAGCCGCGTTTTTTATTTTACCCGAAAAGTGGCACCGTCCCGGTAAAAAAGCAGGGGATCGAATTTTTCCAATCCCCTGCTTTTTCTTTTTAAGATAGCTCCCCCTCAGACGCCAAAAATCTTATTTTTCTACAAAACCCACCGCAAAAAGTGCTTGACAGATATTTCGGAACAACGGAATTGGCATCATCATAAAACATTCATACCAATTGATTTCCCCTATTTTTTTAGCAAGTAGAAGCTACTACTGGGTAGGGGGTATAGTTCTGATTGGACTTGCAGCATTTCGCAGCTATCTAAAAAAGGAAGGTAAAATCATGAAATTTACAAATAAAATGCTTTATGTAGTCAGCGTAGTATTTTAAATCACTGCATTATTTTGGAACTGTTGCCGTACTGTTGCCGTTTGGTGCTTTCCTGGTTTTTGCCACCAGTCCAAGAGATAGAGTAACACACACTTACTCATACTTTGACTTGAGCTTAATAGGGTATGCAAATTTCGCTCCGATTCTTACAGGCATTTTAACTGTTATTGCTCTAATATTGGGGATTATTGCCTTGTGTAAATACGAAAAGGCAGCGAAAATTAGAAACGCACGCTTTGTGTGTAGCATAATTTCCGGTATTATGTCGCTCGTTCCACTATTTATGTTTGGAAGTTCATGCATGACAGCGGTAAGCTATATCGTCACCATAATGATAGCGATTTCGATTTGTCTACAAGCAATCGCAAACCGGAAAGAATATCCTAATACATAAAAGCCCTTTGGATTGATAATAGTGGTAGTACAACAAGCAAAAACAAAGGTACATAATTCCAAGCACATGAAACCGCCATTCAATGACGATTTTGCGTGATAAAAATCAAACGGCGGTTTTGAAATGATGACTTCCAAAAGGAAATGTTTGAAGGTATTCCCGAAGAAAATCAGCCGGAAGCGCACGACGCTTTTGCTTATGATCGAAGAAACCTCCGTATCGAAACTGCTGATGGGCTTTTCTTCTTTATCGCTTTCTATCCGAGCTATGATTGGATTGATGGCGGAGGTACAATGTCCTACTTCAAAATTGACGAGCAAATGCACAACTGGATTGAGAGAAACTTAGGTTAAGATGAAAACTCAATAAACCGCTATAGCGCCTAAAAACGGTTGAAAAGAAAGAGGTAACTATAAATACAAAGAAGAACAAAAAGCGACTTTACATTGGCATAACTGTGTTAGCCCTCGTCATTCTGTGTTTTGTCGGTATCCGCATTTATCTTCATGCAAATGCTTCTCAAAATGAAGCGTTTAGGGAATATGCGCTTTCCAATGGTCCGTGGACTGAGCGGTCAGTATGGCTGTCAGACGATGGGCAGGCCTATCTGCTATCCCAAAATGAAAACGGTGAACAGATTTCGGATGTTACTGCGTATTTCTACTTGGACGAAGCATGGCACTCTTTCCGAGCAGCTATGACATACGGCAGCACTTTGAACTTTTCGGATATTGAAACACCCACGGATCAGTTTACCAGCGACTTTAGCATGAAAAATACTACCCTCACGCTGTCCAATCTGAAGCCAGCAGAAGATGGCAACACGATGCCGACAGAAAAGAACTATGTATTCTCCAAAGCCGAAAATTATGGCGAAGCAATTTTGCAGTTGCCATTCACCATGCCTTAATTGATTGCGAGAATGAGGTGCCTGAATTGAAAATAACCCCGAAAAAGTGTATCCGCATTTTCCTTATGATCATTTTTTAATATAGGCTCAATTCCAAACACCTAAAACCGCTATTTAATGACGATTTTGCGTGGCGGAGTGTCATTAAAGGATCTGGCAAAACCCAGTAAAATCAACGGTTTGCAAGTAGCAAGCAAGGTGTTTTTATCCTAATCAATATGAAAAGCGAAAGATACACCGCTCAAAAATGAATTTGAGCGGCGCTTTCCATAAATCGTTGAGGGGTATGTAACCGCTTCAACCGCTCTCCCAGCTGAACTATACCCCCAAATGGAAGAGAGTGCAAATATTGAGTTTTTTGTACGGGGGTTGTTTACCGCTTCAACCGCTCTCCCGAACCCATCGGTTACATACCCCTCTAAATCAGGCCAATAGAGCGTTCAATACGCGGGACACCCCACCAAATAAGCCACGCCTCGTTTCATTCAGTATATCTTACGACACAAGGCATTTCAATGCTTATTTTCTGCGTATTCTGATTTTGAGTATTGTGCCGCCTAAGTGAAGCTCTGGGCGGCAGTTTCATATACATTGGAAAAAATATCTTCCACGAGCCAATGTTCACTTCTCTGCAAAAGAGATCAGTAAATAGGAGCCACTTCAGGACACATTGTCTCAAAGTGCTCTATCTCATCTGCCCTCCGCTTAGATTGTCCACCCATTTCCGAACTGACCCAATGCGGCTCTTGGTTCCGCACATTTTTCCTATCAGAAGTTCTATTTGCTATTACGGCTACAAGTACTTCTTTGAGTCGCAATGGTATGAGGACAATGTAGCGGGAAAGATTGACGATGCCCGGTTTGCCAGGATGTCAAAGCGGTATGAGCAGGAACAGGGTGAGATCGGTACAAAGGTCAAGTCCCTGCGGCTGGAATTGAAAAAGGCCGAAGGACAGCAGATGGATATGGAGGACTTTCTGAAAACGGTGAGGCGGTACACCCATGTGACAAAAATCACCCGGCGAATGGTATCTGAACTGATCGACCACATTGATGTGTACCACGCCGAAAAACAGGACGGCATCACCACCCAGCAAGTTATCATCCACTACAACTGCGTGGGTCCGTTCATGGTGCCGGATCGCCGGAAAATCCCTGAACGGGACATCCTGCTGGAAACGAAAAAAGGCGTAGCATTAAGCTACGCCCCGGCACAAATCGCGGTATGAACTTTGCAGAAAATAAAAATGCACACCTCTCCAACTTTTCGTTAAAAGGTGTAGGAATCGTTAAATGGTGCACACTATACTGTCCTCTTGTGCTCAGTGAGCAACAATGACTATTTCAACTTTATCTTGATTTACTCGAATACGCACGCTTCCTCCGATAGGAAAAGTAATCATCGGAAAAACATGGCCAAAATCTGCGCCAAATACCACAGGAATATGGGATGGAACCTTGTCCCGGATAATGTCTGTAATTGTTTCTACGGTTAAACCACAGCTATCATCAAAGCGTCCAAAGATAATACCTTTGATCGTATCTGCGCCCTCTACCTGCAAGAGCGATTCCAGATTACGGTCAAACTCGTAACAGAAGTACTCACCCATAATGTTGTCGTCTTCCAGAAATAATACCTTATCACTGATGTCGGGCATATATGGTGTGCCTTGCAGTAGGTTCAGAGTGCAGAGATTGCCGCCGATAATTGTTCCCTCGCAAACACCCTCTTGAATGGTATGATACTTCACAGCAGCTTCAGAGGGCACAACGGTAACAGGTCCATCCTTGATAACGCAATTCTCAAATGCTTGTCTTGTGTACTCAGTTTCTCTGTCAAATCCAAAAGTGCTGAAATGCGGCCCGTGGTATGTGACAAGGCCCGTCTTAGCATAAATTGCGTTGTGCAGTGCAGTAATATCGGAATAACCACACAGAATTTTGGGATTCTTTGCAATCAGGTCATAATCAAGGTGACGCAGAAGCTGATTGGTATTAAACCCTCCAAGACAAGTTATGATCATCTTTACAGTGGGGTCGCAAAATGCTTCGTGGATATCCTCCACACGGGATGCAATACTGGAGGAATGAAATTTACCTATCTCACAGCTGTTCTTAGAAAAAGTGAGATTAAATCCTTCTTTATGCCAGAAGTCGACCGCATGATGATGCGCAACATGCCATACTTCCGTTAGATTTCTTGATGGTGCAATGACTCTGATTTCATCGCCGGGCTTCAATTTGTTTGCAATCATGCGATTACCTCCTTGTATAAAATAAACTGGACACCCGCTTCGATACTCATTGTATCAAAACTGGTGTCCAGTTATGGTCTGAGTGACGGGACTTGAACCCACGGCCTCTACCACCCCAAGGTAGCGCGCTACCAACTGCGCCACACCCAGCCATTTTGCGAAGATTATAATACCATACCTTTTTGCAAAAAGCAAGTGTCTTTTTTCATTTTTCTTTTTTCCGCTCTGCCGATTTGTTTCTGAATCTTTGATAATTTGTGAAAGTCCACAATAAAGCAGAGGATTTGGAAGAATTCAGAAGAATTTTTAAGATAAACCCGGTTAAAAATGTGATTTCTTCATGTTTTTTCAGTAAAATCACTGTTTTTGAGAGTAAAATGCCAAAAAATAATTGACAAATTTTTGCATTATGTTATATTGGTAGTCGCTGTGTATTGTCGTTTTACCGGCAATACCTTTGCATCTGTGCACGCCGGATTTCCGGCAAAAATCCAATAGCCTTTTGCCTTGTGCAAAGAACGCGCCGGATACGGGTGCGTTTTTCTCGCGCAGCACAAAGACGAAGCATCCAGTTCAGGTACCGCCTAAAACGAACGGATTTCCGTTACGATTAGAACAAGCCTTTTGCGGGGAGCGGTATAAAAGGCTGGATGGGGTCGACAAGGTTTTATACTGCGGCGGCGGTTTTCCGCCGGCTGATTGCCCGCGCCGCAGTCGGGCGGGAAGCGTGAACGGCACAGCGCATCGCTTCCGGGAATTTTACTTGTGAGACTTAAAATCCGCAAAGGGGGATGCAAAATGAGCAACACTATCATCAGCCTCAAGGACATCGTGGTGGAATTCGACGGACAACGGGTTTTGGAAGGGTTAAACCTGGACATCCACGACAAGGAATTCGTCACTTTCCTCGGTCCTTCCGGCTGCGGAAAAACAACGACGCTGCGTATCATCGGCGGCTTTGTGGATCCGAAAAAGGGAGACGTTTTCTTTGAGGGAAAACGCATCAACGACCTGCCGCCGCACAAGCGCCATGTGAACACGGTTTTTCAGCGTTATGCGCTGTTTCCGCATTTAAACGTGTTCGAGAACATCGCGTTTGGCCTGCGTATCCAAAAGGTACCGGAAAACC
>Ga0129309_1001228_pt1 | contig 13880 bp, 7 predicted proteins | sample L1105metagenome_FD_94439 | JGI IMG/M metagenome (GOLD analysis project Ga0129309, IMG submission 94439) | Ring-tailed lemur group fecal microbial communities from Wisconsin, USA - L1105 metagenome | ecosystem: Host-associated > Mammals > Digestive system > Large intestine > Fecal | place: USA...
CAGGCGGCGATCACGTCCTCCGCCGTGACGGCCTCGGGGATCAGCCCCCGGGCCATCCGGTTGGCCGAGGTGGTGTAAAAGCTGTTCCCCGAGAAGAATTCCCGAGGCGTCCCCTCCGCGACGATGGAGCCGTCGAAGAACAGGGCGCAGCGGTGAGCATACCGGGCGCAGAACTCCACGTCGTGGCTGACCATGAGAACGGCCACCCCCCGCCGCAGCAGGACCCGCAGGATCGCCCCGAACATCTCCTTGAACTCGGCGTCCAAGCCCTTGGTGGGCTCGTCCAGCAGCAGGATGTCCGGGGCCAGCAATAGGACCTTGGCCAGGGCCGCCCGCTGCTGCTCCCCGCCGGACAGATCGTAGGGATGCCGGTCCAGCAGCCCCTCCAGGCGGCAGAGGTTTACCACCCGAGCCGCCTTTTCCGCCCGGACCTCCCGGGGCAGCTTTGACTCCCCCAGGATCTCAAGCAGGTCCTCCCGGAGGGTCTTCTTTACAAAGAGGGACTGGGGATTTTGAGGCAGGACCCCCACCGTACCGCAGACGCTCACTTCCCCCCGGTATGGCCCTTTCAGACCAGCCAGCAGCTTCAGGCTGGTGGATTTTCCCGTCCCGTTGCCGCCCAGGATGGCAAGGAATTCTCCTTGCTGAACCTTGAGGTTCAATCCTTTCACCACATCAGGCAGGTCCTTCTCATACCGGAACCACAGGCCCTTGGCCTGGAGGACCGTTTTGCCGGGAACGCTGCTCCTGTCCTCGTCCGCCCGCAGAGCCAGCGGATGGTCCTCAGCGAACCGGGCGAGCCAGTCCCGCCCCTCCCGGACGGTGGCGGGGCAGGGCAGCTCGTTTTCCACCCCCGCCCACACCCGCATAGGGGTTGGCATAGCCAGGAACATGGAATGTCCCCCGCCCCGGAGGGCCTCCCCTACCTCACCGGGCGTCCCGGAACAGAGCAGACGGCCCTTGTCCATCACCGCCACCCGGGCAGCCAGAGGGAAGGCATCCTCCAGCCGGTGCTCGGTCAGGAGAACGGTGGTGCCCAGCTCCCGGTTGATCCGGCCCAGAATGGCCAGAAAATCGGCGGCGGCGATGGGGTCCAGCTGGCTGGTGGGCTCGTCCAAAATCAGCACCGAGGGCCCCATGGCCATGACGGAGGCCAGATTCAGCAGCTGCTTCTGTCCCCCGGACAGCTCCGAGACATTTTTGTAAAACCAGGTCTGGATGCCGAAAAAGGAGGCCATCTCGGCCACCCGGCGGCGGATGGCGGGGGTGTCATAGCCCAGGCTCTCCAGACCAAAGGCCAGCTCGTGCCACACCTTGTCGGTGACCAGCTGGTTGTCCGGACTCTGCTGGACGAAGCCGATCTTTTGGGCCTGCTCCCGCTGGTCCCACTCCGCCAGAGGTCGGCCCTGGAAGAGGATCTCGCCGGTCCGCCGCCCGTGGGGGGCCAGCACCGTCTTGAGCTGGCGCAGGAGGGTGGATTTTCCGCAGCCCGAGGGGCCGCAGAGGACCAGAAACTCCCCCGGTGCCACCGTCAGGTCCAGCCCATCCAGAGCCCGCTCCTCCCGCTCCGGGTAGGAGAAGGTCAGGTTTTTGATCGTAAAGAGTTCCATTTCCGGTCCTCCCTTCTGTCTAAAATCACCGGAGTCAGGCACAGGGCCAGGTAGGCCAGCGGAAAGCTGAGGACCATGGGGGTAAGCGTCGCCCCCCGGATGGTGGGGAACCAGCGCCAATCGAGCCCCCCGGCCATCCAGCCGCAGGCGATATAAAAGCCGCAGCCCCCCAGCCAGAGGAGTGCCATTTTGTCCCGGCGGTCGAAGGGGTAAATGGAGAAGGCCGTCCGCCCCGGCAGGCCGTAGCCCCGGCTCTTCATACTGTCGGCGGTCTCGATGGCGTTCTCCAGGGCCCAGGTGACCAGGATGGAGAAGATGGTGACCGCAATGCGGACCCGCCGGAAGACGCTCCCCTCCCCCACGTCCCGGCCCACGCACCGCTGGGCCTCCCGGACCACCCGGAACTGGGCCGCGAACCGGGGCACGAACCCCAGGGCCATGGACAGCACCAGGGACAGAGCCGGGATGATCCGCCCAAAGAGGTAGACGAACTTGTCCGAGGTCATGACCTGGGTGTAGCAGGAGAACCAGACCATGACGGCGCACAGCATCCCGGCGGCGGCCAGACCGTAGACGATGCTCTCCAGGGTCAGAGGATTGCCGCTGGGCAGGTAGGCCAGGATGGTGGCCCCCTGGTGGTTGAAGGCCGGGTTCACCAGAGCCGCCATGGCCAGCATGGGCAGCATCCAGAGCAGCCCCGACCCCAGAGCTCCCTTCCCGCCCAGACAGCCCCGGTAGGCCAGGCCCGACCCCAGGGAGATGACCAGGCAGACCGGGTGCATCAGAAACATAGTAAACAGCAGCACCAGCCCGAAGTACAGAAAATTGACTAAGGGGTGGCAACTGGAAAAGGTATCTCGGTTTTGGATCAGGGGTTCCTCCCTTCCGAATCATGGCTCATCCGCCGATGACGTTGGCCCCGCCGATGTCGGCGCCCAGATCGCAGGTATACCGCCAGTCGATCACGTCGCCGTCCTTCAGCGGATAGCGGGAGCAGCCGTAGTTGGGATACCAGTCGTTGACCGCGTACATCCAGCCGGACTGCTCGCCGCAGTCGAATTCGTACAGGTTGCCGATGCCCTCGATATAGGCACTGTTGTACACAGGAGTATCCTTAAATTCCATGTGCAGCTTCTGCTGCTTGCAGGTACGCCGGAGGACATGGAACACGCTCTCCCCCTCGTAGAAGGTCACCTGCGTCGGCTCCAGAAGCCAACCGTCCTCGGGCACCAGCTCTGTTTTGTCCGGGTCCAGCCAGTCCATGTTGTCCAGGATCGTGGCGCAGGAGATGGAGATGGTACAGGTGTAGCTCTCCGTCCCAGCCTGGGAATCCTGGGGCTCCACCGGCTCCGGTTTTCCTTCCGGCACAGGATCTGTTAAGTATGAATCCTTGTCGGTTTTCGGGCCGGTACTCTGGGCCGGAAGACTGCTTTTCTCCCCGGTTTCCGGCTCCCCCTCCGGCTGTTCCGGAGCGGTGGGCGTACTTTCCGCGCCTTGTTTGGGCACTTCCCCGAAGGAACCGTCCGAAGGCGGCTCCTCCGGGGGTGTCTGGGTGTCTGAGGCGGAGCTCCGCTCCGGGGAGACGGCCCCCTGGGAGGAATCCGGCTGGACGGCCCACCCCCGGCTCCCCGGCGCGCCGCCCCCGTACCAGAAGGCCGCCGTCAGCAGGACCACGGCCAGCGCCGGGGCGATGAGCTTCCATTTATGTTGTTTCCACCACATCGCAGGCTCCTTACAGCAGTTTGGCGCTGTTCAGCAGGTTAAAGAGCATCTGGGCCACCTCGCAGCGGAGGATGGGCCGCACAGGCTCTACGTTCAGATCGCTCTGGTCCAGAATGTTTTCCCGGTAGCAGAAGGCCGCATCCTCCCGGGCCCACTGGGCCACGGTGAGGTAATCCGGGAACTGGGACAGGGTGTCCAGCACCGCGCTGTCCCCCATGCCAGTGTCCATGCCGCACAGCCGGGCGGCACAGGCAGTCATCACGGCGGCCTCCTGCCGGGTGTTGGCGCCGTCGGGGTCGAAGCGGCCGTTCCCCTTCCCGGCCAGGATGCCGTAGGTATGGGCCGTACCCACAAAGGGGGCGTACCACGCACCGGCAGTCACGTCGGAAAAGGCGCCGTCCGCCTTGGGCGTCAGCCCCAGGGACCGCGTCACCATCACCGCGAACTCCGCCCGGGTCACAGTGGCGTTGGGGTCAAACAGGCCGTCATCCCGGCCGCTGAGAATGCCCCGGGCGGCCATGGCCTCCACCGCTTTCTGGTTCTTATGGCCGGAAATATCGGGAAAGGTGGTTCCGGGAGCAGTGACAGGCATCTCCCGCACATCGGCGTGCTTTCCGGGCAGTCCGATCTCAGGCCGTTCCACCCCGGAGACCCGGATGGTCACGTCGTCCATGCGGTAGAGACTGGACTTCCCTTCCGCCGCCCGCCGTACCGCCGCCAGGGCGTACAGCCCCTGCTCCGAGGCCATCTGGCTGTTGCCGGAGCCCTCCGTTGTATGCAGGAAGCCTCCGCTCTTAGCGGCAAAGCCCATCAGCGCATCCAACAGGGTGTGTCCCTCCTTGATGAAGCGGGGGTCGTCCAGGGAAATCCCCAGCTCGCACAGGGCTACCAGCATCTGGACGCAGCTCTCCGAGTTGGCGGGCCGGGCTCCGTAAATGCCGCCGTCGGCCTCCTGCTGGGCGGACATACAGGCCAGGGCCCGGTCGATGGCCGCCGCCACGGCCTGCTGATCCTGATATTTGGCCATAGCCTGGAGGGCCATGCCGGTGACGTCGGGGTCGGAGGGGCTGTCTCCCTCACCGTTCAGGGACCAGCCGCCGTCGGCCAGCTGGCGGTCCAGGATGGTATCCACATACATCTGCCGGGTGGCCTGGGTCCTGGCGGTTTCGTTCAGCGGCATATCGTAGTTGCCGCTGTCCAGGGCAATGAGGGCCCAGATGGGTCCGTTGAGTCCCTGCCAGACTGTCCTGTCGTAATCCCCCAAGGGGGCCAGCAGGTCATAGCCCGCCACATCCCGGGGGTCCGCCCCAATGGCGGTCAGGGCCAGGACCAGGCGGCTGTACTCGGTGTACTTTTTCTCGTGGAGCACACCCTTACACGCCTTCACATAGTCCACCACAACGGCATAGTAGTCGTCCCAATAGGACTGAGGCACGTCATAATCGCTCCGGGCCAGGCCCAGAACGGCCCACTCGCCGCCCACCGAGCCCACCTGGGGCGTTGGGACTGTTTTCAAGATCTCTGCCGCGCTGGTGCTCAGCGTCTGCTCCAAGGCGCTGTCCGACACCGCCGCGAAGGCCGGGACAGACAGACTCAGCGCCAGGGCCAGGACAAGCAGCCAGGACAAAATCCGTTTTTTCAAAGAAAGTTCCCCTTCCAATCATGGATCCCATACGGCGGACAGCCATGCTCCCTTTTTCATGGGGAGCACGGCTGTTTTGCCGGGAATCGCGTTATTTCGTGATTGCTTCGCAAAAGCGCATCAGCATGGCGGCGGTCTCCGCCCGGGTGGCGCAGCCCTTGGGGTCCAGAAGGTTATTCGGCCTGCCGGAGATGACGTCCTTCATGGTGCACCAGCACATGGCCTCGTAGGCGTAGTCGGAGAGGTCTCCCGCATCGGCGTAGTCCAGCCGGAAGGCCCACGCGCCCTGGAAGCCCTCGTCCTTACTCTGGGCGTACCGGTACAGCATAGCCGCCATCTGTTCCCGGGTCACCGGGTCCTGGGGGCCGAACCTGCCGCCGCCGTAGCCGGAGACGATGCCGTTTGCGTTGGCCCAGAGCACCGCGTCGGTGTACCAGGCGCCGTCGGGCACGTCGGCAAAGGGATTGGCCGCCGCCACGGCGGGACCGTCCTCCATACCGTACAGGATGGTGGCCAGCATGGCCCGGGTCAGGGTGCCGTCGGGGGTAAATGCGGCGTCGCCGGTGCCGCTCATAAGGTCGTTTTCATAGACATACCGGATGTATTCCAGCGCCCAGTGGCCATTCACGTCGGCGAAGGGCAGCTTTGTCTCGGTCTCCTGGTCCTTGCCGCTGGCGGAGCCGCCCCAGTTCTCGGAGCCCTGCTCCGCAGTGTAGTCGTCGGTGTAATGGAAGACGATCACGTCGCCGTTCTTCACGGTCTGCTCCGCCACACCCAGGTCGGGGTGTCTGCCGTTTCGAGTGTACATCCAGCCGGAGAGAGAACCATTGTCGAACTCGCCCAGACCCCGGATGGTGGTGATGTAGTTGCCGTCGGGGTTCTCATAGGGGATACCGGCCAGACCCAGGGCCTTGGCCACCACATCTACTACCTTTGACCCCTTGGGCACAGTCACACTGGTCTGGTCGATCCAGGTCTCCAGGTTCCCGGCCTTCAGGGTGTGGACCTGGACGTCTTCGCCGTGCTCGCGGTCGCCCAGGAGGGTGAATTTCACCGTGATGTTATCCACTGGGTCTCCGCCCTGAGAGGCGGGGGCCACGACGATGGGGGTAACCGCGGTGAAATCGCCGCGGCACACCGTGATCTCTGTATCACCGACCGTCAGGGCGCGGTTGGGGGAATAGCTGTAATCGGTGATGGCCCCGGTCTTGCCGCTGTTATAGGCTGCAGTGACCACCATGCCGGTGGGATCGAACACATCGCCCTCGACGTAGCTGGTCTTGGCGGGGGCGGTGGTGACCTGGATGCCGGTGACGGACAGAGGGGTCACCGTGACCGGAATCTCAGCGGTCCTGCCCCGGTAGCTCACAGTGACGGCGGTGGTATCCGCGGTCAGCACCTTGGGCGAGACGGTATAGTTGGTGGCGGTCTGGGTCTTCCCGTCGGCGTACTGGGCGGTGACGACCAGGCCGGACGTGTCGAAGGAGTCGCCCTCATAGTAGGCCGTCTTTACCGCCGAGGTGCCCAGCGCAATGGAGGTCAGCTCGGCGTCGGTGACCGTGACGGGGATGGTGACGTCCGGGAGCTGTCCGAGGACGGCGTCCCTGACGTTGGCGTTCAGGTTCGGGGCCTTCCCGTTTTCCAGGGTAATGCCCCGGTGGTTGCCATAGGGATCGCCATAGCCGAGGGCGGCCAACGTGCCGCCGGAAAGAACAAGGGTATCGGCGGCGTAGTCCTCCGGGACGGTAAGGACCGCCTCCTTCTGGTAGCTGGCGCTCCCTTTTTTCAGAACATAGCCGACCGTCTGACTGGCGGCATTGGAGGCAAAGGCATATTGATTGCTGAGTCCGCCGACGAGCTTCCCGTCGTATCCGTCCACATCGGTATAGATGGCCGCCGCGCTCATGTTATAGACGCCGGCCAGCTTGTTTGCCGGGTGGTAGAGCCGGTCAAAAACGATGCTCAGTGCATCGCCGGGGTGAACGGCCTCGCCGCTGTTGACGGTGATGGACACCCCCTTGGCGGTGATGACCTGGTACTCGGCCTTGCCGTCCTTTTCCAGCCTGACGATATTGCGGCCCTCCGTCAGGGGAACGGTAAAGCTGCCGTCGCGGTTGGCGGCAACGGACGCAAAGCCGGTAAAGGTCATGGCGTCGGCCACGGTGGGGTTGGCCACGGAGACGGTGCAGCCCTCGGTGCCGGGAGTGAAGGTATAGGCGCCCTCATCGCCAGTGAAGTAGATCACGTCGTGCTCGGCGTCCAGCGCGTCGCCGGACAGCTTGGAATCGGCGCTGTTCTTCCCCGCATTGAGGGTCATGCCGGTGTCGATACCGCTGCCTTCGGCGCCCACGGACACCACAAAGGCACCGGTGTTCTCCGGCCAGATGGCGCCGTAAAACTGGTCGTACACTGTCATGGCGTCATAGGTCACCAGTACGATGGCCGTTCCCTCGCCCACGGCGGTAACCAGCCCGCTGTCGCTGACGGTGACCACATTGCCGCTGGTTTTTCCGCTCTCGTCAAGAACGGTATAGTGGTAATCCGGCTCGATAAAGTAATTGGCCGACCAGTTATCAATGGCCTCCCAGTTGCGCAGGTTGACAAGCTGATAGGCGTCCCCCGCCTCGTCCAGCTTCAGATAGCCCTGGGGGTTGATGTTCAGATAGATGTCCGCCACATTGCTGCCGCCGTTGGAGGTGACGTCGCGGTCCACGGTGGTCTTGGTCCTGCCCTCGGGCTTCAGGTCGGCCTCCGTCACCGCCATGCTGTAATCCGCGGTCTTTTTGAAGATGCCCGCATAGGTCACATAGTCCTCGCCGCTGACCCGGTAATTGTAGGTGCTGCCGTCGGCCAGGTCAAAGTAATAGGTGGCGGTGCCGTCCTGGTTGTCCACAGACTTGGCGGCCTCCACCTCGGTAAAGGGGACATAGTGCTTTGTCTTACTGCCTACAAACAGCTCCGCGTCGCTGGGAACCGTGATGCTGGCGTCGGGCAGGGGCTCTGGAGTAGGCTCGGGCGTCGGTTCCGGAATCGGGTCCGGCTCCGGTACATTGCCTACGTTCACCTTGCACACCGGCGGGACCAGATAATTGGGGATACTGCCAAGCTGGTCATCGTAGGTGCTGTAATTGGAAGAATCATACTGCGCGGTCACATAGTAGATCCCAGGCTCCGTGATGGAGAACGTAACCTCTCCATAAGTATCTGTTATTACGTTCTGTGCATAGATGTCTCCCCAAATCTGCTCGCCCCGGAAGGCATCGGGCACAGAGTATTCGCCGGACGCCATATCATAAACGCCGATAGGAGCCGTGGCCACCGGCTTCTCTACAGGATTCCAGCTCTCGTCATAACCGCAGTATTTAAGGGTCAGCGTAAACTCCTCGCCGACATCGACCGCTTTTTCCTTGACGTCGAAGAAGGAATATCGGTCGGACCAAGCCGCAGTATCACAGTAGAGAAACGCGGTAATGGCGTCGCCATCCGTCAAATACTCCTGATCGACCGCATTCGTGATAACGTCATTTCGATAATATCCCGATGCGCTCGCATCCTCGCCCCACAGCGTGGCAACAAACTTTCCATAGTCGCCGCTGGAGGTTGCATAGCCGTCGGCGCCGCCGCTGTAATAGAGCGTGTGGGCAGTCGCCAGGGCTTCGTCCAGGCTGTACTTCCCGTCTCCGTCCAGGTCCGTAACCGTGACGGGACGTTGGTACATCACCGCATCGGTCTTATCCTTTACAAATTGACCCTGATCAAAGATCGTCATGGAAACCTTGACTTTTTCACTGCTCTCCGCTGCAAATGCCGTGGCCGGCATCAGCGACAGCATCATGGCCGCGCACAGCAGCCACGACAAAATTCGTTTTCTCATTTGTTTTCTCCTCTCGCCTCTCGATTTTAATTCTCTTCGGACAAAACAAAACCGCATCGCCCCCCGTTTTGGGGTGGCGATGCGGAAAAAAGCGCGCAAAAGCGCCAAGTACGCAAACAACACGCCCTGGTTTCGGCAGGAGGTTATCTGGTCCGTTACGTATCTGACTTATCCCTTTCGGGCTTCACAGTGACCGACTCGCGGGGCTTCGCACCCCATTCCGTACTGACCGCGCCCTTGACCGGCGCTGACGGACCAGCGATACCGTATTGAGTTGTCAAAAAAGTTCGTTCTTATCTTACAATAAACTTACGGATTTGTAAACAGAAATCGCCCTGCTTCTTCTCCTTCTCTGCATCTTGATGTTTTTCGGCATTCCTGCTATGCTGTAAGGGAATCAACTTCATGACAAAGGCGGAAACAATATGATCAGTGATTACAGAAGCAAATTTGTGCCCCCCGAGGAGGCGGCCAAGGCGGTCCGCTCCGGGGATTGGGTGGACTACGGCTTCGGCGCTGGCTTCCCTGAGCTGATGGACCGGGCCTTGGCCGGGCGGAGGGACGAGCTGACCGGCGTAAAGGTCCGGGGCGGGCTGGTCATCCGGCCCCGCATTGAGGTGGTGGAGCAGGACCCGGAGCAGAAGGCCTTCTCCTATTACAGCTGGCACATCGGCGACTACGAGCGCAAGCTCCAAAGCCGGGGGCTGGTCCAGTTCATCCCCACCCTCCTGCGTTCCCTGCCGGAGCTGTACCGGAACCACATCCGGGTGGACGTGGCCTTCGTGCCCGTCTCCTCCCCCGACGACCAGGGCTACTGCGGCCTGGGCATCTCCAACTACGCCTGGCGGGTCATCTTTGAGCACGCCCGGACGGTGATCTTCGAGATCAACGAGCGCCTCCCCCGGCTCCAGGGGGTGGACGGCTCCCACCGGGTCCACCTGTCCGAGGCCGACCACATCGTGGAGGGCGAGCACGAGCCTCTCCCCGTCCGCAGCTACCGGGACCCCTCCCCCGTCGACGTCCAGATCGCCAAGCTGGTGGTGGACGAGATCCCAGACGGGGCGGTGCTGTCCCTGGGCGTGGGCGGCGTGCCCTTCACCGTGGCCAAAATGCTGGCCGAGTCCGATAAAAAGGACCTTGGCTGCTGGACCGGCACCATCAGCGACGCCTTCTTGGCCCTCCACAAGGCGGGCAAGCTGACCAACCAGCGCAAGGAACTCGACGCCGGCCGCTCCACCTGGAACCTGGCCATGGGCTCCCAGGAGCTGTACGACTGGCTGGATGCGGAACCCGACCTGTTCCGCCCCGGCGACGTGGACTACGTCCACTCCCCCGACCGCATGGGGCGGTTGCGCAATTTCATCGGCATCATGGGCGGCGTACAGCTGGACCTGATGGGCCAGGAAAACGCCGAGTCCGCCGGCAGCCGCCAGCTCTCCGGCATCGGCGGCCAGCTGGATTTCCTCGAGGGCGCCTACCGCTCCCAGGGCGGCAAGGGCTTTATCTGCCTGAACTCCTCCCGCAGGGACAAGGAGGGCAATCTCAGATCCAACATCGTGCCCTTCATCCCCGGCGGCAGCACCGTCTCCGCCCCCCGCACCATGATCCAGTATGTGGCCACCGAATACGGCGTGGTCAAACTGTCCGGTCTGTCCCTCCGCGAGCGGGCCCAGGCCATGATCTCCGTCGCTCACCCCGATTTCCGGGAGGAACTGGCCCGGTACGCCCGGGAGCACTTCTAATCCAAGTCTCAAATGAAAAAGGAGCGCCGCGTACTGGGTATGCGGCGCTCCTTTTTGTCCCACAGCGCGGCTCTCAGCCGTCCAGCAGGCGGATATAGTGGTTGGCCTCCCGCAGGACGTGGTCGGCCAGCAGGGGCAGAATGACGGACCGGATCTTGCAGTCTCCGATGCCCTTGGCTCCGGCGGCCTTGAAGTCCCGGAATTTGATGGTCTCCCCCAGAGAGTCTGCGGCCAGAACGCGGTCCTGGGCGGCACAGCTGTCGGCCAGCAGGCGGGCGTAATCCTTGGCAAAGGAGTCCGCCGTCTCGATCAGCTGGTTCTCCGTGGGGTCCAGCAGCCCCCGGATAAACATGGCATGCTCCATCATGATCTGGTTCCAGAAGCGCTCCACCTCGGCCATGGACTGGCAGTCCAGACAGCCGCAGTCCTCCAGGCGGCGGACGTAGTCCCGGTACAGCCGGGCCTCCCGGAGGATGTGCTCGATGAGGAGCGGATAATTCATGGTGAACATTTGACAGCTGAGTACACGGTCCAGGGTGCGCTCCTTCAGGGCGATGAGCCCGTCCAGCAGCCGCAGCGCCCGTCCATTCAGGGCGCTGACCCGGCGGAACAGCTCGGGCTGGAGACGGCAGACCTCCCCGCCCCGCAGCCTCTCGGCCCGGGCGGTGAGGCTCTGGTCGATGGCGATACCGGTGAAGCGCTGGGTCTGGCGCTCGGCCCGGGCGGTAAATTCCGTGACGAATTCGCCGGAGCGCACCGTCACCGGGCGGACAATGCCCTCTCCCAGGGTCAGGGCCTGGCGGAGCACCCCCTCAAATTCCCGTTTGAAGCGGTCCGCTTCCCGGGCAAAGTCAGCATCCACAGGGGTAAACCCGGCCTCCAGGAACAGGGAGTGCTCCTTCATGATCCGGGCAAAAAACAGATGCAGCTCCAGCGACTGGACTGCATATTGGGTGTCTTGAAACACAGGTTCTTCCTCCAATGCGTTGGTGATTCGGGGTCCGAACCATCCTATGCCTGGGACTGCCCTCTTGTAACCGGCGGGACATAAAAAGCGGCCGCCCGATGAGCAGCCGCTTTTCTGAATTTTTTATTCCTCCCCATTCTCGCCGGATGGCGCCATGGGACCGGTAGGACCTATGTACCGGTGAGTCTCGGTGGGCAGGCCCCGGCGCTGGAGGCCCCGGATGACCAGACGGCGCAGGACGCTGTAAATCATGGCGAAGATGGGGACACCCAGCACCATACCGGCAAAGCCGAACAGGCCGCCGAAAAGCAAGATGGAAAACAGCACCCAGAAGGAGGCCAGACCGGTGGAGTCGCCCAGGATCTTGGGCCCCAGGATGTTTCCGTCGAACTGTTGCAGGACAAGGATAAAGATGACGAAATAGACGCATTGGAGAGGACTGACCAGCAGGATCAGCAACGCGCAGGGGATGGCTCCGATGAAGGGACCGAAAAAGGGGATGATGTTGGTCACGCCTATGATGGTGGCCACCAGAGCCGGGTACGGAAATTTGAACAGGTTGCAGCAGACCAGGGCGATGATGCCGATGATCAGGGAGTCCAGCAGCTTGCCGTTGATGAAGCCGCTGAGGATATGGTAGGCATTCCGGGTCTCGGCCACGATCAGATCTCCGTAGCGGGGCGGGAAGATGCTGTACACGATCTTCTTGCTCTGGGCGGCGAAGATGTCTTTCCGGACCAGCAGATAGACCGACACGATAACCGCGATGAGAAGATCCTTGGCCAGCACCAGCATGGCAATGACCAGGGTGGAGACTCCGGACACCACGCCGGTGATGTTGGGCAGGATGGACTCCCGCAGCCAGCGGACGGTGGAGGTCACCGACTCCAGATTGGGCAGGATGTCCGAGCTGAGCCACTGCTCCAGAGACAGGGCCGCCGAATTGTAAAGCGGCATCACGGTGGCCTGGATCTCCGGATTGCTCTCCAGAAATGCCTGGAGCCACCCCTGCATGCTCTTGATATAGCCGGGGAAGGCGTTGACCAGCCCCACCACACTGAGATAGACCTGGGGGATGACCATGGCCAGCAGCAGATAGAGCAGGAAAAAAGCGAAGGCCATACTAAAAATAATAGCCAGTACGTTGAGGAACCGGACGTTCCGCTCGTCCGCCAGCCTTTCGTTGGTGGTCATGGCCGTCATAAACCGGAAGATGTGCCGGTGGATGGGCAGCAGCAGAAACGCCAGGATCATGCCCAGGAAAATAGGGCGCAGGATGTGGGTCAGAGCACCGAGGAATGCTCTGACCGCGCTTCCGTGGTAGATGGCGAAAAACAGCAGGATGGACGCGGCAATGACGCAGAACGCGGTAACCCCTATAGCGAGATAGGATTTATACTGGTTTCGTTTCATTTCTGAACCACCTGCACTCCGCTTAAACTTTCAGCTCCGCTTCCGGCTCCTCCATGGCTTCGGACCAGCGCTCCAGCACCGGGGCCACCTGGGCGTTCAGGAACTCCTCCACCTGCTGGGGGCAGCGGCCGATGTAGCGGCTGGGCTCCAGATGGGCGGTCAGCTCCTCTCGGGTCATGCCGAATACGGGGTCCTCCGCGATGAGATCAATGAGATTATTTGTAAGGCCGAGGTCCTTTACATTCCTTCCGGCCTCAAGGGAATGGACACGGATGCGCTCGTGGAGCTCCTGGCGGTTCCCGCCCCGCTTCACGGAGTCCATCATGATATTCTCGCTGGCCATGAAGGGCAGTTCCTCCATGACGTGCTTCTCAATGACCTTGGGATGGACCACCAGGCCGGAGGCCACATTCTCATAGATGTTCAGGACCGCGTCCACGGCCAGGAAGGCTTCGGGCACCGAGATGCGCTTGTTGGCCGAGTCGTCCAGAGTCCGCTCGAACCACTGGGTGGAGGCGGTGATGGCGGGGTTGGCCGCGTCGGCGATGACGTACCGTGCCAGGGAACAGATGCGCTCACACCGCATGGGGTTGCGCTTATAAGGCATGGCGGAGGACCCGATCTGGTTCTTCTCAAAGGGCTCCTCCACCTCCTTCAGGTGGCACAGCAGACGCATGTCGGTGGCGAACTTGCTGGCGGACTGGGCGATGCCGGCCAGGGTGGACAGCACGTTGTAGTCCATCTTCCGGGAGTAGGTCTGTCCGCTTACGGGGACAACGCCCGTAAAGCCCATCTCCTTGGCAATTTTCTTCTCCAGTTCCTTCACCTTCTCATGGTCGCCCTCGAAGAGCTCCAGGAAAGATGCCTGAGTGCCGGTGGTGCCCTTGGAGCCCAGCAGCTTCAGGGTGGA
>Ga0129309_1001235_pt1 | contig 13801 bp, 13 predicted proteins | sample L1105metagenome_FD_94439 | JGI IMG/M metagenome (GOLD analysis project Ga0129309, IMG submission 94439) | Ring-tailed lemur group fecal microbial communities from Wisconsin, USA - L1105 metagenome | ecosystem: Host-associated > Mammals > Digestive system > Large intestine > Fecal | place: USA...
CATGACTCTGGAAACAGTTGCCGGCGACACTCCCGCCAATCTGGCTACTTCCCGAATACTGCTCATTTCTTCAGCGCTTCCTCAACCTCTGCGCGGTACGGGATAGACGGCACTGCGCCCTCTCTTGTAACCGCGATAGAGGATGCCTTGGCGCTCATTTCCAGAATTTCCGGAACCGGCATTCCCTCGATAAGCCCTGCCAGAAAATAGCCCGTAAAGGTATCTCCCGCAGCGGTCGTATCCACTGCTTCTACCTTAAAGATCGGCTGGTAATAAACTTCCTCACCTTCTGCATATTTTGCACCGTCTTTGCCGAGCGTTAACACGATTTTGGCATGAGGGAACATTTCGCGCATTTTCGCCAGAATTTCATCCGGGTCCTTCAGCCCTGTGATCTGCCCTCCCTCTACCTCATTAAGGAGGAATATACTGATCTTCTTCATGTCAACCTCGTCCAGTTTTTCGTTAAACGGGGAGGGATTCAGGGCAATCTGCATTCCCTTTTCATATGCTTTATCTACAATATACGGAAGCAGGTTTACCTCATTTTGAAGCAGCAGAACATCTCCCTTTTCAAAATGGGCCAGCGCCTCGTCCACAAACGCTTCCGTCAGTTTCTGATTGGCTCCGCCGTAAAGAAGGATACTGTTCTGTGCATGCTTGTCAACCTGAATAATGGTGTGCCCTGTCGGGCCTTCTGTTTTTCGGATAAACTCTGCATTGACCCCGTATTCCTCACATGCATCCAGAAACGGCTGTCCGTCCTCACCGATCAGTCCCCCATGGTATACGCAGGCGCCTGCTTTTGCAAGGGCCATGGACTGGTTGATTCCTTTTCCGCCAAGGAATACGTTTCTTCCTCCGGTCGCCTCGGTTTCTCCCGGCAGAATAACATGGTCTACATTATAAACATAGTCCAGATTCAGAGAACCAATATTTAATACCTTCATACTTAACCTCCATCCACATTACTGTGCGGCCATTGCCGCCAGTTAGCTTTTTTAATCCCTGCAGCACTTTACGCAAAAATACACCCGGACTGTAAAATGATATTTGCATACGGCGTCGTTTCTCCGGTTCTGATCACCGCCTTACAGTCATGGGTTCTTTTTTTCAGTTCACTGTGAGATACAAATTCTGTCTCTATTTCCTGACCTGCAAATAATTTTTCAATCTGCTCCAATACTGCCGGATTCTGCTCTTTTATCTCCTCCGCCAGCACAATTTTTTCCACTTTCATGTCTGCTGCCACGATCTCCAAAGTTCTCATGAAAGTCGGCTCCCCGAATGTAAGCGCAAGATCTATTCTTTCAACCTCATCCGGAATCGGCAGCCCGCAGTCCCCGACAGCAATGCAATCCGTATGCCCCATATAGGAAAGTACTCTCGAGATATCGCTGTTCAAAATCCCCTGTTTCTTCATGTTTTTCACCTTCTCTTTCTTTGTTTTGAAACCCGTTTCAAGCTATTTTCATTATAACATGTCCAGTGTTTTTGTCAACGCTAAAAAGCTTTCTTTCAGTATTTCTTCGGTTTCTTTTTTGTAGGCATTGTTTCCATAACCGTACTTTCCCCAGCCCACATGCCCGCGCACACTCAAAAAAGGTCCACCGGACCTTTTTTTATATGCACGGCAACGCAAAGAGAGCTGCTGCACGAAAGTGCCCAGCTCTCTTCCCATTAGAAAATCAATCCATTATTTCCAGAAATCAAAAGCCAAAATATGCTTTCGGGTTTTCTTCAAAAATCACTTTGAATTTTTCCTCCGGAATTCCAGAAGCAATCATCTCCGGAATAACATCTTCAGACAAATGTCCCACATGATAATCTTTTCTCATCTCAGCAATTTCAGGAGTATATTTTCTCGGTCTGCCAAGCTGATATGCAACTGTATCATGAGCCATGATAATCTGATGTTCATATCCTCTCATCAATAATCCAGACACTAAAAATTTCCTTACATCATCAGACGGAAATCCTGTAATCTGCAATCCAAATCTATCAAATCCGACAAAGAAGCCAAGATCCAGAATTTTTAATAGTTCTTCAGGATTCCTAATAGCTCCCATATGTCCAATAATGGTATGTTTCGGATCGGCTCCTGCCTCTTTTAAAAGCATAGCCTGCTCTAAAGCCATAGTTCCTGCATGAACATGTGTCATAATCGGCACCTGTTGCTCCTGCTGTACTTTTGCCGCTGTTTCAAACACTATTCTTTCATAGTCCGTAATGGCGCCGTAACCTGTTGCAATCTTCAAAAATGACGCCTTTACGCCGGATGATCCTATCCCCTCTTTAATGTCTTTGGTAAACATTTCATACAGCTCGTCCCCCACATTCGTTCCCACAGCTTCCGCTCTTTCCAGCCAATATCCTGCTCCTCCCCACTTTTCATGGTACATGCCGGTAGAACAGAAAATGTTTACGCCTGTCTCTTCCGAAATCCGTTTCAGCAGAACCGGGTCTCTGCCGCACTCTGAAGCTGTTGGATCTACAATTGTTTTAAAGCCAAGATTTTTCAACCGATTTGCCATTTTCACTCCTATGCAATATGCATCATCCTGCTTATACTCCCCATAAGATGCATCCGCGCTGTGTCCAACATATCCAAAAACAAAATGCTCATGCATCATTGTTTTTCCTAACTCTGAAACTTCAACCGGACCTGTTACACTATTAATTTTCATATTAACTTACATTCCTTTCTTTTTATAATCTATAAATAATTATTGATTCTATGATATGGATGTTATTGTGATTTCTTTCTATGAACCAGCAAAATCATTATCAGGATAACAAAACCTTTCACCATTTTTCTAATTGCCTCAGGCATATTAATCATAATTAAAATACTATTCAAAGCTGCCATAAGCAGAACGCCTGCGATTACCCCAATATAATTTCCTTGTCCGCCGGTGATTAATGTTCCGCCGACCACACATGCCGCGATGGAGTCCATATTATACGGATTACCCGTATACAAATAAGCTGTTCCTGAATATCCGACCAACAACATTCCCGCTACAGAAGCCATTACTCCAGAAGTAACATATACAAGACATAGAGTGCGGCACGTATCAATTCCTGAATATCTGGCAGCTTCAGCATTTGCTCCTACAGCATACACTGAGCGTCCAAACTGTGTATATCTCATCACGACAACTGCAATCACAGCTATAGCAATCCAAATGATCACGCTGCCATACGTTAATCCAAAAACTTTTCCATTAATAAACGATGACAACGCTGGTGCAGCAGACCCTTTTGGCGCCCCTTGTGTATATATATATCCCAATCCTTGGAGTACAGTACCAACGCCCAATGTCATAATCATCGCCGGAATTTTTAAATAATAAATCCCCAGGCCGTTTGCGAGACCTACTATTATACCGATAACCAGAACAATGACCAGACATTTTAAGATATTGTCATTATTCTGGGCCATAATTTGAGAACTCATAACATTGCATAAGGTAATATTATATGTTATAGAAAGATCTGTACCGCCGGTTATAATTACCAGCATCTGGCCCAGACATACCAATCCCAAAAATGCATTCTGCTTTATCAAATTCTGTAAATGATTTAATTCCAGAAAACCGGGCTTCAAAATCTGCGCTATTGTACATAAAATGATCAACGCTCCGTACGCCATTACAATAGGCATAACATTATTTCTAAAGGCCAAATTTTTTCGAACGTTAAAATTTGTGTTCACCGATAACTTCCTCCAACTAATTTATGTTCTGCCTGTTTCTCATAGCGCTTATCATTAATGCAACTAATAAAATTACTCCCTGAACTATGTATTGATAAAATGTTGATATCCCCATCAGATTCAAGATATTATTAATAATCGCAAGAATAATAACACCTGCCAAAGTGCCCCATATACTTCCTCTTCCGCCACTGAGCATCGTTCCTCCAATTACTACCGCTGTGATGGATTTCATAGGAAACATATTTCCTGAATTCGGATCACCTGAATACATTATTGTTCCCTGCACTACACCTGCAAAAGCCGAAAATACCCCAGCCAGTATATACGCTATTATTTTAACAGCATCAACGTTAATGCCACTGGAAACAGCAGAAATTTCATTTCCGCCAACTGCGTAAACGCTTCTTCCCCACACTGTTTTACTCAAAAGTACCCAGCTGCCAACAACTGCAGCTATGATGATCAAAATTGGCATCCATTTATTACTGCCTCCTGAAAGCGCTGCACAAAATTCCATATTTTCAATGAGATGTCCTGCAGTTGGCTGTATAATCAGAGCACAACCGGCAATAATCTCTGAAGTTGCAATTGTAACAATAATCGGCTGCTGTTTTCCTTTGGTAATAATCAGTCCATTTATCATTCCGAAAACAGCTCCGCCACCCAAAGCTGCTATAACTGCACATACCCATCCTCCAGAACCTGCTTTTGCCAGAGCAGCAACTGTAACCGTTGCAAAAGATAAAACGGATCCTACGGATAAATCAATTCCGCCTGTAATAATAATCAATTGCTGTGCACACGAGCATAGCAAAAGAGGCAACGCGGTAACTGTTAAGTTAAGGATATTTCGAATTCTAAAAAAATCTCCTTCAAAGATACCCGATGAAATAATCATTAAGACCGTGATAACCCAAATCCATGCTGTCGCGCTATTCTGACTGAGTGTACGTTTTACTTTTGTCGAAAAAGCAACATTGTTCATGAGACATCTCCCCTCTGAGCACCTACTGCACTTGCCATAATCTCATCCTCCGCAATTTCTGATCCACAAAGTACATTTGTAACCTCGCCTTCATACATTACGATGACTTTATCACTCAATCCTATTACTTCCATCATATCGCTGGAATAAACCACCACTGCTACTCCCTGTTTTGCCAGAGTACGCATTAGTTTATAGATTTCATATTTCGTCTGCACATCAATACCACGTGTCGGTTCATTGAACAATAGTACCTGCGGATTAGTCGCTAATACCTTCCCAATAATTACCTTTTGCTGGTTCCCTCCGGAAAGCCTTACGATCTGCTGTTCCTGACCGGAAGTCTTTACAGAAAACTGTTTGATATTTTTATTAACAAACTCTTTTTCCTTTTTCAGATCAAGAAAGCCCCGTTTTTTTCTCATTTTCATGCTGGACATAGACATATTCACACGAACACTCAGTTCAGGGAATAATGCCTGTTCTTTTCTATTTTCCGGAACATATCCTACTCCATTATTGATTGCACTTCGCGGCGATTTTAAATCGAGCGGTTTCCCTTTTAATCGGACAACGCCTTTCGTTGCTGACAGATTACCCGACAAAACCCTGAGCAACTCAGTCTGTCCGTGGCCTTGCAGACCTGCAATGCCCACAATTTCACCAATATGCACATTAAATGAAATGTTTTTAACCTTATCTCCATATGAAATATCTTCTACTTCATAAAGTATTTCTTTTCCAATCTCTCCCTTCTGCGGATAAATATCCTTTAACTCCCTTCCTATCATGCACTGAATAATATCATCCACAGATGTATCTTTTATATTTTTAGTAGCAACCCACCGTCCATCTTTTAAAACAGTAACTTTATTACCTATTTCAAATATCTCTTCCATTCTATGGGAGATAAATATTATTGTTTTTCCATTTTTTATCAAATTTCTGATAATATCAAAAAGCACTTCAACTTCTTCCTTGGGAAGCACAGATGTAGGTTCATCTAAGATAATAACTTCCGGATTGCCGGATAATATTTTTAAAATTTCCACTTTTTGCTGCACTGCAATAGCTAAGCTGCCTGTTATCTCATATGGATCAACATAGATTCCATATTTTTCTTCCATCTCAAGCAGCGTATTCAATTGTTCTTTTCTGTTTACTAACTTTCCATACCGTTCAGATTCATTTGATAGAAACACATTATCAAGAACTGTCATATTTGGAAGCACGGTGAGTTCCTGATATACCATAGCAATTCCAAGTTTTATTGCCTGGTTTGGATGATTTATTTTAAGTGGTTCGCCTTTATAGAGTATTTCTCCACTATCATGATGATATAATCCCAGAAGTATTTTCAAAAGTGTACTTTTACCTGCACCGTTCTCCCCGGCAAGAACATGTACTTCCCCTTTTTCTATACCAAAAGACACATCATCCAACGCTCTGGTTCCAACAAACTCTTTCGTAATATTCCGAAACTCAACAATCATTGACATGTTCATCCTCTTCTTTCTGAGACATGAGTTATCACTATTGATGATAGCCCATGTCCCAATAAATTCACGCTCGTTTACACACCGATCATTTCTTCACAATATACCGGCTCAGGTAATACTGTCATTCAAACAGGTCTTTGGTAATCGTTTCCGGAAGAGTTGTATAACACCAGTAGCTGTCTGACAGATCCGGCTTAAAATACTCTTCAATATTGTCTTCCGTGATAACCGGAACTTCAATGTCATAGTAACTGTCAACTTCTTCTCCATTTACTGCCTGAATAGCAACTTCCATTGCTTTTACACAGGTAAATGTAGGTGCACATGGACATGCAACCTTCACCTCTCCCAAGTGGTTATACCAGCAGCGAAGGAAGCCATTTCCACCTTCACCGGTTGTCGGAACAAGATCCATTCCTGCCGCTTCCATTGCATCAATTGCTGCATTTCCACTCTGGCCGCCCATTGCCCAAACACCATCGATTTCATCTCCATATGCTGCGATAAAATCTTCCATTGCAGCATGAGCCTGCGCATAATCACCTTCTACGTATGCTTCCGCGATGATTTCAATATCTGTTCCCTCAATACCTTCTTCAAATCCTTGCTGTCTTTCATCATCTGTTGATGTGCCGGCGGTAAATCTTAAAGCAACAACTTTCCCTTCTCCATTAAGTGCATCCGCCATAAATTCTCCGCAAATACGGCCATACTCAACTTCGTTATAATTTACTTTCGATGTGATATAGTCTGTACTCGGAAGCTGCGCGAATGCCACAACAGTAATTCCCGCATCCATAGCTTCACCGATAACAGCGTTCAGCGCTTCCGTATTAATTGCAGAAACCAGAATAATATCTACATCTTTCGCAATCAGATCCTTAATATCAGAAATCTGTTTTGCAATATCATTATTTGCATTACAAAGAATATAATCAGACACAATACCTGCATCCATATAATCCTGTATCGCATATTCAAATTCGGCCTGCATCTGAACCCGCCACGAATTAACAAGCCCCCAGTCACTATAGCCAATTACCAAATCCTTTTTTTCGCTCTGCACCATTTGAGCTTCCGTAACTCCGGCTTCGGCAGTTACTTCTTCTGCATAACAAGATCCTGTCATCATCATTCCAACCATAACTGATGTACAAAGCAACGTAGTAAGTTTCTTCATCCTTTTTCCTCCATATAAAATGTATAAATTAATAAATTGTAAATCCACCGTCAACAACCAGATCTTCTCCGGTGATCATATTTGATTCATCACACGATAAGAATAAAACAGCTGCAGCAATCTCATCCGTCTCAGCAAAACGATGCGCCGGTATTTTTTCAATCATATCCGTTTTGACTTTTCCCTGCCATGCACGTTCACCCATGTATGTATTAACCACAGTCGGCGCCACACCGTTTATATTAATTCCATACTCTGCCCACTCAAGAGCACAAACTTTAATCATTCCCACAAGCGCTGCTTTGCTCATGGTATATCCGACATGTTTATTAATTGCAATAAAATCCGCCTGAGAAGTGATGCAAACTATCTTTCCCCCCTTTCCCTGCTTGATCATTTGATTCGCAACTGCCTGTGCAACTCTAAACACCCCGATTGCATTAATCGCAATATGTTTTTCAATATTGGAAATTTCAATATCCGTAGCTCTGTACAAATCTACAAATCCAGGCATTGCAGCAAGAATATTCACTTCACCAAAAACTTTCGTTGTTTCACTAATAAGTTCATCAACACTTTTCTGGTTTGTAACATCTGTTTTTATACCAATTGCCCGAACGCCAAACTCAGACACAATTGCATCTGCGACTTCAGCGCAAGTATCTTTACAATCAGCAATAACAATATTTGCTCCCTTTCTTGCATACATCTGTGCGGTAGCCTCACCTATACCGCCAGCGCCGCCAACAACAATTGCTGTTTTGCCACGCAGATCGAACTCTCCTTTCACCTTTTTGTAACCAATCATAGCGCCCTCCTGTTTAGTTTGTTCACTTATATATTTAGCTAAATTTAAGTTTATGCGTTCATTATATCTACTAAATATCCATTTGTAAATACCGAATTGTTTACAATTATTCAGTTCATTTTTTGTGCATATTTACCTCATTTTAGCTAAATTGCGTTTAGTTTTTGTAAGATAAAAATAAATTTATACTTGCGTTTCCAGCCATTATGATATAAACTAAACGAGTAAACACTAAATTTATCAAGCGTTTTCTGTTTCATTACATATTGTTATTTAGGAGATATATATGACAAACCGTGAACTTGCATCATTTTTTAACATTTCACCTGCAGCCTTCTCTCTAATTATCAATCATAAGCAAGGTGTTTCAGCAACTACAAGAGACAGAGTTTTAAATGAACTGAGAAATATGGGATACTCCTATTTAATTAAGGAACTTCCAGACGATTCTAAAAATTCCCAAACGGTTTCCTCCAGTATCGCAACTTCATCCATGGGCAATGATACTTCTTCTAAAAATCTTTGTTTTGTTATTTTTAAATGCGATGGTTCTATACTTGACACTCATCCATTCTTCTTGTTGCTGATAGAATATCTTGAAAAAAGGGCTCAACGATATGGATATAATATGCTGATATCTACTGTAGACAAAAGGGCCGACTATATTTCTCAACTCAATCGGCTCAACCTGATTGACGCAGACGCTCTAATCATCTTTGCCACTGAAATGAGAAATGAAGATCTTGCTTTCCTTAACGTTTTACAAAAACCGTATCTCATGCTTGATAATGCTTTTGATTTCAATCCATTAAATGCAGTAGCAATTGATAATGAAATGGGTACGTTTCAGGCAATTGAACATCTGGTAAAGCAAGGTCATCGGCGCATAGGATACCTTGCGGCAAGCAATCGCATAAGCAGTTTTCAAGAAAGAGAAAACGGGTACATAAAAGCACTTCAATCATTCAATCTTGAACTGGCCGGCAATGATCGATATGAATTAAGCTTTACCGAGGAGGGCAGTTATCACGACTTTATAAAAATTTTGGAAACAACAACAGATCTCCCTGATGCATTCGTATCAGACGACGATACTATTGCAGCCGGCGTTTTACGCGCCCTCCACGAAAAAGGATATTCTATTCCGGAAGATATCTCATTAATCGGATATAATGATCGACCTGTTTGCAGCTTATTATCTCCCGCCCTTACAACTGTCAGCGTCTCCAAATACTCTTTTGCCGTTGAAGCTGTCGACTCTATCATTAAAATTCTTCAAAATCTTAATGACGGTGTAGATTATCGTACCAAAAAAATAAGAACTGCAACCGGTTTAACCATTCGTTCTTCAGTGAAATTTATTGAGAGATTTAAATGAATGTGAGAGAGGTCGTTTTGCAACGACAGGAAAACGGCAAATACCTTATCATTAAGATACGGTATTGCCGTCAATTCCTGAAACGATATAAATTGTATCTTTTCAGCCACCTGTTATCCGGAATAAACACTGATGCCATTTTCTCTGTGAAAGTGAGAAAAAAATTCATTCCAGATCATCCATGACATTTCCGGAGTATAAGTATGCGGCTGACCTTTAATCTCTGTAAAACGAACCACCGGCACATGATTCCGGTCATATGCCACGAAATTATGATATGGTAAACTATCGTACCAACTTCCGTTTCTAAAATCCCCTCCATTTACTTCGCAAAAATATTGTATGGTTTTATATGTTTCTGAATCTTCATCCATTCGGGCAGCATCTCCATAATCATACTCTCCCATAAAACACCACACTGGCCGAACGCCCGGAGTTGGAATGCAAAACGGTTTCCCATCCGTCCCCGTCTCTGTAGCTCCTGACGGGGCATAAGCTGCAAAGACCGGAAATTCGCGCATCAATTTTTGCGTCATACGGGACCCATTTGAATGCCCCGTGACAAAAAATCTCTTCTCGTCTACAGGATAGTTATCTTTAATTATACGCAGCATTTCTTTAATAAAAGCCACATCATTCAAATTATCAGCGCGGGGATAAATGCCGCAATTCCAAGCCGGAACCGGACATTTACATAATCCCTCGTCCGTACGCGCATATGGATAAGCCGTAGGATAAGCAACGATAAATCCGCATCGATCCGCAACTGCGTTCCAATCACTTTCCTCTGCAAAACTATCGCCGGTTCCGGTATATCCATGTAATGCAAGAACCAACGGATATTTATAACCTGTCCCTTTTTTACATTTGGCCGGACAATAGATATGCCAGTGGCGTTTACGCCCTTCAAACACACATTCCCAGCGGCACAAACCCAATTCTTCCGCAGAATGTATCCGCTGCAGATAACCGCTTTCTTTCATAGTTCTGCGAAAACCAACCAGAAATTCAATCACTTCATCGACAGTTGGCATACTTTCTCCCATCGGCGTATAGCGAATCTCCATCTCCGGATGATTGAGCTTCCCTTTGGGCTGAGCAAGCCACACACGGGTATTTCCGTCCAGAAGCGGCCGGGATGGAATATACGCAAGGCCAAGGCAATAGTCAATCAACGGGTGCCTATCCATCTGCCGGTCAATAATCCACGCACTTAATGGAACTTTTCCTCCATACAAATCTTTATTCCCATGATCTATTTCACTAAATGCCTCCAGCAGTTCCCGATCCAATACGCAATCTCCCATTGCAGCAAAAGCAGCTATAGTCCGGTCAAATATGAGAGCAAACACTGCAGCAGGCATTGCTCCATCCTCAAGTCCCATAACATATTCTGTTCCATGAGCTACGCCCAGAGCAAAATAAGCATGCCGATGTGTATCGGCATAGACCATACGTGCATAAGATACATCTTCCTTCATATCTCCGCGTTCCCATTGCTTTCCGGCAGACAAGAGAATAACTATAATCCCATATTTCTGCGCAATATCCGCTATATTATACTGTACCATTGCATATTGAATACTCATGCCGGCAGGGATAAATATATACAACCCCTTAACCGGTGATTGCGCATTTATCGGAATATATACTCCATATGGTCTTTGCTGTTCATTCACTTCCACAAATAATTCCAACAGCCCCGTATGAACCGGAGCATAGGGATTTTCCGGATCAATCTCCGGCTGTGATTCCATTGTACGGTTTGAATTGCATGGTGTATAAATATCTCCTAATCTGGATAATATAGTTGGATGCACTGGGTCTTTCGGTAAAAATACCTGCATTATTTATTCCTCCATCACTTTTTTTCATAATCCGATTCTAAAGCGGAACGGATTTCCCGAGCTTTTGCCCGCAATGCACTCAGCAAAATTTCTTCATCATGTCCTGCACTCAGCACATAGTTTCCCTCTGCAAGCAGCTCCTTCGCTTCCTTTTCGTTATCCGCTACCATAAGAACCGGCGGCAAACCTGCCTCTCTCACCATGCGGCACAACCGCTGTTCGCTTTGCCGTACCTTTGTATGTCGGGTCTGCCCCGGTATCCCCATAGAAAGAGCCAAATCATTTCGGCCGCAAGAAATAAGACAAATCCCCGGAACTTTCAAAATTTCTTCCGCATTCTCCATACCTTTTTGGCTTTCAATCTGAAGAATGATAATTTCGTCTCCCCCCTGTTCAACATGACGTTCTTCCATGGTGTCTTGCCCATAATTTCCTTTCCTGCTGCGTGCATGCATTCCCCTTGTTCCATACGGCGGATAGCGGCATATAGAAACAAGCTCCTTGGCCTGCTCTGCGGTTTCCACCCGCTCAAACATTACACCTTCAGCTCCAAAATCCAAATATGCCTGTGCATGTGCCTCATCTGTCCGTACAATCACCGATAGTCCATATATATCTGCTGCCCGTATCATATGGCAAATCGCCTCCGGTGACCGAATGAGTTGAATCGCATCCAAAACAGCCGCATCAAAACCTGCCAATGCCGCCATCTCCATAACAGCAGGCTCAAAAAGAGAAACCCCAATCATAAGAATAGGCTTCTTTTTGCTAAGCATTTGCTGCAGCTTTCCTTTCTTCATCATACATGCCCTCCTATCCTTTAACAGCTCCTGACATTCCTTCCACAAAATATTTCTGGAAAAAGATAAAGATAACTAATACCGGGACAACCACCAGCAGAACTCCAGCACAAAGTTTTGTATATTGCGTCAAAGCCTCTCCGTTAAATATAGAAATGCCTGGTGCAATGGTCATCTTTGACTGAGAAGAAATCAACACGCTGGCAAACATAAATTCATTCCATGCATAAAGAAAATTCAAAATTAACAATGATGCGACAGCAGGACGTGCCAAGGGCATTACAATCTGCCAATATATGCGAAAATTATTGCAGCCATCAATACGTGCCTGCTCATGAATCTCCTTGGGAATTGAACGCATGAATCCTCTCATCACCAGCACACCGAATGAAAATCCTCCGCCAAGATAAATAAATATCAGAGGAATTAGAGAATTTGTCAGTCCCAGTTTGCCAACTCCCATACAAACAGGTATAAGTGTAGCATTAGCGGGAACCATCATTCCAATCAGGATAAAAATAAATATTTTCTTACTGTGCCGTATATTCAGACTGGTAAGCCCAAAAGCTGTCAAAGAAGAAATCAAAATCTGCAGAGGGACTTCAACAAGACAAATCTTTAAACTGTTACCCATATAGGCAGACAGCTTAGAATCGAAAAACGCAGCAGAAAAGTTACCCCATTCGATCTTCTCAGGTAAGGAAAAGGGAGGATTCATAATAAAGTCCATATTGTCTTTCAATGCAGTAAGTACGATAAATGTAACCGGAAGCAGCCATATTGCAACAATAATAACTATTAATATATACATAGCTATACGAAGCAATCGATTTTTTCGCAATCTTATCATATCTTATCCCTCCCTCTAATCCTTTGATACGGTGGAAACATACGGAATAATAACAATGATCATCAGCAATATCATTATAACTGAAATTGCAGAACCCCCTCCAAAATTTTTCATACTAAATGAAGTGGTCACCATAAGCGTCGACAAAGTTTCCGTTGCATTTGCCGGACCGCCATCAGTCATTACTCTGACAACATCATAAATTTTCATTGCGTGAATAATCTGTGTTGCAATAACAATTACAAAGGTTTCCTTCAGCTGGAAAATTGTCACATAGAAAAATACCTGAAAGCGATTTGCCCCATCAATCCGGGCAGCTTCGTTCAAATCCTTAGATATTGTCTGCAATCCAGCCAAAAACAATATCATCGGTTGTCCGACAGAGTTCCAAAGATCAGCCAAAAATACCGCATACAATGCAGTATTGGCATCAATAAGCCACGCCTTTTTCCACTCTGTTCTCCCTATAAGATCCATAATCCCATTATACATTCCAAACTGATTATTGTAGACCCAAGTCCAGATAACGCCCGCCAGCGAGCATGATAAAATGCAGGGAAAATACAAAACACTGCCGACAAAAACACGCCCTTTAAATTTATTATTTATCAAAAGGGCAAGCAGTAAAGCTGCTCCAACTATTAAAACCAGAGTGAGTATGACCCAAATGACATTATTTTTCAAAGCTATAGAAAAAGCATAATTACTAAATAGGTTTTGATAGTTTTTAAAA
>Ga0129309_1001237_pt1 | contig 13787 bp, 10 predicted proteins | sample L1105metagenome_FD_94439 | JGI IMG/M metagenome (GOLD analysis project Ga0129309, IMG submission 94439) | Ring-tailed lemur group fecal microbial communities from Wisconsin, USA - L1105 metagenome | ecosystem: Host-associated > Mammals > Digestive system > Large intestine > Fecal | place: USA...
AACAAACCCGCCGGCTAGGTTGGAAAGGTTGTTCTGGAGAGAAAGACCTACTGGGACGCCCGCCGTACCTATAACGGTTATTATCGAGGTCATTGGCACGCCGAGAATGGTGAGTACAACTGTTATGACCAGAACATAAAGTACGATTTTTACCGCCGAGCGGATGAAGCGGTTTATCGTCAGGTCAAGCTTCGATTTGTCCATTGCCTTGCTCATGAGCTTAACGGTGAGCTTCGAGAGGAAAATACCGGCAGCAAGTACTGCGATTGCCGCGATTATTATTGGGAGCTTGGCGTAAAAGCCCGTCCAGATGTCGTTTATCAGCTTTTCAAATTTGCCCAGCTCTTTTTCGGCGGTCTGGATGATGTCTGTTCCGTCCGCTGTAAGAAATGTCATAAAATTCATGTCTTTGTCCTTTCAGATGTCATAAAGAAAAAATGTTCCGTATTACTTCATAAAGCACAGGCACCAGCAGCGCGGGGAGCATATTTCCCGTCTTGAATTTTTTTCCGAAGGCGAGATTTACACCCACGCAGAAGATAAGCACGGACCCCACGAATGACAGGTTGGCGATAAGAGTTTCGCTCATTACAGGTTCAAGCAGCCTTGCGAAAAGCGTTATCGCACCCTGATAAATAAAGATCGGGATCGCCGAAAACATTACGCCTATGCCCATTGTTGATGCGAAAACCATTACGATAACGAAATCAAGTACGGATTTGGCGGCAATAGTTGAAAAATCGCCGCTTATGCCGTCCTCAAGTGAACCGACTACCGCCATAGCGCCGACGCATATGACCAGAGAAGCGGTAACGAAGCCTTCGACGAAGCTCGAATCGTTTTCGCGCTTTACTTTTTTCTTGAGGAACTTGCCGAACCTGTCAAGTCCTTCCTCGATATTAAGAGCTTCTCCCGCAAGCGCGCCGAGCACCAGAGAGAAAATGAGCAGCATTGTATTTTCAATCCCCGTCATGCCCGAAAGCGCGCCTGAAGCGCCGATGAAAATCGTCGCTGCTCCGAGCGCGGTCATAAGAATATCCTGAAAGCGCTGTTTAAGCCCGTTTTTAAACAGCAGTCCGAGCAGCGAGCCTAATATGACCGCCGCCGTATTGATAATTGTTCCCATAAATGTTACCTGTTATGTAATTGAATGAGGTCAGTTAAACAAATACGGCGGAAAAAATTCCGCCGTATGTTCCGCATTGTTTTACGCTTTATTATACGCAGCCCTGAGCCTTCATTGCTTCAGCAACCTTCAGGAAGCCGGCGATATTTGCGCCTGCCATGTAGTTGCCGGGCATGCCGTATTCCTTGGATGCCTCGTCGCAAGCCTTGAAGATGCTTACCATGATACCGCGGAGCTTTTCGTCAACCTCTTCAAATGTCCAGGAGAGTCTGAGGCTGTTCTGGGACATTTCAAGACCGGAGGTAGCTACGCCGCCTGCGTTTGCAGCCTTAGCGGGACCGTAGAGCATATTGTTTGCGAAGTATACTTCGATAGCTTCGGGAGTTGAAGGCATATTCGCGCCCTCAGCAACCGCATAAACGCCGTTTGCAGCGAGGTTCTTTGCATAGTCGCCGTTGATTTCGTTCTGTGTAGCGCAGGGAAGAGCGATGTCAGCCTTGATGGGAGCTGTCCATACGCTGCCCTCATGATACTCTGCGTTCTTGTGGGAGGTTCTGCCGACATATTCCTTGATTCTGCCGCGCTCAACTTCCTTGATCTGCTGAACAACCGCGAGGTCGATTCCGTCGGGATCGTAGATATAGCCGTTGGAGTCGGAAACGGTAACTACCTTTGCGCCAAGCTCGGTAGCCTTCTTTGTTGCGTAGATAGCAACGTTGCCCGAACCGGAAACAATTACAGTCTGATCCTTGAAGCTCTTGCCGTTAGCCTTGAGCATTTCGTCGGTGAAGTAGCAAAGACCGAAGCCGGTAGCTTCCGTTCTTGCGAGAGAGCCGCCGTAGGTAAGACCCTTGCCTGTAAGAACGCCGCTCCACTCGTTGCGGATTCTCTTGTACTGACCGAACATGAAGCCGATTTCACGTCCGCCTGTACCGATGTCGCCCGCGGGAACGTCGCAGTCGGGTCCGATGTGTCTGCAAAGCTCGGTCATGAAGCTCTGGCAGAAGCGCATGATCTCTCCGTCGGACTTGCCCTTAGGGTCGAAGTCGGAACCGCCCTTGCCGCCGCCCATGGGGAGAGTGGTAAGGCTGTTCTTGAATATCTGCTCGAAGCCGAGGAACTTGATGATGCCGATATAAACGGAGGGATGAAGTCTGATACCGCCCTTATAAGGTCCGATAGCGGAGTTGAACTGAACGCGGAAGCCGCGGTTTACGCGAACCTTGCCGTTATCGTCTACCCACGGAACGCGGAAGATGATCTGTCTTTCGGGTTCAACGATTCTTTCAAAAACACCCGCTTCAACGAGGTCGGGTCTCTTTTCGACAACAGGCTGAAGCGTTTCAAAAACTTCCGTAACTGCCTGAATAAATTCAGGTTCGCCTGCATTTCTCTTCTTTACTGTTTCAAGTAAATCGATGAGGTACTGATTCTTGAGTGCCATTGGTACTTTCCTCCTGAAAAAATATTGATATTTCAGCCGCTTTTATACCGGCTTAAAGGCTGCGGCTGCCGAACAAATATATAATAGCATATTTTATTACATTTTGCAATATCTTTATAAAAAAAATTCAGTTTTTTTTGAAAAAATTCATTTTGCGGAAGAAAAATGTGAAAATCGGCAGGATTTTTTCTTTGCCGTTGCACAAAAATGTAAAAATAAAGAAAAATATTACGGTTTGTCATATTCGTCCGCGCAGACGAATAAAATCGACTAAGAAACGGAAAGGAATGATGAACATGGTTGTGTATACGATGACGAAAAAACAGGTGCTTCGGGTAATATCGGTCGTGCTGTTCCTGATTGTTGCCGTGATAATAACGATATTTGCGGTCGTGAATGCCGTTACCGTCAGCGCTGCCGAGCCAAAGCTGCCCATATACAGCGTTGAACGCGGCGACAATAAGATAGCGCTTACGTTCGACTGCGCATGGGGAAACTCAAATACCGACGAGCTGCTGCAGATCCTTAAAGACGCAAATGCTAAGGCGACTTTCTTTGTAACGGGAGAATTCTGTGACAAATACCCCGAAGATGTCAAGAAATTCTACGACGCGGGGCATTCCGTGCAGAATCATTCCGACATGCACCCGCACGTCAAGGGAATGAACATAAACGACCTTATCGCGGACACGAAGGAATGCAGCCGCAAGATAAAAATGATAACAGGCGAGGAACCGAAGCTGTACCGCGCGCCCTACGGCGAATACGACGATACGGTTATGACGACTGTCGAGGGAATGGGCTTCAAGGTTATTCAATGGGATGTCGACAGCATAGACTGGGAAGATCCGGACGCGGCGACTATTCAGAACCGGATACTTTCAAAAACGCAGTCAGGGTCGATACTCCTGTTCCACAACGACCTGGAAAACACCACACAGGCGCTTCCGTCAACGCTTACCTCGCTGCTTCAGAAGGGATATGAATTTGTAAAGGCTGATGACCTTATCTATTATGACAGCTACCGCATGGACAATACGGGCAGACAAATATACGAGCCGGACCTTACCGCTACATCGAATGTTGTTATTTACACCGACGACAGCTACGCAAACTCGGCGTTTGAAAAGATCCGCCAAAATCTTTCTATCGAGGAAATATACACGCTTTCGACATACGGCTACGACAAGGTTGCCATCATAGAGAAAACGAGGGAGTTTCTTACTGACGCTGAAATCGCCGCGATACAGATGATGAGCTACGAGGAGCTTTATTCGGCTTACGGAAGCCTTGTTCTTGCGGCGGAGAGCTACGGCGCGGGCGGCTCGGCGGAGGTCGAACAGCCGCTTGAGGAATATGACATTATGCAGAACGATACACAGCAGGAGTTTACGGCCGAGATGGAGGAGTATCCGGAAATGACAGAACCCGAAATGACGGAAGAGATTATCAAATAGATACGAGGTTCTAAAAAAGAAAATACGGATAAAGCCGCAGGAAAATCACATCCTGCGGCTTTTAGTTTATCGGAGGACAAATACGGCAGTCCGAAGCTTTCAGCTCATAACTTGATATTGACCAACGCCTGCAATTTTTGATTTGTCAGTTTGATTATACCGCTTCCGTTCCTCATTTCCCGACGCAGAAGCGCCTGAACACGCTGTCGATAACCGCTTCGCTTACGCTGTCGCCGGAAAGCTCATACAGCCGCTCAAGCGAGCGTTCGCATAGTATGCCGACCGCGTCGGGAGTAACTCCCGCGCGCAGCGCTTCAACAGCTTCGGAAAGAAGCCCGCGCGCTTCACGCAGGCAGCCGCGCTGGCGCTCGTTTGCGATAAAACCCGATGAAAGGTCGAGCCGCGAAAGACCTGCCGTTTCTGCGGCGGCATGCTCAAGCAATTCGCGTCCGCCGCCGTTTTTGGCGCTGAGCGAAATAATCGAGCGGAAATGTTCCGAAAGACGGGAGAGGTCGATTTTCTGCGGAAGGTCGCTTTTATTCACTATACATACGCATTTTTTCCCCGACAGGTGCTTCATAAGCGTTTCGTCCTCTTCGGAAAGCTCCCGGCTGCCGTCGAAAACAGCGAAAATGAGTTCCGCTGTTTCAATTTGTTTAAGCATTTTTTCAACGCCGATCTGTTCGACGAGGTCGTCTGTTTCGCGTATTCCCGCACAGTCGGCAAGCCGCAGCATAACGTCGCCGAGCATGACCGTTTCTTCGACAATGTCGCGCGTTGTTCCCGCTATATCTGTAACAATGCTGCGTTCGCGTCCTGTAAGCAGGTTCATCAGTGTGGATTTACCCGCGTTCGGTTTGCCCACAATAGCGCAGGAAATGCCCTCGCGCAGCAGTCTGCCGCTGTCGTAGCTGTCGAGAAGTCCGTCAAGCTCTCCGAGAACTTCGGTCAGCTTTTCCGCTTCGATCACTCCGTTGAACTCGTCGTCCATTTCGTCGGGATAGTCGATCCACGCCTGTATGAGCGTCGTGAACGAGAGGATTTTTTCTGCGGATGCTGAAATTTTCCGATAAAGCGCGCCCTCGCGCTGGGCGCGGCTGCAAAGCAGGTACTGTTCATTCTGCGCGCCTATGAGGTCGGCGACAGCTTCCGCCTGTGTGAGCGAAAGCTTTCCGTTAAGCAGAGCGCGTTTGGTGAACTCGCCTGCTTGTGCGGGCTTCGCTCCTGCCGCGAAGCAAGCCGATAGCACGCGCCGCGTGACATAGATCCCGCCGTGGCAGGATATTTCGGCGGCATTTTCGCCCGTATAGCTGTGCGGAGCGCGGTACACGAGCAGCACGCCGTCGTCAAGCCTTTTTTCACTGTCGCGAATCTCGCCGTATGCGGCGGTATAGCCCGCCATTTCTGCGACTTTCTTCCCTGCATATGGGAAAAACACGCGCTCCGCGATACCGAGCGCGTCCTCGCCGGAAATGCGTATGACAGATATTCCACCTTCTGCGGGCGGGGTCGCGATTGCTGCTATTGTATCCATAAATGCACCTCTTTGCGTAGTTTGAGCGGGGCGCACGCGCTCGGTTTGCGCAGCAAACCGAGCGGAGGCGGCGAAGCCGCCGCGATGCCGCATTCCGCGAAGCGGAATGCGGCGCGTGCGCCCCGCGTGTGGGAGTTTTTGCCGGAGTGCGTGTGGCAGGGGAGTTTATGCTGTCATACCGACAGCGGCGTTTTGCGGTGTGGGAGAGGAAACGGGGGAATTGAAAGCCGCTGCCGCAGAAAAACGTACCGTTTTTCGCGGCTTTTGTTAGCCTTGCGATATTTCTTCACTCGGTTCAACGCCGCAGAGCGGGGGATAGTGCTTTCTCTCTTGCTTTTGCGCACTTCGGCGATACCGTCGGGGCGGGGCGCACGCGCGCGGTTTGCTGCGCAAACCGCGCGTAGGCGGCGAAGCCGCCGCAACGCCGTATTCCGCGAAGCGGAATACGGCGCGTGCGCCCCGTGCCCTCGCCTAAATTACTTCTTTCCGAAAAGTTTTGCAAAAAATCCCCTTTTTGGCTCTGCCTCTGTGGGCGCAGCTTCTTCCACAGCGGGAATTTCTTCCTCGTCGGTTTCATCGTCGCCGAAAAGCACGCTCATCAGGCTTCGGCGTTCAAGCTCGTCGCCGTTGTCGGCAAGCAGGTAAGTCCATGTTTTTTCAGGAAAAGGAATAGAAGTGTTACCCTTTTTCGCGCCTGTAAGAAATTCAGACATTCGTTCGGAGATCTGCTCTTCAAGGTCAAGATAGTAGTTTTCGCAGGCGATGTTGTATTCCTCGGCAGGGTCTTTACCGCCGATAGCCGAGAGGTGTATTCCTTCACGTAAAGCCGAGGTGTATTCGAGATAATCCGCCCAACAGCGGTTAAGAACGCAGAGAATCGCCTTTTTTTCAAGTTCCGTCCCGAGCTTTTTTGCAAGCTGCGGGTCTTCTTTTTCCCAGAAATCGCTGCAGCGCTCGTCGATCAGATACGCGCGGCGTGCGTCAAAAACCTGCTGACGGTGTTTTTCGTTTATCATGCTGAATTTCATCAGGCGCACACGTTCGTCCAATGTCTTGCCCTGTGAAATGCGCTGAACGCGCATGACCTCGCGGATAAGCACCTTGTCGGTAAGCTCGTTCTCGGAAGGTGCGGGATAATGACGCGAACCGACCAATTTTTTCAGCTTGCAGCGTTCCATTATTTCCTCGTCGAGCGAAACGAACAGTCGGCTTTGTCCGGGGTCGCCCTGACGTCCCGCACGCCCTTTTAACTGGTTGTTTATGCGCTCGCTTTCGGCAAGAAATGTCCCTATAACGTAAAGTCCGCCAGCTTCTAGTACGCGCTCGCGTTCTTTTTCGTCAGCGCCGCCGAGCTTAATGTCAACTCCCCGTCCCGCCATGTTCGTAGAAATCGTTACTGCGCCGAATTTCCCCGCATTGCTGATAATTTCGGCTTCGGACTCGTCATTTTTTGCATTAAGTACCGCGTGCGCGATACCTCGTTCGTCAAGAAGCAGGGAAAGCTCCTCGCTCTGGGCAATGCTGTCTGTTCCGACAAGCACGGGCTGACCCTTTTCGTGAGCTGCGGCAATCTCGTCCGCGACCGCCCGAAGTTTCACTTCACTGTTGTAACAAATAAAAATCGGCAGATCGGTTCGCGCCGACGGCGTGTTAGGTTCGATATGTTTTACGATCATGCCGTACATTGAGTCGAACTCGTCTTTTGCGGTCTGTGCCGTACCTGTCATTCCCGATATTCTTGGGAACAAGCGAACGAAGTTCTGGATTGCTATCGTCGCCATTGTAATTCCGCGCTCGGTAACGTTCAGACCATGCTTCAGCTCTACCGCTGACTGGAGCGTTCCGGGAAAATGCCTCCCTTCGGCAACGCGCCCCGTGAACCTGTCAATAAGGCATATTTCGCCGTTTTTTACGATATAATCGCGATTTTCGGCAACGACGTAAAGTGCTTTAAGACTGTCGTTGAGCCGTATCAACAGAGCGTTGTTTTCTTCATCATAGAGATTATTCAAATGATAGTGCTTTTCGGTTTTGCGCGCGCCCTCGTCCGTCAGATACGCGCTTTCCGTCTCAATACTTACCTCGTAATCCTCGGGCAGAAGTGTTTTAACATAGGAAAATACGTTCGCAAGTTCCTTATCCTGTTCAATTTCAACGTTTCCTGCTGCAACGAGAGGTATTCTTGCCTCATCAATAAGTACGGAATCAGCTTCGTCAACGATTGCGCGTTCAAGTTTCCCCGAAACCAGCTTTTCGGGGCTTTCGGCAAGAAAATCGCGCAAATAGTCAAATCCGCATTCCTTAACTGTTGAATATGTCACATCGGCTTTATAGGCAGCCCTGCGTGCTTCCGCAGAAAGCTGCTCCGAAACGAAAGAAACGCTCACGCCGAGCAGTTCGTACACAGGGCGCATCCACTCGCAGTCGCGCGCGGCAAGATAATCATTAAAAGTAAAAATATTTACATGAAGTCCCTGAATAACGCTGTAATATGCGGCAAAAACGGCGGAAATAGTTTTTCCCTCGCCCGTTGCCAGCTCGACGACCGCTGTATCGTCAAGCGCCGCGCCCGCGCAGATCTGCGTATCAAAAGGAGTAACGCCAAGTCCTTTCTGCACCGCCAGATAAACAGCAGCAAAAGACTCTGCAGCGTCCTTTGTTTCGCGCGATGAGGTTCTGAGTTCCCCAAAGCTTTTTTTCTCCGCAAGACTTTTTACTTGAGAAATGAACAGCCGCTCGTTTTTTTCGTATTCCTCTATCATATCTTTCTCCATTCTGCGTTAATAGCATTATTATATCACAAATACGCTCAGAAAGCAATCACTTTTCGCTTTGCTCAAGCGGCTGCCCGTCGGCACCCCCTTGCTGTCGCTCGGAGTGCGCGCCGGGCAGCCGCCGAAAAAACGCGCCGATTTCGCTTTGCGAAAGCGGCGCGTCCTGCGGGGCGCGGTGCCGCTTCGCGGCACACGGGGCGAAGCCCCGTATTTTTGCGCGAAGCGCAAAAGCGCGCCCCGCAGGGCGGACGGCGAAGCCGTCCGCGTGCGCTTACGGGGAGCATTTTCCCTGCGTACAGAAAAGCAAAGCTGCCGCGAATGCCGTGGACATAGTGCCGCCGTCAATTACACCGCAGCAGAGCGCGCGTTTGCCTACCGAGTAAAGCGAGAGATCAGTTCCGCCGATGCAGGCGGTCGTCATGACTACAGGGATATTTTTCGCAATCGCACTGATGGCTTCGATAAGTTCGGGGCGGTCGGGCAGACCGCCTGCGCCGCAGCCTTCTATCACCATTCCGCAGCAGCCGTTTGCGTAAATCTCTTCTGCAAGCATAAACGGGGTCAGCTTTCTGACCGCAACGGGTGCCGGATCATTCGGAAACGGGAATTGTTTCTGAAAAACCGGTTCTTTCAGTATGCTGACAACGCCGTCCGAAATAAGCCCGTATTCTTCGCCTGAAAAACAACGGAATGCGTCGACAGCCGTGCTTCTCTTGACCGCCAGATTTCCGGGAATTATTCGTCCGCAGAAAGCGACGTGAACGCCTGTGAGCTTTCCGGAGCAGACTGCCGCGAATGCATCTGAAAGGTTTCGGGGAGCGTCGCTGCCGTCTGCTTCCATCGGAAGCATTGAGCCTGTGATAATTACGGGAATATCACGCCTTGCGGTAATGCTGAGGGTTGCCGCTGTATACTCCAGTGTATCGGTTCCGTGGAGAACGATTATTCCGTCAAATCCGTCCGCCGAATTTATCGTGCTGTTGAGTTTTTCCCAGTGCAAAGGGGAAATGTCGGTGCTGTCCACCGAGAACAGGTCGATGAACCTCACCTCACAGTTTTTCGGGGCAAGTCCTTCTGCAAGACGCGGTCCGCCGATTTCCGGATTCAAGCCGTTTTCGCGGCTGCCGCAGGCGATAGTTCCGCCCGTTGTTATAACGAGGATCTTTTTCATATCTGCTCCTTTTAAATGTTAGCCTTACCCTCCATGCACCGCCGCGGGCGGCTTCGCCGCCCGCCCCTGCGGGGCGTGCTTTTGCGCTTCGCGCAAAAGTACGGGGCTTCGCCCCGTGTGCCGCTTCGCGGCACCCCGCCCCGCAGAGGCGCTGCTTTTGCTTTGCAAAAGCAGCGCGGCGGTGGGCTGCCGTACGGCGCGTACCCCGAGCGAAAGCGAGCGGGTGCCGACGGGCGGCAGCTTTGTGCGCTACATTTCGATTTTTATTGCTTGAGTGCCGCTTTCGGGCTGACCGAAGCCGCAGAAAATGCGGTATTCGTGAGTAAAATAAACCGAGCTTTCGCTGAAAATTCGGAAGCGTTCCTTGTTTATGTCCAGAATATATTCCTCTGCTTCGCCTGCTTTGAGAGAAATCCGCTTTGCCGCGCAGAGCCATGGGTTAAGCGGCGCGTTTTCGTCGGAGCAGCCTAGATAAAGCTGAACGACATTTTCACTGTCCGCACCGCCTGTATTTTGAACGGAGATTTTTACGCGGATGTTTTTTTCACACTTCTCGGCTGAAATAATACGGCAGGAAAAGTTGGAATAGGTAAGTCCGAATCCAAACGGAAACCACACGTTTTCATTGCTTTCGATATAGCGGTAAGTGCGGTTCTTCATGGAGTAGTCGGTGAAATCGGGGAGCAGCGCGGCGTCCTTATAGAAGGTTACGGGCAGCTTTCCCGATGGAGATATTTTACCGAAAAGTATGTCGGCAAGCGCCGTTCCGCCGTGCGGTCCGGGATACCACGCGCAGAGAAGAGCGTTTCCGCGCTCATCGCCGAGAGTGACCGAGCTTCCTGCGGCAATAACAATGATTGTTGGCTTGCCCGCGTCGAGAACCGTTTTTATCAGCTTGCGCTGCGAAAGCGGCAGAAGCAGGCTTTCCTTGTCGCCTGAGGCATATTCGTTGCCGTCGTCGCCCTCCTCGCCTTCAAGGTGTTCATTGAGCCCTACACATAGTACAACAACGTCGCTGAGTTCCGCTGTAACAGCCGCTTCGGAAAGGCGGTCGTCGGGCTGAGCCAGACATTCGCAGCGGTCTGCTTGAAAATCGCAGCCCTGCGAATAGAGAATGCGTATTTCGTCGCCGCATTCTCGTTTTATTCCCTCAAGAAACGTCGTATAGCCCGCGGCGGTGCCGTAGTAATTTCCTTTCAGAGCTTCACGGCTGTCAGCCGAGCAGCCGATAACGCCTATCGTGTTTATTTTGGCTTTGTCGAGAGGAAGTATGCCGTCGTTTTTAAGCAGAACCATCGACCTTTGCGCGGCTTCAAGCGAAAGGCGGTTGTGTTCGGAACAGTCGATTATCGTGTAGGGGATTTCGTCGTTTTTGCTTTTTTCAAATGTCCTTAGCATTATTCTTATTTCAAGAAGCTTTGTTACCGCGCGGTCGATGTCGGTTTCGGAAACAAGCCCCTCGTTGTATGCTTCAAGAATATGAAGATATGAGCAGCCGCAGTTTACATCACAGCCTTTTTTCAGAGCAAGCGCAGCTGATTCGGTTATGCTTGCGGTAACATGGTGATGTGTGTGGAAATCCCGTATTGCCCAGCAGTCTGAAACGAAATACCCGTTAAAGCCCCACTCTTCGCGCAGAATTTTCATAAGCTGCGTATTTGCACAGGCAGGCTCGCCGTTTACGCGGTTATACGCGCCCATAAAGCCGCTCACTCCCGCTTTTACCAGTTCTTCAAACGCGGGAAGATAGGTTTCGCGCAGATCTTTTTGGGAGATTTCCGCGTCAAATTCGTGGCGGAGCGCTTCGGGTCCGCTGTGAACGGCAAAATGCTTTGCGCAGGCTGACGCGGTCATTTCGTATTCGTCGCCCTGAACTCCGCGTACAAAAGCAGAACCGAGAAGCCCTGCGAGAAACGGATCCTCGCCGTAGGTTTCATGCCCGCGTCCCCAGCGCGGATCGCGGAAAATATTAACGTTCGGAGACCATAGCGTAAGCCCTTTGTAAATATCCCTGTCGCCCTTTGCTGAACAGGCATTGTATTTTGCCCGCGTTTCAAGCGCGATTGCTCTGCCGATTTTCCTTATAAGTTCATCGTCGAATGTCGCGGCAAGTCCTATTGCCTGCGGGAACATTGTCGCAGTGCCTGCTCTCGCAAGCCCGTGCAGCCCCTCGTTCCACCAGTTGTATGCGGGAATTCCGAGCCGTTCGACTGCGGGCGAGTCATAGCGGAGCTGACTGCATTTTTCTTCGAGCGTCATTTTTTCAACAAGCTGTTTTGCCTGCTTGCTTGTCTTTTCTGTGATTTTCAAAGCATATACCTCCATTCTTGAAATGTTATCAAGCGTGCGGGATTAACATATTTGTAAAAATTAACATAAAATTAAATTGTTATTCCGAATATTCCTTAAGATCAAGGGTCATTCCCTCAGTATTAGGTTTAAAGCCGCAGTGAAGATAGAGCGGCATACCTTCCTCGGTTGCGTCAAGCGAAAGCTCGGTCACACTGCGCGCTTTGGCTTCGGAGATAAGCAGACGGAGCATTCTTTCCGCTATCCCGCGGCGTCGGAAGCTTGGAGAGACATACACATTCATCACGTGTCCGCGCCGTCCCGTAGGGTGATCCATTGTCGGCATTACGTGAAGCCATGAAACCGAAGCACAGCCTACGGTATGTCCGTCTTTCTCGGCGATTGCCGTCGTGTGGTCTCCGTATGTAAAATAAACGGAAATTTCCCGAACAAGCTCCTGAGGAAAGATATAGTCCTGCGGCAGACGCTGAACCGTGCGCAGGCATTCAAGCCGTATTCGGGTAAGCTTTTCTGTTTCGCCGCGTTCTGCAATATGCACATTAATCATATTTGTCACCTCTAAAAATTACTTTTCAGCAAATTTCTAGTATTACTGTAGCATATTGCGCGTCCTTTTGCAACATTTTTTTGTACATTTGTCATTGATTTTGGCACTATGTTGTGATATACTTGTATTCAGCGCAGGGTATGGCTGTGCCGTGCCCGTCGTAAATGTGTCAGAACCTTAAAAGGAGGCAGCAGAAATGAGTACAGAAACAAAGAAACTCAGACTTTTAAAAATGGTATTTGCCGCAATGTTTGCGGCGCTTATATGCGTTGCAACAATGGTTATCCAGATCCCCTCGCCGATGAACGGCTATGTAAACTTCGGAGATTGTTTTATTCTCGTTGCAGCATGGGTTCTCGGACCCGTTTACGGTTTTGCTGCCGGCGGTATCGGTTCCGCTTTTGCAGATCTGTTTTCCGGCTATGCGCATTATGTTCCCGGTACATTTATTATAAAGGGGCTTATAGCGGTAGCTGCAGCGCTTATTGCACAGCAGTTTGCAAAGAAGTCGCCGAAGCTCAGGCTTGTCGGGTACATTATCGGCTCATTCTGCGGAGAACTGATCATGGTATTCGGTTACTTCGGATATGCGGCGCTTTTGCTTGGAAAGGGCTTCGGAGCTTGGGCAAGCGTCCCCGGAAACATTGTTCAGGGAGCTTTCGGTATGATCGTCGGCGTTGTTATTATTCAGATTCTTTCTTCAGCAAAGGTGCTGAACAAGGCTGAAACCTATCTTTCGGGCGAAAAGCATCACGGGTAACGCATTTTAACAACATTTAGGGCGCTGTACAGCTGGCTGTGCGGCGCTTTTTTTATGCTGCAGCGCGGGGCAGAGGCGGGCGGCGAAGCCTGCTCGCTGTGCGGAGGCGGCGAAGCAGGGGCTTTAGGCGAAGCCTAAAGCCTGACGCGCCCGCAGCAGCGCGAATGGGGGAGAAGCAGGTGCGCGAAATTCGGCGAAGCTGAATTTCGCGGCGGCGAAGCCGGCGGGAGCGGACTGCGAAGCGGGACGCGGCGCGCCTGCGGCATCGGGAGTTTTTGCCGGACTTATGCGGGAAGCGGAGGGGGAAGTATCTCTCGGACGGCGGCGTTTGTCAAAGTGAGAGAGAAATCGGGGTAACAAAAGCCGCCGAAGTGCGTCGACTTCATGAGCGCCCGCCTCCTGACGGGACTCGCGCTTCTTTTCGCCGCGTCCGTTCTCGTCCCCTCGTCGGTGGGCGCTGCGGCTTTTGCTGCGTTTGCCGTTTCCCGCACAAAGCGAAACGCCGCAAGGCAGGGATATTGCAGATTCATTCTCGGTTTGTTTTAAGGCGGGGTGGTTTTGGAAGTTGGAGATTTGCGCGGCGCGCCTGCTGCCCGCAAAGCGGGCAGCAGGCATGAGCGGGCGGCGAAGCCGCCCGCAACCTCATTCGGCTTTGCCGAATGAG
>Ga0129309_1001239_pt1 | contig 13767 bp, 1 predicted proteins | sample L1105metagenome_FD_94439 | JGI IMG/M metagenome (GOLD analysis project Ga0129309, IMG submission 94439) | Ring-tailed lemur group fecal microbial communities from Wisconsin, USA - L1105 metagenome | ecosystem: Host-associated > Mammals > Digestive system > Large intestine > Fecal | place: USA...
AATATTGCCAATGCATCAAGATATTTCTTACCTACTGAATGGAGTGAAGAACATCAAACAGATGGTAATTATATTGGTAAAACAGAAGGTGATGTCTTGGCTTATGAATCATTAATAAAAAATGGCAATGGTCAAAATTTCTATGCGACAGGTGATGCTAAACAAAATGCAACAGGTGGATGGAAAGCAGGACCTAATACGACCAATTTTGGATTATATGGTGGTGTTTATACAGGATATTTAGGGGCTTTAGTAGAAGAAACTGATGTTGAAGGTATCTTAAAATTAGACTGTAATAAGACAGATTATTATCAAAATGATATGTATGAAACATATTTGTACTATAATCCATATATGGAAAGTCGTGAAGTAACAATTGATTTAGGAAATGAACATTATGATCTTTATGATTCAGTAACAGGAACATATGTTGCTAAAAATGTGACAGGACAACAAAAGATTAAATTATTAGCAGACTCAGCGAAAGTCATTGTTTTAGCTGATGCAAATAGTGAATTAAAATATGAAGGAAATACAACTTATATTAATAATAAATTTGTAGCACATTCTGATGCCAATGTTTTACCTGATCAAGGAACAGAATATATTCAAAGTATAACAATTGAAGGATTAGATAACATAACGCAAAGAGAACAAACTTCACAATATACAGCAGTGATTACACCAACAGAAAATGTGATGGATTCACGTTTGATTTGGTCAGTGACAGATGTCAATGGTCAAGCAACTGATAAAGCCACAATAACAAGTGATGGTATCTTAACTGTTAAGAAAAATGGAACAGTGAAAGTGAAAGCATCTTCTATTGATGGTAGTGGACAATATGGAGAAAAAACTGTCCAAATTTCAGGACAAACGCTAGCGAGTCTTTCACAAGATAAACCAATCACAGTTTCAACAGTTAATGATAATAATCATGGAGGAAATTTAGCTGTTGATGGTGATACAACAACACGTTGGATTGCTAATGCGGGTGAAGAACGTCCATGGATTTATGTGGATTTAGGATCACAGGCAGATATCAATTTGCTTATTTTAAATTGGGAAGCAGCAAGACCACACGAATACGAAATTCAGATTTCAGATAATGCTGAAACCTGGGAAACAGTGAAAACAGTTGATACAACTCAAGAAGACGACAATGACACAAACAAAATTGTAAGATTAGAACTTGATGGAGATGTGAAAGGGCGTTATGTGAGAATCTATACACAAGAAAAGTCAAAGTATGGATGTTCACTTTATGAATTTGATGTTTATGGAAACTATAAGATTGAAAATTTTATTTCAGGTATTACTGTTACAGCTGAAAATAATGCAACTAAAATTACTACAAAGAATAAACCATTACAAATGACAGCAACAATAACACCTGATAATGCTACAGACAAACGTGTAGAATGGTTTGTTTATAACGAAGATGGTAGTGAAACAACAAAAGCTGAAATGACATCATCAGGTAAATTAATTCCATTAGAAAATGGAACTGTTAAAGTTGTAGCCAAGGCAGTAGATGGAAGTTTAGTAACAGGTGAATATTTTGTCACTTTAGAAAATCAAGATAAAGACAATTTAGCTTTAGGAAAAACAGTTTATGTTTTACATGAAGAAAGTGCAAACCCTAAATCATGTGCTGTAGATGGCAATACTCAAACACGTTGGGCATTGGGAGATCGCGTAGATAATGGTTGGCTGACAGTTGATTTAGGTGATATTTATGATGTGAATAAAGCAGTTATGTATTGGGAAGCATCATATGCCAGTGAATATATAATTCAAGGATCTTTGGATAATCAAACATTTTATGAATTGTATTCAACATCAGAAGGTCATGGTGGTCTTGAAGAAGTAACATTTGAAAGTCAATCAGCACGTTATGTGAGATTGCAAAGTGTCAAAAGAGGTACAAATTATGGTATTTCTTTGTGGGAATTTGAAGTTTATGGCAATGAAATTGTGAAGATTCATCCAGATCAAATAACGGTTTCTTCAGAATTAGAAAATGATGTGATTTCAATCAAAGGACAACAAGTTCAAATGCAAGTAAGTGTTTTACCAGAAGATGTTACAGATAAGAGTGTGACTTGGAGTGTAGTCAATGAAGATGGTAGTGAAACAACAAAAGCAACGATTTCTAAAGATGGTGTTTTAACTGCTAAAGAAAATGGAGTTGTGAAAGTTATTGCGACTGCAAACGATGGTAGTGGTGTTCAAGGTTCATTACTTGTCACAATCACTCATCAAGATGCAAAAAATATAGCTTTAAAGAAAGATGTTTCTGCAACAAGTGAAGATGAAGGAAATTTAGCATCTTATGTTAATGATGGTTCATTGACATCAAGATGGGCATCTGGAAATAATGACGAAGAATCTATCACAATCAATTTGGGTGATTTATATTATGTCAATCAAGTTATCTTAAATTGGGAAACAGCTTATGGAAAGAAGTATAAAATTCAAGGTTCTTTAGATGGTCAAGCATTCTTTGACTTGTATTCAGAAGATCGTGGTGATGGTCAAATTGATAACTTAGTTTTTAATCAACAACTTGTGCGTTATGTCAGAATGCAAGGAATTGAAAGAGCAACACAATGGGGTTATTCATTATATGAATTTGAAGTTTATGGAAAAGCGTTAAAAGCTGATTTACAAGTATTATATGATGAATGTCAAACTGTTGATGAAAACATCTATACACCAAAGAGTTATGCAGAATTTAAAGAAGCTTTAGACAGTGCTAAAACTATTCTTGAAAATAATCAGGCAACAGAAAGTGATGTTCAAGAAGCATATAGACAATTAGAAAATGCAAAAACTTTATTAGTGAAACAAGCTGATAAGAAAGCATTAAGTGAAGCTATTGATAGTGTCAAGAATATTGATACAGAATTATATACACCAAACAGTGTTACAGCATTCCAAGAGATTGTTGATCAGGCACAGGCTGTATATGATAATAAGAATGCTTCACAAAGTGAAGTAGATGCAGCAGTCGCTACTCTTACATCTGCTCAGGCAAATCTTGTAGTAAAAGCTAATAATAGTGCATTAAAAGAAGCTATTGACAGTGCAAAGAATATTAATAAAGAATTATATACACCAAACAGTGTTGAAGAATTCAATAAAGTTGTCAGTGAAATAGAAAAAGTGCTTGCAGATGGAAATGCTACAGAAGCTGAAATTGCAAATGCCATGAATCGTCTTACAGACGCATATAAAATTCTTGAAGCAAGAGCAGACAATAGTGCATTAAAAACTGTAGTCAAACAAGCAGAGGAATTAAATAAGGATTTATATACATCAGTTAGCTATCAGGCATTACAGACAGCTATTAAAGAAGCTAATGCTATTCTTAACGATCCAAATGCAACAGAAAAAGAAATTAATGAAGCTATTGACAAGGTTAATGATGCAAAGGATGGATTGATTAAAGTTCAAAGAGATGCATTAAGTGAAATGTTGTCTAAAGCGAATGCAGCAGATCTCGCACAATATACACAAGACAGTGTGAAAGCATTGCAAGACGCTATTGCAAATGCACAGGCCGCATTAAAGACAACAGATCAGGAAGCCATTGATGCAACTTATGCAGCATTACAAGATGCATATGAAGGATTAGAAAAAGAAGAGAAACCTGAAGAACCAACGAAACCAGTGGAACCAAGCCAACCAGGAGAGGAACTACCAGTTGTTGATGTACCAGAGACACCAAATCAACCTGATCAAACAGAGGAAGAAATTCCAGTACAACCAACACAACCAGTGGTAACACCAGGAAATGGGGAAGAAGTCAATACATCTGATGAAACACCAATTGTATTGTTGACATTAGGTTTGATTGTTTCAGGAATGGGATATCTCATTGCTAGAAAAAGAAAAGAGAATTAAAAATGTATTGTGAGAGGTTAGACTTCTCACAATATTTTTTTATTGATGTGTGTTATTACAGAATATGAGCATCGTATTATATGATGGAGATTTGTTTCTATTTTACAAATAAAGAGATAATGAGATTATCATAAAGAAGATATGTGATGGTCATGAATATATCAATTGATATGAAGGAAAAGATTTACTTTCAAGTAAAAAAGGAGAATTTTAAAGAAAATACATATTGGTGATAAAGGTGATTGTTGAGATAATGGAAATGTCTTAAAAAGGGAACGTATGTGCTGTTTATACATAATACATTATGATAGGTTTAAGTTGATTTTTGATCATATGTTAAATTGGATGACAACATATATAGACAGAAATGGAGGTTAATATGAAGTTTAAGAAAGTGTTGATGGCAATGATTGCTTTTTGCATGATGTTGCCAGTTCAAGTGTATGCACAAACAGATCAGGCAGAATATCTGGGTCATGTTTTGGTGAATGGGGATGCATCATTTGACAGTGATAGTATTAAAAATGAAGATGACAAGCAGTGGTATTGGATGAGTTATCCAGAAAGTCGTTTGTTGCTTCATCCTGATATTTTGGAAAATCCATATAAAAAGAGTTTAGATATGAATATGGGTTTATTTGTTGCAGGTGTTAAAAGAGTTGATGGTATTCTCACATTAGATTGGAGAAAAGAAAATGGAGATACGAATGAAATGCAGCCTGCAAAGACAACTTGGTATCCATATCAATTTGCTTCTTCTACAAGTTTTGATGAAGGGCAAGTTGATTTATCAGAATATTTTGTTGACAAAGATACAATAATGAGAAAGTTTGATGTTGATGAAATGACAGGAACATTAACTTTATCAAGTCATAAGCCAGGAGGTTTTCAACAATATTCAAAAAATAATAATATACTTATAAGTGAAACTGATCGATATTGGTTGGCTTATCAATGTGTTATTCTTGATAAAGATGGAAATATTGTAAAAACTTTAGACCCACAGTTAGAAAATAATTCTTGGAATATAAATATTAATTTAAAAGAGTATCAACATTTTGCTGTAGCATTAACTTTAGGTGTGAAAAATGTTGAAGGTGAAAGTTTAGAAAACACTGTATTAAAAGCTCAACAAGCAACAGAAAATCAAAATTTAAATCGTTTATTACAAAATACGAAAGAATTTTGGGATGAAAAGCTTTCTAAAGTTCCTGCTCCAACAATTTGGGGAATTCAAGGTGGATTAGATGAAAAAGGTGTTACTGAGCAGCAGCATCGTCGTGCTTTTTATGCTGCATGGACATTTAACTACCAAAACATTTTAGAAGAAACACCAGAAACGGGATATAATTATAAACAAATCACATTAGGAAAAGCTTCTATGTGGCAAAATGGTGCTCCTGAATCACCAAATAATTGTTCATGGGAATCTATGTTTAGTATTCAACAAATGGCTATGCTTGAACCGGATATTGCTTGGAGTGCTATTGAAGGATTTATTGAAGGTATTGATGAAAATGGTATTTTAAGAGGAGAATGTTTGCCTTCACAAAAAGCCCATAGTGTATGGTTATGTTATACATATGCTCCAGATAAAGAAAAGTTAGAAAATCTTTATCCAAAGTTAACAAGTTATTTGAAATGGCGTGCTGATAATCCAAGATGGATTTTTGGTAGTCATGATTATCAAGATGAAAAAGATATTTCTTTTGTGACTCAATGGTATAGTGATGTTGATTTCATGATTAAAATTTGTAAAGAATTAAATAAGTATGATGACATTGCTTATTGGGAACAAAGAAAATTAGAAATGTTTGATGATATGCGTGAATGGTTCTTTACACCTGCTAAAGGAGAATCAGATACAAATAAAATTTACAATTCTTATTTTACAGATAAAGAGAGTCACTATTATGGTGATCGTACAAGTGATGTTGCCAATTATATTACTGAAGCTTTGTATATTGATGGATTACCTCAAGATATGCAAGAAAAACTTGTTAATTATTATTTAGGATTACATGATAATAAGCAAGATATTATGGGATTTGATTTCTATAAATATGGAGATGGATGTTATACAACATATGCTTTACTAGAAAAAGCTACAAAATATGATGAATTAAAGGGAAAAGGTGAAGAGTTACTTAATTCGATTTTAAGACATGTTATTAAGACTGTAGAATTTGGGGAAGAAGTAAAACCTAATTCTTATACTCCTAGTGGAGAGAATCCTTCTTCATTTACTGCAAGTGCAGTGATTGATTATACTTATTTAAATAATGGTGTAAGAATTGATCAAGGAAAGATGAGTGCTTTTCAATTGGGTGAAACACAACTTGATACAAATGTTATTCCTGAATTAGAAACATCAGTTTTAAAAGGAAAAGAACCTGTTTTACCAAGAACAGTAGATATTGGGAAAACATCAATGTTTATAAATTGGGAAGATTATGATCATTCGTTATGTCAACAGGCAGGTCAATTTGAAATAAAAGGTCAAATTGCTGATTCTGATCAAACAATAACAATGAAAGTCTATGTATATGATGAAAATGTAAACTATGATGTAATTGAAAAAACAGTTGTCGCAGGACAAATTCCATCATTACCTCAACAAATCGCTGTTCAATATACAACACATAATCAAGACTATCGTGGATGGGCCTCAGTAACTTGGGAAGACGTTCAAAAAGATCAAATCATTGCAGGCCAAGATATGGAAATAAAAGGACATTTAGACTTTAATCAACAAGACATTGTAGCAAAAATTCATGTTTTAGGTGGACTAGATATTCAATGTGATAAAAGTTATATGACAAGATATGATACATTGAATTTAAAAGTTGTTGATCAACAAGGAAATGAAATAGATAAAGTTGAATGGTCACTTGCAGATCAAGGAAATAGACCAATTGCTGGTATCAATCAAGAAGGTCAATTATTAGCAGTTGAAGATGGCGAAATAACTGTTATTGCGAAAATCTCTGCTTACGATACGACATTAGAAAAGAAAATAACAATTTTACCTCAATTATCTTCATCATTAGCTTATGGATCAGATGTTACAGTAACCTCACAAATTGATAGTGCTAGAGGTGGTAAACAAGCAACAGATGGTGATGAATCAACAATGTGGCGTGCTAATGAAAATAATAATCAAAGTATGATTGTTGATTTAGGTAGAGTTTGTGAATTAGATGGTATTTCAAATTTATGGTTTGAAGAAACACGTCCAAAAAAATATAGAATTTCTGTTTCTACAGATGGTCAAAATTTTGAAGCAGTGACGACACAAACAACAACGGGCAATGGAAAACAATCAGTGAGAGATGTGGTTGTCTTTGATGAAAAACAAGTTGCTCGTTATGTAAAAGTAGAGGTTATTGAAACAGGATCATATGCTGTAGGAATTCAAGAATTTGAAGCCTATGGACAAATCAAAGATACTGTACAAATGACATCTATGACTATTATTAGTGAAACAAATCAATTTGAAATTAATCAAAAAGCCAAATCATTACAACTTTCTGTTAATACAAATCCAAATAATGTGGATACAAGAGTAAAATGGGAAGTCGTCGGAACAAATGGAAAACCAACAAGACTTGCTCAAATAAGTAGTCATGGTTTATTAACACCATTAAGTAATGGTGAAGTTGAAGTAAGAGCTATTGCTTTAGATGGTAGTGGTATAATTGCTAAACAAACCATTACTTTGAAAAATCAATTACTAGAAAACTTATCTTTACTTGATAATGCTGAAGTTTCAGCAACTTCAAATGGTGGAGGAGACAACATTCCAGAAAAAGCCATAGATGGAGATATGAAAACACGTTGGGGAAGTCGACAGGGTGCTTCTCAAACACAAGAGTTAAAAGTGGATTTTGGTAAAGAGTATAATGTAAGTTCAGTTGCTTTATATTGTGATTCAGGTGCTTATCCAGTTGATTATCAAATACAATATTGGAATGGTTCAAAATTTGTTGATATTATCAATATATCTGGAAATGATTCACCAAATATGCAATATGACTTTGAAGAAATACAAACAAAAGCTATACGTATTTATACAACAAAAACAACTAATAATGAATGGGGATTCTCAGTATGGGAATTTGAGATTTATGGACAAACACCTCAATCTGCACTCAAGAATTTATATGACATTTATAAAGGTGTTGATCAAGAACAATATCAAAGTCAAGGTTGGCAAGCATTCCAAGATGCTTTAGATGATGCTTCTACATTGATTAACCAAACTGATGCAAGTATGGAAGATATGGCATCAGCAGAACAACAATTACAAGATTCTTTTGATGCATTAATTTTAAGAAACAATTTCTTAGATTTAAATGAAGCTATTCAAAAAGCAGAAAAAGTTAATTCTAAACTTTATACACCAAAAACATTACAAGTTTTCAATGAAGCTTTCCAAAAAGCTCAAGATGTTTATGCTAATAAAGATGCTTCTCAAGATATCATTGATGAAGCTGAAAATGATTTAAATCATGCTCTTCAACAATTGATGAAAAAAGCAGATAAAGGTGAACTAGAAAAAGCTATTGAAGATGCTAAAAAACTTGATGAAAAAGACTATACATCAAGCAGTTTTGATGATGTTCAAAATGCATTAATGAATGCAGAAGAAGTTTATGCAGATGATAATGCATCTGAAGCAGATGTAATAAATGCCATCAAGAGTCTTACAGAAGCTTGTGAAAATCTTGTCACAAGAGCAGACAATAGTGCATTAAAAACTGTAGTCAAACAAGCAGAAGAATTAGATGAGAATTTATATACATCAGTCAGCTATCAGGCATTACAGACAGCTATTAAAGAAGCTAATGCTATTCTTAACGATCCAAATGCAACAGAAAAACAAATCAATGACGCTATTGAAAAGGTTAATAAGGCAAAGAAGGGATTGGATGAAGTTCAAAGAGATGCCTTAAATGAAATGTTGTCTAATGCTACAGCAGTAGATTTAACACAGTATACACAAGAAAGTGTGAAAGTATTAGAAACTGCTATTGCAAATGCACAAGCCGCATTAAAGACAACAGATCAAGAAGCCATTGATGCAGCTTATCAAGCATTACAAGAAGCATATAAAGGATTAGTAAAAGAAGAGAAACCAGAGGAACCAGTTGAACCAACGAAACCAGTGGAACCAAGTGAACCAGGAGAGGAACCACCAGTTGTTGATGTACCAGAGACACCAAATCAGCCTAATCAAGCAGGGGAAGAAGATCCAGTACAACCAACACAGCCAGTGGTTACACCAGGAAATGGAGAAGAAGTCAATACATCTGATGAAACACCAATTGTGTTATTGACATTCGGTTTGATTGTTTCAGGAATGGGATATCTTATTGTTAGAAAAAGAAAAGAGAATTAAAAATGTATTGTGAGAGGTTAGACTTCTCACAATATTTTTTAAAACAATTCAAGTGAAAAATTGATTTTTTCAAGGAAACTGCCATTGGTTGTTGAAGAAAGGTTTGTCATAATAGTTATATGAGGAGGGAAAGAAGTGAAAAAGAGTCTAGGAAAGAAAATATTATATAGTATTGTGAGCTGCTTTATGATAATAAGTCAAGTTACAACGACTTATGCTGCTTCACCCAATGATCAATTAGGAACTGTCAATATGAATGGTAATCCATCATTTGATTGCGATGAATTATTTGATGATGATTCTTATAATTGGCATTGGTTAAGTACAGTATATAGTAGAATGGTTTTATTACCAAATCAAAATTTAAACAGTAAAGATTTTCATTTAGATTTTGATTTATTTGTCAATACAGATGATAAAAAAATTAGACATTTTCAATCTGTAAAATTAGCAGGTGAAACTGCAAAAGAAATGGAATATCATTGGAAACCATATGGAATTCAATATAAAGGTCAATATAATGCTGATGAAAGTATTGATATGATGGAGTTTTTTACTGATGAAAATACTTTTGTTCGTTATTTTGATGTTAAGAATGCAAAAGATAAAGAGATATCTTTTGATTATGATGGTGAATTTGAGCATGGTGGAACAAAAGATGATGTAAATGTTTCAATGCTTGATGATCATTCTATTTTAATGGATGGACCTGATTTCTATTTTGTTTCTAAGGTCATGCTATTGGATGAAAATTCACAAGTTGAAAAAATCTTAGAACCAACTATTGATGGAAAGAAATGGTCTGTGAAAACAAACTGTTCATCTGATTCAGTGAAGTTAGCTGTTTCAGTGACTTTGGCTGTCAAACCAGATGATGAATCATCAGAAACAGTCATTACAAGAGCAAATAGTATTTCATTAAATACAAATATTCAAAATGAATTAACAAGAGTTAAAAAAGACTGGAATCAAAAACTTGCAAAAGTTCCTCAACCAACTGTTTGGGGAATTCAAGGTGGGTTAGATGCAAAAGGTGTTACAGAGAGACAACACAAACAATCATTCTATGCAGCTTGGGCATTCAATTATCAAAATATCATGGAACCTGTACATGAAAATGGTTATAACCATGTACAAGTGACTTTAGGAAAACCATCAGGATATACATCTGGACCAGATGGAGCGATTAACAGTTGCTCATGGGAGTCATTCTATGATATTCAACAATTAGCATATGTAGAACCAGATATTGCATGGGATGCAGTGAAAGGTTTTATTGAATCTATTCCAGATAGTGGTAAATTAAGTGGAGAAAGTCTTCCTTCACAAAAAGCACATACAGTATGGGTTTGTTATCAAAATAAACAAGATGATGAAGCTTTAAAAGAACTTTATCCTAAAATTAAGGCTTATTTAAAATGGCGTGCAGAAAATCCACATTGGATTATTGGTGGTCGTGAATATCAGGATGAAAAAGATATTTCATTTGTTACACAATGGTATAGTGATGTGAATTATGCTATCAAGATTTGTGAAGTGCTTGGTATGCAAGAAGATATTGCAATGTGGGAAAATATGAAAGTTCAAATGGCTGAGAATGCAAAAGAATGGTTCTTTGCTGAAGCAGATAAAGTTCATAACTGGTATTTCTCAGATTCAGGAAAATATTATGATCATGATCGTGAAAAAGATGTTGATAACTATATTATTTCTGCTTTGAATGCAGAATTCCCTAAAGATATGATGGATAGAATTGTTGAACATTTCTTAAATGTATATAATCCAGAGGCTGATTTATTGGGACTTGATTTCTATAAATATGGTGATGGTTGTCAAATTGCTTATGGATTGTTTGAAAAAGAAGCACAATATCCAGAATTAGAAGGGGTTTGGAAAGAGCAAATCAATTCAGTTTTAAGACATATTGTGAAAACAGGTGAATTCTGTGAAGAATGTAAACCTGATCAATATATAACAAGTGGTGTTGCTCCTTCAACATTTACAGCCAGTGCCATGATTGATTTTACATATATGAATAATGGTATTCGTATTGATGAAGGAAAAGCTATGGTTTTTGATAACATTGGAGATGAATGGACTTTAAAAGAAAATAATTTAGAGTTTGCAACTCTCAAAGATGTTAATGTGACTCTTCCAAAAACAGTACAAATTGTAAGAGACAATCAAACAGTTGATGCTTATGTTATTTGGCAAAATACGAATACAATTGATGTTTCAAAGGCAGGAGATTATTCAATAACTGGACAAGTATCTCAATCAAATCTTACTGTCAATGCAACAGTTCATGTTTATGATGGAGAATTGAATTATTCCCCTATCAAATTAATGACAACAGAAAATCAGGAACCAAAACTTCCTGAATCACTTCCTGTCACATATACAATCAATGATCAAACTTATTATGGATATACTGATGTGACTTGGGAAAAGAAAGAGTCTTCAGAATATGTTGCTGGAAAAGAAGTTACTGTTAAAGGAAAACTTGAAGCGAATCAACAAGATATTTCAGCAACAGTTCAAGTTGTGGATATAACTATAAAAAGTGACACAGGTTCATTTGTAGTAAACCAAGGAGAAAGTTTAACACTTTCTGTTGAAAATAAAACAAATGAAACTGTAGCAGTCAATGAATGGAAAGTCAAAAATTCTGGATATGATAATATTGTAGGTATCAATCAATCTGGAAAATTAATTGGTGTCAAAGCTGGAACAGCAACTCTTGTTGCAGTTTTAAATAATGGTCTTGAATTAGAAAAAGAGATAACTGTTAAAGGAAAAAATACAGTGACTTTAACGTATGGTAGTCAAGTTGAAACACCAGGTGATGAGTCATCTGTTTCTACAGGTGCAGAAGCTGTTGATGAAGATTTAATGACAAAATGGCGTTCTCATAACAATAACAGTGGTCAAAAAGTGACATTAGAATTACCAAATCCATCAGCAATTGAAGGTATGAATATTATATGGTATAGAGAAACTTCACCAGGTCAATATCATATAGAAGTATCTCAAGATAAAAATACTTGGGAAACTATTTATACACATAAAGGTTCATTTGATGATAATGGTCAAGATTATTCAGATACAATTGTTTTTGATAAGATCTATGAGGCCAGCTATATTCGTATTGTTTTAGACAAAGCTGGATCATATACACCTGGAATTCTTGAAATAAGGGCTTATGGATCAGTTCTTGATGATACAAATGTTCAATCAATGACAATTCAAAGTCAAACAGGTGAATTTAAGATTGATGAAAAAGCTGTTAATCTTTCACTTTCTGTATCTTTCAATCCAGAAACTGTTAAAGATCAAAGAGTAGATTGGTTAATCACTGATAAAGATGGAAATCCAACAGATGTTGCTGATATCACAGCTACTGGTGAAGTTGTTCCATATAAAGATGGAGAGGTTGTTGTAACTGCTGTTTCTGTTACTCATCCAGAGATAAAAGCAACACAAACAGTCACAATCACAAATCAAAGTTTAATGAATGTTGCTCTTAACCAAAAAGTATCAGCAACGACAAACGGTGGTGGCAATAATGTTCCAGAAAGTGCTGTAGATGGTGATAAATCAACAAGATGGGGAAGTGCTTCTGGTTCTCCACAAGAATCACATTTTACAGTGCATTTAGATCAAACATACGAAATTTCAAGTATTAAATTGTTCTTTGAAAATGCGCATCCTATAGATTATAAGATTCAATATTCTGATTCACCTCAAAATATTGCATATGATCAAATTGAATGGAATGACTTGGAAACAATCAAGGATAACCAATCACTTAATGTGATGTATACATTCGAACCAGTGAATGCAAACTATGTGAGAATTATATCTTCAAAAACAAGTAATACAACTTGGGGTTATTCAATTTATGAATTTGAAGTTTATGGAAAAGAAGCTGACAAAATTCCTGTTGAAGAAATCACATTATCAGCTGATAAAACTGTATTAACTGGAAAAGGTGAACAATTGCAAATTCAAGCACAAGTCACACCAACAAGTGCAACAAATCAAAAATTATCTTGGCATGTTTATAATCAAGATGGTAGTGAAACAACGAAAGCAACGATTTCTGATAATGGAGTCTTAACTGCTAAAGAAGATGGAATTGTTAAAGTTGTTGCTACATCAAAAGACGGAAGCAATGTTCAAGGAGAAATGGAAGTTCAAATTTGTAATCAAAGTTTCACAAATGTTGCGTTAGAAAAAACTGTTATTGCTTCAAGTAATAAACAAGATGGTGGAACAGATAAAGACAAAGTTGTTGATGGTGATGCAACAACACGTTGGTCTTCAGATTATGATGATGCTCAATATATCACAATTGATTTAGGTGATTTATATTATGTTAATCAAGTCAACTTAAATTGGGAAGCATCATATGGAAAAGAATATAAAGTATTCACTTCAATTGATGGCGAGAATTG
>Ga0129309_1001241_pt1 | contig 13758 bp, 16 predicted proteins | sample L1105metagenome_FD_94439 | JGI IMG/M metagenome (GOLD analysis project Ga0129309, IMG submission 94439) | Ring-tailed lemur group fecal microbial communities from Wisconsin, USA - L1105 metagenome | ecosystem: Host-associated > Mammals > Digestive system > Large intestine > Fecal | place: USA...
AAATAATTATCAGGAAGCCGCCGAGCAGACGGCAAGCGGTCTCCCTCCGTGCGGAGGGAGTGGATTGAAATAGCGATGTGCGTACTTACATAAAATATCTGACTGGTCTCCCTCCGTGCGGAGGGAGTGGATTGAAATAAGAATTTGTTTTGCATAATCCGTCGCCGCTTTTCGTCTCCCTCCGTGCGGAGGGAGTGGATTGAAATAACCGCACCGACGATCTCAAAAATATCAACCTTAGTCTCCCTCCGTGCGGAGGGAGTGGATTGAAATGCTGGGCGGGAAAGGGATTGCTCGAACTGCGGAAAGTCTCCCTCCGTGCGGAGGGAGTGGATTGAAATAGCTTCTTTAAGCTTTTCGGCTGAACGCTCCGCGTCTCCCTCCGTGCGGAGGGAGTGGATTGAAATAAGCCGCGTTATCGGATTTTCTTCGCGCCGTACTTGTCTCCCTCCGTGCGGAGGGAGTGGATTGAAATTCGCCTTTATCAGGACCGTGCGGAGCACCGCAGAGTCTCCCTCCGTGCGGAGGGAGTGGATTGAAATGGTATATTCCTCGTGTTTTTCCTGATGTGCTGCCCGTCTCCCTCCGTGCGGAGGGAGTGGATTGAAATAATAAAAAACTTCCATCATCAGAAGCAACTCGCGGTCTCCCTCCGTGCGGAGGGAGTGGATTGAAATATCTGCTCAACTCTGTTTCCGTAAAGGCTTATAGGTCTCCCTCCGTGCGGAGGGAGTGGATTGAAATAGCCTTTGAATTTTTTGCCGTAAAGGCTAAAGGTCTCCCTCCGTGCGGAGGGAGTGGATTGAAATATACAGTGCCGCTATCAATGCCCCGATTTCAATGTCTCCCTCCGTGCGGAGGGAGTGGATTGAAATGGCTGTTCGATTTCAAGCGGCTTTACTTCGGTTGTCTCCCTCCGTGCGGAGGGAGTGGATTGAAATGTTCAAGCGCAAAATGGCTTGCGGGACTATCAATCGTCTCCCTCCGTGCGGAGGGAGTGGATTGAAATTTTTGGTCCGTGACAGACTGGAACGCGAAAAGCCGTCTCCCTCCGTGCGGAGGGAGTGGATTGAAATCCCGAAAGGCAGATAAGCTCGGCACATCCTACGGTCTCCCTCCGTGCGGAGGGAGTGGATTGAAATTCTTGACAACTCATTGACTTTGGTTATCTCCCGTAGTCTCCCTCCGTGCGGAGGGAGTGGATTGAAATGTCCATGCCAAGCGCCGAAATCGCCCATTGCAGCGTCTCCCTCCGTGCGGAGGGAGTGGATTGAAATCGCTAATGCCAACTTTTTAGCAGATTGTCTGCCAGCGTCTCCCTCCGTGCGGAGGGAGTGGATTGAAATATATCAAGCTACTTGCTCGGAGGTTAAATCACGGTCTCCCTCCGTGCGGAGGGAGTGGATTGAAATCTCTAATACATCTACCCGTAACTACTCACACTAGTCTCCCTCCGTGCGGAGGGAGTGGATTGAAATATAACGCGAGAGAGTTCGTGCCGAGCCAGATTGAGTCTCCCTCCGTGCGGAGGGAGTGGATTGAAATCGCATTAGTGCTTTCCTCAAATCCTGCGGACTTAGTCTCCCTCCGTGCGGAGGGAGTGGATTGAAATATCCTGTAAAGCAATCATACGCGTGGTTATTTTAGGTCTCCCTCCGTGCGGAGGGAGTGGATTGAAATCGAATATGCGCAAAAACGGAGTAACGCCACACGCGGTCTCCCTCCGTGCGGAGGGAGTGGATTGAAATAAGAAAACATATGTAGATAGTACCCACCTATTAGCAGTCTCCCTCCGTGCGGAGGGAGTGGATTGAAATAGATATAACGTCTTTGTCTTTCATTTGGTCGCGGTCTCCCTCCGTGCGGAGGGAGTGGATTGAAATAAATGCTGATGAAGATGTCATTGAAACAGTGTGGTGTCTCCCTCCGTGCGGAGGGAGTGGATTGAAATAAATGTTAGTCGAATAAATTACAATTTTGCAAGCGTCTCCCTCCATGCGGAGGGAGTGGATTGAAATTATGTCACCGTCTGCCCCCTCTCTCTTAAGATACTGTCTCCCTCCATGCGGAGGGAGTGGATTGAAATCACCATCACAACCAAGGATAAGACGCTCGCCGCAGTCTCCCTCCATGCGGAGGGAGTGGATTGAAATGTCCGTCTTTAAGCTCGAAATTTCCTGTATTCTGTCTCCCTCCATGCGGAGGGAGTGGATTGAAATCTCATCGGCCGCATTTTCGGTCAGCAATACCGCTGTCTCCCTCCATGCGGAGGGAGTGGATTGAAATGAGTAAAGCGCGATAATCCTCTATAGTATGTTTTTGTCTCCCTCCATGCGGAGGGAGTGGATTGAAATCTGTATGCTGATTTTTTCGGCGCTCATCTGCGAGGTCTCCCTCCATGCGGAGGGAGTGGATTGAAATATGTAAATGTTACCGATAAACGCACAAAGCACAAGTCTCCCTCCATGCGGAGGGAGTGGATTGAAATACGATGGAAAGAAAAGTCTGTTGGAAGTAGACGAGTCTCCCTCCATGCGGAGGGAGTGGATTGAAATCTTATCATCTTACCGCTTTCAGACCGCGTGGTATCGTCTCCCTCCATGCGGAGGGAGTGGATTGAAATCCTCGCGCAAATGCAGCTTAGAAATAATTGAACTGTCTCCCTCCATGCGGAGGGAGTGGATTGAATGGTATGGCTAAGCGCCTTTATGGTGATGTTCTTGGTCTCCCTCCATGCGGAGGGAGTGGATTGAAATATCTATCGTTAAAAGGTCGCTGGAGTTTATAAGACGTCTCCCTCCGTGCGGAGGGAGTGGATTGAAATCGCGATTGCCGATAATCACCACGGGAAAACCGAGTCTCCCTCCGTGCGGAGGGAGTGGATTGAAATATAACGCGAGAGAGTTCGTGCCGAGCCAGATTGAGTCTCCCTCCGTGCGGAGGGAGTGGATTGAAATCAAAAAGGAATAGTAAAAAATGCCAAAAAAGAAGTCTCCCTCCGTGCGGAGGGAGTTGATTGAAATGACAGTAATTATGAGGGCATGTGCAATTTGTGTGGTCTCCCTCCGTGCGGAGGGAGTGGATTGAAATAAACCATGGGCTAGTTACCACTATTACAGTGGGTTGTCTCCCTCCGTGAGGAGGGAGTGGATTGAAATTTAATTTATCGTTTATGGAACAGACGTTGACAAATGTCTACCTCCGCATTATCGAGGTTTCCTCGCACTCAGGCGCGCGCCCGAAATGCGCGAAGGATCAGGGCAAGCTGTACGACCTCGATAACGGCAGCGGCTACGTCGAGGACGTAAACGGCAAAAAAATCCGCTATTATCCGTTCAGCTCCACATCTTACGGCAAGCCCGACGGGCTTTTCGGTATAAACTGCCGACACCATATGTACCCTTTTGTTCCGGGCTGTTCTACGCAAAAGTATTTCCCGTATGACGAGGAAGAAAACTCGGCGCAGTACAAGAAGGTGCAAAAGCAGCGGGAGCTTGAACGTAAAGTCCGCGCGTCAAAACGCGAATGTATGATGCTTAAGGACGGAGATCCCGAAGCTTTCAAAAAGGCTTCCGTAAAGCTCAAGCACAACACCCAGCAGCTTAAAACCTACTGTTCAAACAACGACCTTATGTACATGAATGAGCGCACTTCCGTCATGGGTTACGGCAGGAGCGAGGCGGGAAAGGTTACTGCAGCGTACAACAGGGCTTTGAAGCAGGAGCAGGAAAAGTTGAGCAAAGTGGTTGACATTTCGGGTGGAAGTGGTATAATAAATAAAAATACTGTTAATGCAGTCGGTAAGCCTGTCGAAATAGTTGAACGCACTGAGATTAAGGGAAAACCAAATTCCATTACGCAAAAGGAAACTGCCAAAGGCGGAATTGACCGTAATTATTATGGGGACGACGGTGTCCAAACAAAGCAAATATCTAACAATGGACATGGACACAAAGTCGAGGAAAAACTTGGTAAACACGGTGAACACGCACATGATTATTACCGTGATGATGACGGCAAAATACATCACGGTAAAGCGCGGGAATTAAATGACGAAGAAAGAAAGGAGAATGATGACATCTTATGACAGCTGAAAAAATAAAGGCTCGTATAGGCGAAATATGTACTCTGTTTGGGTTTGAATATAATGGAAAAGACGGAAATGTCGACCCTTATTATATTCCAGAGACTAAGAAAAATGAATTTTTGCTTTTCTTTGATGGAAAGGAACAAACAGTGAATAGCCTTGATGACGTTATGAACACTCCTTTTATTGCGGGACATACGTTAGCTGAGCTTGCAGATGTAATTAAAATAACCGAATGGTAATAACCGCCTTGAAAACACAAGGCGGTTAAAATTTTGAAAAATTTTCAAAAATCTCTTGACTTTTTGTGTACACTGGTATATAATTTAGGTGTACACAGAAAGAGAGGTGATAAAATGTCGCCCCGTACAGGCAGACCTAAAGCGGAAAACCCTAAAGATATTCAGCTGAAAATCAGAGCAGACAAGCAGATTATCGCAGATTTAGATTTTTGCTGTGAACAAAAAAATATGAATCGCAGTGATATAATCAGGCTGGGTATCAAAAAGGTTAAACAAGAGGTTGAAGAAAAGAAATAACGGCAACGCCGCACAGTAGGAAGTAAAGCGTTACCGTTATCAACCCGACAGGAAAACCCTATCTGAAATTAATTATATCAGAAAGAGTTCGTCCTGTCAAGTTCAATTTTGAAAGGATGATTTTTTTGAGTGCGAAAATAAGAATGCCGGAGCTGAAGCCCTGTCCGATTTGCGGAGGTAAGCCGAGATTTGTAAAGGAAACGGTATACAACAGCGCGGCATATCGCGTTGAATGCAGAAACTGCCGATTTTCAACGACTTATGTTGAAGTCGGATTGAAAGGCTTCCCCGGCGGCAGTATGACGTTAAGCTATGAAACTCCCACGACGGCAAAATATAATGCGGGAGTTATGTGGAATAAGCTTCCCGTAAGCAGATACAGCTGCATGAGTACGCTTGAAAAAGCTGCGTTAATGCAACGAAATCATACAGCCGTAAGAACAGCTTTTGCAAAGGCAGGTGTTAAGTATGAATGATTTAATGCTTTTTGATTACAACGGCTCCCGGATACGCACCGTGGACAATGACGGTCAGATATGGTGGGTGCTTAAGGATGTGTGCAGTGTGTTAGAACTCACTAATGCTCGAATAGTAGCAGAACGTCTTGATGAAGATGAACGGTGTAAGTTAGACTTACCCCGTCAAGGAGCTACTTGGGCTATCAACGAGAGCGGTCTATACAGTGTTATACTTCGTTCCGACAAGCCCGAAGCCAAGCCTTTCAGACGTTGGGTAACTCATGAGGTTCTTCCGAAAATAAGAAGAACCGGCAGTTATTCGGCAGAAAGGCGTAAAAAACGTCTTACATGGTACGGTGTAGAGGTAATGACTGTAAGCGATTTAGACGATTATTACGGCTTGTCGTACAGAGCGGCTTCCGCAAGATTAAAATCGCAGTACAGATACGGACTTGATTATTTTGTCCTTACAGGAGATTCGCTCAGGCTGTTCAAGTTTGAGAATAATATAATGTCAAATTTTTCATCGACTGCACTTTTAAGGGCTGACGCTTTCAAGCAACAGCTTGCCGCACGATAATCTCATATATAAAAACACTCCTTCGGGGGTGTTTTTATTATATCATTTTTTAAACAGGAGGAAAACATCATGGCAGAAGAAATCACCGCTGCTGTACAGCAGCCTGAACCCGCCGCGCCCGCAGAGCCGGCAGCGAAAGAAACCGCTCCGCCCGCAGAGCCGACGGCAAAAGAACCCGAAGCCACACCCGCCGAACCCGCGAAAAAGGAAGAGAAGCCCGCCGCTGCAGCGGCAGCTTCCGAGCCTGCGGCAAGCTCCGCCGCAGCGGGCGAGGACGAAGCCGCCAAAAAGGCGGCGGAGAAAATCGCTAACCTTGAGGGAAAGGTACACGCGCTGTCGGTCGGCGCGAAGCCCGAAGCGGTCGGCGACTTGCTCACCCTCGCGGCGGCGAATGTTGGCGAGGGCAAAACGCTGGAACAGGCGATCGACGAGATCTTAGAAAAATACCCCGTATTTAAATCCGCCGAACCGCCCACGATCACGACATCAGTCGACACCAAGAACGACTCTCCCACAGAACAGACCGACGCGTTTATCAACCGCGTAATGGGAATTAAGTAAAAGAAAGGCAGGAAAACACAATGGCAAACGCAATATCAAGATTTAAGAACTATATCGCAAAGCTGGACACTGTATATCAGCAGTCCGCGACAACTGCGGTACTGGAGTCCGACCCTGAAACCGTTAAGATGGGCAACAAGGCGGGCGAATTTCTCATTCCCAAGATGAGCATGGACGGACTTGCGGACTATTCCCGCAGCGACGGATATGTGACCGGAAGCGTAAGCATTGATTAAACAACCTTAAAGGACGGTTTTTATTATCTTATAATAAGGAATTTGTGCGTGAGCTGTATTGTATAAGGATTTCCTCAGTCGGAACAGCCGCCGCGGGCGCGGCAAATTTGACAGCCCCCGGCATAACCTCGCAGATGAAGTGCGTCGTGTCAAGCAGCTCTCCGTCAACGCATACGGAAAAGCCCTCGGATGCGTTTACCTCCAGACGGCGGCAGCGGCGATATTCGATAATGTCCTTGAAATTCGGATCGTCAAGGTGCTTTCCCGCAGTGTACGGACCAAGCAGCTTCACAAATTTAAAGCGTGAAATCGGCTTAACCATGCAAATTTCCATAAGTCCGTCGTCATTGACCGAACGCGGCGCACACTGAAATGCTCCGCCGACATATTTTCCGTTCGCCGCGGTGCATAGCAGAAACTTTCCGTCGGGATTAAGCCGCTCGCCGTCTGCATATATTTCCGCCTGGTTTTTCATAGCAAACAGGACTGACGAAAAAACGCCTGTGTTGTACGCGTTCTTCCCCCCGATTATCTTTTTATTTCGCACCTTTTCCATAGTTTTTGCAACGTGCGTGTCGAAGCCGAAATTCACCACGTTGAGCGAATATGTATCGTTTATTTTTATCAAGTCAATCGGGTGCGCGGGCGCATTTATAAGCGCGTCAATATCACGGAAAGCCTCCTCGCCGCCGTAATATTTTACAAAATCATTGCCGCTTCCGCAGGGACAGCAGCTAAGCTCCGCGTTTTCAAATCCGACCGTTCCCGCAGCAACCTCGCTCAGCGTTCCGTCGCCGCCGCAGGCATAAAACCGAACAGGTCCGCTGTTTTCGGAACAGTATTTGCGGACAAATCGAGTGGCGTCCTTCGGCGCTTTTGTGAGGTAAACCTGAAAATCTGCATTGACGCTGTGCATTCGTCTGGAAAGATCGTTTCTGAACTCTTCCTTGCCGGCTGCGGGATTTACTATAAAAATATGCTTCATGTAAAGCGATCCTTTCAAAAAATATTGTCCTAAATTATATCATATTTTTCCCGTTACGTCAACTTTTTGTTGAATTTCAACAATAACCGACGAAAATGTCTCGGCGGCAGCCTTAAAAAAGAAAAATTTTCGCAAAATTTTCATTTTTCTATTAACATTTGACTTTGAATGTGCTATAATATAAAAGTATATATGTATAGCTTTCGGGCAAAGACGCAGGAAAAGGAAGTATTTATGAACGACAAGAAAAAAATAAAATATATATCCGTAAAAGATGAGGATTATTCGGAGAACATCTCACGAAAAAAAGCGTCCCGTAATTCTCATAAGCTTACCCCTATTCAAAAGGTCGGAAAGTGCTGCGGGGCAATAGGAACTACCCTGCTTTGCATGATACTTATTCTCGTTATAACGCTCTGCATTGTCGCAACCGCGCTCACCGTCTACGTCATGCAGTTTGCAGAGAGCAGCTTTGACGTTGATCTGACCGACGTCGAGCTTTCATATTCAAGCTTTATATATGCAAGCGACTCAAACGGACAGGACGTGCTTCTGAAGCAAATAAGCGGCAACGAAAGCCGCGTCTGGGTCGATATCGAGGACATTCCTCAGTATGTTCTCGACGCGTTCGTCGCGGTAGAGGACGAGCGTTTCTTTGAACACGACGGCGTAGATTGGAAGCGTACGCTCACCGTCACTGTTCAGGCGGCGTTTTCCGGAGGAACAGCAGGCGGTTCGACGATAACCCAGCAGCTCGTCCGAGATATAACCAAGGACAATGAAACGACTATCGGGCGAAAGCTGCGAGAGATATTCCGCGCGCTTTCCCTCGAAAACAAATACACAAAATTCGATATTCTCGAAAGCTATCTGAACCGTATCGGCTTCGGCGGTCCCGCCTACGGAATAGGCTCGGCGGCATATTATTACTTCGACAAGAACGTGGACGAGCTTACAATCGCAGAGGCGGCAATTCTCGCGGGCGTTGTGCGCTCCCCGTCTAACTATAACCCCTACGCAAACCTCAAGCAGTCGCGCACCCGTCAGGAATATGCTCTGAGCCATATGTACGACGCGGGTTATATCACCACGCAGGAATATGAAGACGCGCTGAATGAGCAGGTACGCTTCAGACTTCCCGTAAAGGGCGATTATTACGGCTATGTTGACGAACGCTATAATGAATATTACGGAATTTATGAAAATCAGGAAGAAGAGGATCTCTATTATCAGGATGTTCCGTGGAGCGAGCTTATCGGCGAAACCTCCGCGCTTGCATACAAGTGGGGAGGCGACTACACCGTTACGCAGAACTGGTACGTTGACGCGGCGATAAATCAGATCGTTACCGATATGGCGAATCTGTACGACATTGATTATTCTGCGGCATGGGACAAGTTCTGCAGCGGCGGCTATACCGCTTATCTCAATATGGATATTGAAATGCAGGATATGCTCTCGAAAAAATTCGAGGACCCTTACCTCTGCCTTACCTCTTATGACGAAACGCTTCCTTCCGACAGCAAAAATCTGCTTCAGGGCGCGTTCGTTATAATGGATTACCGCGGAAACGTCAAGGCGATTGCGGGCGGAATAGGCGAAAAGCCCGGCAACAACTGCTTTAACCGCGCAACTCAGGCGGTAAGCGCCATCGGCTCGACAATTAAGCCTATCGGTAACTATTCCCTCGCAATAGATATGGATCTGATAACATACTCTACATTTATGAAGGACTCCTCCGGCCGTATACACGCGGAATACGCGGGCGACGACGCACATGCGGCGACTTCCGGCTACGACGAGGAAACCGACACAATCCGCTGGCCGCACAACTATCAGGAAACAGGTTTCGGTACGGGAAATTACTACCCCGTATGGTACGCAGTGCAGAAGTCCACGAACACTATCGCTGCAAGAGTAATGCAGAAAATCGGGCTTACCAATGCGTTCAACCACATGGTCAACGATCTCGGCTTTTCTCATCTCGACAGCGTAAGCGACGTTGCATATTCGCCTCTTGCGCTCGGCGCTCTTACAAACGGCGCAACCCTTACGGAGCTTACCGCCGCATATCAGGTAATCGGCAACGGCGGAATGTACTATAAGCCGTATTATTACTCGAAGGTAATCGACAGCAGCGGACGCGTGGTTCTTGAACAGGACACGATTGGAAAACGTGCTATAAGCGAGGACAGCGCATGGATAACCAACCGCATGATGCTCAAGGTCGTACAGGACGAATACGGAACGGGTAAATACGCGAAGCTCGATAACGTTGAGGTTATCGGAAAAACAGGTACGGCAAACGACTGGTCTAACCTTCTTTTTGCAGGTCTTACCCCGAAATATGTTGCCTGCTACCGTATCGCCTACGACGATAACCATGAGCTGAACCCGTCCACAAGCGGCTACCGCACTCTCGCAAAAGTATGGCACGACGTTATGGTCGATGTTTTCGACTCCGAAACGGAGCTTAGCTTCACGCCCGACAGCTCTACGCTCGTTCTCAACTACTGCAACGAAACGGGTCTGCTTGCAACGTCGAAATGCCCTGAAACTACCGTCGGCTATTACCGTCAGTCCAACATTCCCGAAAGCTGCGATTCAAAGCACGACGGAACATACTGGGCGGAGCACGACGAAACGGAAACCCCGCTTTTTGAATAAAAATACCGAGGGCGGGATTTCCCCGCCCTTTTTCAACGAAAGGAAACCACATGACATATAACCTCACCGCCCCGTGTCACTTCGGGCTTGAAAAAACGCTTTCTTTTGAATTACGCCGCGCGGGCGGCGAAAATATAACGGCGTCCGACGGGCGCGTAGATTTCACAGGCGACGAAAGCGTCATCGCAAAAGCAAATATAACCTGTTCCGTTGCGGAGCGTATCGGTATAGTTCTCGCAAGCTTCGAGGCAAAGACCTTCGACGATATTTTCTGCCGTCTGCGCGGGCTTCCTATCGAGGAATACGCGGGCAGAAACGACAAGATACACATTGTAAAGGGACATTCGCTGAACTCCGCGCTTACAAGCATTCCCGCGATACAGCGCACAATGAAAAAGGCGTTCGTACTGCGTATGCAGGAAAAATATCACATCGGAACGCTTCCCGAAACGGGCTCGGTCCTGCCGATACACTTTCTGCTCATGAAAAACAAGATGACGGTCACGCTCGACACGTCGGGAGTCGGTCTGCACAAGCGCGGCTATCGTTCACGCTCAAACGCTGCGCCGATAAAGGAAACGCTTGCGGCAGGACTGGTCGATCTTGCGCGCGTCCGCAGCGGCGACATTGTTATCGATCCCTTCTGCGGAAGCGGAACGATACTCATAGAGGCGGCGATGAAAGCCGCGAATATCGCTCCGGGGCTGAACAGGACGTTCGCCGCAGCCGAGTGGAGCTTCTCTGACCGCAAGGTATGGGAAAATGCCTTTGAAGAAGCGCGCGCCGCGGTGAAAAAGGACTGCGGGTTCCGTGCGTTCGGTTACGATATTGACCGTGAAGCTGTCGCTCTGACCCGCGATAACGCATGGAAAGCGGGAGTTGACCGCTTTATAACGGCAGAGCAGCGCGCAATACGGGATTTTACCAAGCCGATGGACAAGGCAAAGATAATCACTAACCCTCCCTATGCCGAACGCATGGGCGAAACCTCCGAAGCTCATGAAATTTACCGCACTATGGGAAAGCGCTTTCTCCCGCGCGGCGAAAACGAGCTTTATATAATAACCTCCGACCCCGAATTTGAGTCGCTGTTCGGCGAAAAAGCCGCGCGCAACCGCAAGCTTTACAACGGTATGCTCATGTGCAGATTTTACAGCTATTGCTGACATAATATATGCCCGTACCCCGCCGCCAACAGACTGCGGGGATATTTTTTTGCAGTTTTTTAGTGTTGAATTTATACCAATTTTGGTGTATAATGGTAAAAAATGACATGAAAGGACTTCACGGCTAATGCTTAATTTTTACCTGTCGCTGCTTGAAACTGACGAAGAAAAAGACATAGTAAAAGAGCTGTACACAAATTACGAGCAGGTTATGTACAAAATTGCGTTCAACATTTTGCACAATGAACATGATGCCGAAGATGCTGTTCATGAAGCATTTTTAACAATAATTCAGAATATTGATAAATTTTCTCTTAAAACGGTTCCCAAAATGGCATCCTTAATTGTTATTATTATTAGAAACATTTCTATCAACAAGCTCCATAAGCGTTCCAACTCTATACCGCTGGAAACTATGGACGATCAGCCTGCCGACGACATTTTTGAACGTTTAGACAACGAAGAACCGGAAAAGATTCTGAATGCATTGAAGCAGCTCACAAACGAACAGAAAGAGATAATCGTGCTGAGATTTATAAACGGCATACCTACGCCCATTATCGCAAAACTGCTGAATATAACTGAATCTGCGGTCAGAAAGCGCATACGCAATGCGCGAAAACGGCTCAGCGAATGCCTCGGCAAAGAGAAAGAGGTAAAAGATGAAAGGGAAATTTTATGACATCGCGGAAAAATATCTGACCGAAGAGATTATGAACTCCGTTCCGGAACTGGACGACCACGTATTTTCGCGCAGATACCTGAAACAAAAGAAAAAAATAATCAGCCGGTTCGGGCAGGATCAGGTTGTACACGCTCATTGCCGCCCTCGTCTGAAATATATTATAGCGGCGGTAATATTTGCGGCAATGCCTATTCTTTTGGCAACTTCGGACTATAGAGCCTTCGGCGGATACGGTTATTACTACGGTCCGTTTAAGATGGCGCCCCTCACTTATATAGGTGAGGACATTTATAATAAAGAAGTAATAACCGAATTTGCATATTTTGACGCGGATATGTCCGAATATGAAATAGAAGAATATAATATACGTGACATATTTTATTGCGTTTCATACATAAAGGACGATACGGTAATATATCTGGATCAGTATACCAACGACGCATTAAAAACCGTGTCGCCTGCTTGGACAGACACGACCGAAGTGATAAATAATCCCGAAGAAATAAATATTGGCGAATATAAAGGTATGTTTTATATAAGCATACATAATTCAAACAAATTCTATGTTCAGATGAATGGTTATACCATTTCGGTATGGGCAAGCAATAATTACAGCAGAGAAATGCTTGAGGATCTGATCCTTTCGATAAAGTTTAAGTAAGAATTTACAAAATTTAAATCATTCTACATTTTATAGTAAATTTTCCACAAAAATCCAGACAATAAAAATTTTTATTTGTCTATTACTACAAACTTGATTTTTTCGGTTCCCGTTTTCGCCTTCTCAATTGTTATTTATTATAGAGGGGTTTCTCTCGGATAACAAAATAAGGAGGTGAAAAGCATGAAATCATTGAAAAAACTTACCGCGATCCTGCTTGCGGTAATTATGTGCGCGGGAATGCTGTCCGTTCCGGCTTTTGCCTTTGACGATGATATCTCCGTATGCTACGTAAGCGACGACAGATGCACAAGCATATTGTACATCGACGGGGATAAGGCCACACTTTCATCGTCTTTCAGAGATACCGTTTCGTATGAGGTGCTTCATATTAAGCAGTATCTCGAAGTAAAAAGCGGAAGCAGCTGGTCGAAGTATTCCGGCGGCAGTATCTTCTCAACGCGCCGCACAAACGCGCTGTCAATCGCTTTGGAAAGCACGGAGCCTGTGCTTCCGTCGGGAACATACCGTATTTACGGCGAAGTGACATTAACTTCAAACGGCGGAACGCAGAAAGTAATTTCGTTCTACAGCAACGAAGCAACGGTATCCTAAAGAAAAAAGCAGCCTAAAGGCTGCGAAGGAAAATGAATTTTTTCATGCACGCACGCATGACGGCGTCCCGCTCGGAATAATCCGGCGGGAGCGCCGATACCTTAATTATTGTAAATGAAAAGGAGAAAAAAATGTCAAAAAACTTAAAAACTATAACAGTCTGTCCCAACGACAAAATAACACGCGAGGAGTTTTACGAAGACTGCAAACGCCGTAAAGCCAAATTTCAAGAAAAAATCATGCAGGAGTATATGATCGCGCGAGACTTTGACCTACAGCCGGCAAAAAGCAAAAAACTCGCATAAACTATGCAATTTGCAACAGCCTTCAGCTGCCTGTTCCGGTCGGCAAGTAAGGCTGCTTATTTTTTTGTGCAAAGCTCACCAAATCTTTTTATTTTGTTATGATACAATAGAACTGTTACAAAAAAGAAGACAAACGCACTCAAAAATGTTATGATGTTAATAACCACAAAAACACATAACGAAAGAGGCGTTTATCTTCATGAATATTATAGC
>Ga0129309_1001247_pt1 | contig 13680 bp, 10 predicted proteins | sample L1105metagenome_FD_94439 | JGI IMG/M metagenome (GOLD analysis project Ga0129309, IMG submission 94439) | Ring-tailed lemur group fecal microbial communities from Wisconsin, USA - L1105 metagenome | ecosystem: Host-associated > Mammals > Digestive system > Large intestine > Fecal | place: USA...
AAAAGGTCATGCGTTTCATGCCGGCATGAAAAAGCAGGACTTCGGGACGCATGCATCATACGGTGGAACCGGAAGATATGGAAAACGAAAAGAGGTACACGCTATGGAGTTTCGGCCATGCATTGATATACATAACGGAAAAGTAAAACAGATCGTTGGAGGGTCGCTGAGAGACGCCGGGGATCAGGCACGCGAAAATTTTATCTCGCAGCAGGACGGCGCGTTTTATGCGGAATTTTATAAAAAAGACAACATACGGGGCGGGCATATCATTCTGTTGAATCCGGAAACCTCGCAGTACTATGAGGAGACGAAAAGACAGGCGCTGCTTGCGCTTGCGGCTTATCCGCAGGGACTGCAGGTGGGCGGCGGGATCAGGGATGACAACGCGCGCTTCTGGATTGAGAACGGGGCCTCCCATGTGATCGTTACCAGCTTTGTGTTCCGGGACGGGAAACTGAATTATGAAAACCTTCTGAAAATGACGGCGACAGTCACAAAAGAGAGGCTGGTCCTCGATCTGAGCTGCCGGAAGAAAAAGGACGGCCGCTATTATATTGTGACGGACAGGTGGCAGAAATTTACGGAAGTCGTTCTGACGCCGCAGGTTTTAGATGAGCTTTCGGCATACTGTGATGAATTTCTGATACATGCGGTGGATGTGGAAGGAAAAGCGTCGGGGATCGAGACGGAGCTTGTTCAGATGCTGGGAGACTGGGACGGCATCCCGGTCACATATGCGGGGGGCGTCGGAAGCTATGACGATCTGGAAAAGCTGAAAAAGTACGGAAAGGGAAAGGTCAACGTGACGGTCGGGAGTGCGCTGGATCTGTTCGGCGGCGGTATGGAGTACAGGAAAGTACTGGAATTTTGCCGGAAAATCCCGGAAAACAAATAATCACGAGATCGGGAGGTTTACATATGTATTTACTGCCAAAACCGCAGAAATGGGAAAAAGAAAACGGGAGCACATATTGACCTGATCCCGAATCTTTCCTGTTTCGGACATCTCTATAAGCTTCTCCGAACAAAGACGTACTGCCGTTTATGCGAGCTGCCGGACCCCGATCAGGAGCCGTTCAGCCTTGCGGCAAGGATGGAGCATCATACTCTGAATGTGGCGGATCCGGACAGTATGGATCTTGTAAAGGATCTGATCGTGCGGTATATGCCGTTTTTCACATCAGAGTATTTTAATATCGGAGCGGATGAAACTTTTGATCTCGGGAAAGGTAAAAACCGTTCCCGTGCCGAAAAGGAAGGCACCCGGGGAATGTACATAGATTTTGTGAGGGAACTGTGTTCATTCCTTGTCGGAAAGGGAAAGAAGCCCATGTTCTGGGGCGACATTATCTATGCATTTCCGGATGCGGTAAAAGAGTTGCCAAAGGAAACGATCTGCCTGAACTGGGATTATGAGGCTGATGTAAAGGAAGAACGGGTCAAAACGCTGGCGGATGCCGGGGCTGTCCAGTATTGCTGCCCGGGAGTAAGCGGCTGGAATCAGTTTGTGAACAGGCTGGATGTTGCTTATGAGAATATCAGCCGTATGTGCACCTACGGGGTAAAATACGGGGCAAAAGGGATACTGACTACGGACTGGGGAAATTTCGGCCATGTAAATCATCCGGATTTCGGTATCCCCGGCATGATCTACGGAGCTGCTTTTTCCTGGAACAGTCATATTTTGGAGTTTGATGAGATCAACCGGCAGATATCAAGAATTGAATATCTGGATGCAAGCGAGTCACTGGTCGGGATCCTGTCCGGGTTTTCCGGCTGTCAGGTCTTCCGGTGGGCGGATGCCGTGATGCAAAAGGAGAGGGGAAAAGCAGAGACGGATCCGAAAGAGATGGAACGGATCCCGGCAGCCCTGAGCCGTCTGGATGAGCTGAAGGAAAAGCTTTATGAGGTCATTCCTTATCTCGCACCGGAGAGGAGAGAGCTTGCGGACGCATATCTGATGGCTGTTCACGGGATAGAACTGTTTCAGAAAACAGGGATGCTTTTCGTGAAAGAAACCCCGCCGGAGAAGCCTGCACCGTCAGAAGACGGCAGACTGAGCCCTGCAGAAGAGAACAGACGAAAGCTGGCGGAAGACGGCAGACTGACCCCTGCAGAAGAAAACAGAGTGAGGCTGGCGGAAGACGGCAGATTGAGTCCTGCGGAAGAGAACAGGTGGAGGCTGGCGGAAGAGCTGGAAGAGTGGCTTTACCAGTATAAAAGAATCTGGAGGACGGTCAGCCGGGAGTCTGAACTTTGCAGGATCGAGGAAGTGGTTTTCTGGTATGCGGACCGTTTGCGGGAAGGGGATAATAAATGAATTTCAGTGACGAAAAAGACTATATTATGCGCATCATCAAAGAAATGGTAAGGGTACTTTTTTCTTTAATGCTCGGGAAGCAGTATAAATCTGTCGAACTGCCAAAGGAAAATAAGTTTGAGGTTTGCGGCAGGACGCTGGAAGAATTTGAAAAGATGGCGGATCAGGGTCTGATAAATGAAGCGGAGAATATGCTGCTGGAAAACATTGATTACACCCAAAAAGGAGAAGTCCTTGCCGCCGCGCTGTTTTATCAGCATGTGGCTGAGAAAGACAGTGATTTTCTGGCTTTGCATAATTACTCCAGAGAAGAAGCTCTGGAGGGACTCAAGGCATTGGCAAAAGAGGCGGGATACGGAGAAATGTGTGAAATATTTTCAGATTATTTTTAAAGAGAATATCTGCAGGGCGGTTTGAAAAACAGACGCGGCGTTGCAGGTGAATAAGGGCTGACAGCGGACATCCGGAAAAAGGATGAGGCTGTCAGCTTTTGACATTTACAGGAAACGGCAAATTTATTTGTCGTTTACTGTAAAACCCTTACATTTTTGTAAGGTTCCCGCGGCAGATGTAAGATGGCGGTAAGGATTTTTCGGGCGGATTCTGCTATATTTGTTTCTGTAAAAGACATATGGCAGGGGAAGATCATGACAGAGAGAAAAAAACGGCAATCAGTGACAGGAAAAATTGAGCATGTATGTGAAGAAAAATATGATCCGCTCTGGTTCATGGTGATGATCTTTTTTGCCATGAGCATGACAGGATGGGCATGGGAAGTTTGCCTTCATCTGGTATCAGACGGGCGCTTTGTCAACCGGGGCTTCCTTCATGGACCGTGGCTGCCGATTTACGGTTCCGGAAGCGTACTGATTCTGACCTTATTTAACAGGCTGCGCCGAAAGCCGTGGTTGGAATTTCTGGCTATCATCCTCCTGTGCGGCTGCATGGAGTACTGTATATCATGGTTTCTGGAACAGATATATGACGGCATGAGATGGTGGGATTACAGTGATTATTTTCTGAATCTTAATGGAAGAATATGCATGGAAGGACTGCTGGCCTTCGGCCTTGGCGGAATGGTGCTGGTGTATGTTTACGTACCGCTGCTGAACCGTCTCTTCAGGCGGATACCGAGAAAAATATTTGTTGCGGTATGCATGGTACTGGCTGTGGTGTTCTGTACGGACCTGATATATTCAGGCAATATTCCGAACACTGGAAGCGGGATTGCCAGATGCGCCGGATAGCGGGAATGAAACACAGATGCAAAGCGATTATACGTTATGAAATGAAGGCAGGGGGATTATGATTGCGGTATATTTATCGCCGGTTTATGTGATAGTGAATGGTTATCTGCTGATCCGGATTCAAAGATGGCTGGGGGAATGCAGTCCGCTGTTCAGAAAAAAAGGAATGCGCGCGGCGGTCAGCGCGGCTTATATCTTTCCGGCAGCGTCCATATTGATCGCGTTTTTCCTTCCGGCGGGGCAGGCAAAGAGGATCTTGAAACTGATCAGCAATTACTGGCTCGGCATACTGCTGTATCTGATGCTGGTTGTTCTGGCGGCGGATCTGGTCTGTTTTCTGCATTTTCTTATCACGAAGAGAAGGCTACAATGCCGGGCCGCTGCGGGCGGACTGTGTGCGGCGCTTGTTTTTGTACTTTGCGTATGGGGAATATGCAATGCCCGTTTTATCCATGTCACACCATATGATATTACGGTCAATAAAGACGGCGGGAAAATAGAAGAATTGAAAATAGTACTGGTTGCCGACCTGCATCTGGGTTACAGCATCGGCGCTGCACATATGATGCAGATGAAAGACAGGATCAATGAGCAGAATGCAGATGTTGTGGTGATCGCAGGCGATATCTTTGATAATGAGTACGAAGCGCTTGATGATCCTGAAGAACTGATCGCGGTATTGCGGAAGATCCGGTCGAAATACGGCGTTTACGCCTGCTATGGCAACCATGACGTCGAGGAAAAAATACTGGCAGGTTTTACTTTTGGCGGAAACACAAAGAAAGAGAGCAGCCTGCAGATGGATGCGTTTCTGGAGAAGGCCGGTATTCATTTGCTGCGGGACGAGGCGGTGCTGATCAATGACAGCTTTTATCTGTACGGCAGACCGGATGCACAGCGGCCGGGGCGTGGGATCGGCAGGAGAAAAACCGCCGCCGAACTAATGGAGGAGCTGGATACGGAAAAACCGGTGATCGTGATCGACCATGAACCGAAGGAACTTCAGGACCTTGCAGACGCAGGTGTGGATATTGATCTGTGCGGCCATACACATGACGGTCAGATGTTTCCGGCAAATCTGATCACAGCGCTTATGTGGGAAAATTCATATGGATATTTGAAAAAGGATTCGATGCATAATATCGTAACTTCGGGCGTCGGGATTTTCGGACCGAATATGCGTGCAGGCACGATCGCAGAAATCTGCTCCGTCAGGGTGCATTTTCAGTAGGGAGCAGCGGGTATGCGGAAACAGGTGCGGGAGACACCCTCTTCGGCGCCACAAATCTATTCTTGAATTTTACTCGGATAGATGGTATACTGAACAGCAGGTTTTTGCAGTCCTGTCTCCTGTGGACGGATGGCGGGGCTGTGTGGCCGGGAATCTAGCAATATGAAGGAGAATGTGGTGTGAAGAAGGAATCATCTCTTCCGGTGCAGATATGGGAAAGCCGGAAAATGATTTATAAGCTTGCCAGAAATGACTTCCGCACAAAGTATGCGGGCTCATATCTTGGAATTGTATGGGCGTTTATCCAGCCAGTCGTCACCGTGCTGGTGTACTGGTTTGTCTTTGAGGTTGGATTTCGGGCGGGCGACAGCTCTCTTCCGGTGCCGTTCGTGCTGTATCTTGTCGCAGGCATCGTGCCGTGGTTTTTCTTTCAGGACGGACTGACGGGCGGAACGAATGCGATGCTCGAATACAGCTATCTTGTGAAAAAGGTTGTTTTTAATATCAGTGTACTGCCGATCGTAAAAATTATATCGGCAGTCTTTGTGCATCTCTTTTTTGTTTGCTTTATTACGCTGCTGTACTGCATGTACGGGCGTTTTCCGGATTTGTATTATCTGCAGATTCCGTACTATCTGTTCGGACTGTGCCTGCTGATTCTTGGATTGTCCTACGCGACCTGCGCGGTTGTCATATTTTTTCGGGATCTGTCGCAGATGATCAGCATTGCGCTGCAGATCGGAATCTGGCTCACCCCGATTATGTGGATCGCGGAGGACCGACTGGGAAGGTTTCCGATTTTGTTTATAATACTGAAGCTGAACCCGGTTTATTACATCGTGACGGGATACCGGGATGCGTTTATTTTCAAAAACTGGTTCTGGGAGAGACCGCTGTGGACAGTCTATTTCTGGTGCTTTGCGGCGTTTACGTTCTGGTTCGGAAGTTCTGTTTTCCGCAGACTGAGGGTGCATTTTGCGGACGTGCTATAATGATTGGGCGCAGAGAGGGCGGGTGACGGAGAGGAAACACCGCGGAACTTTCGGACAGGTGCAGCAGGTTCATGAGCAGAACGCAGCCAGCGGTCTGCCTGTGCACTAGGGCGAAATGCAATGACAGACAGTGAGGATGAGATATGGAAAAGGATACCGCAATCCGTGTGGATCATGTGAGTAAGATGTATAAGCTTTATGACAAGCCCTCCGACCGGCTGAAGGAGAGCCTTGGACTGACGAAAAAGAAGCGCTGCCGCGAGCACTATGCCCTGACGGATGTGAACTTTGAGGTTCGCAAGGGAGAGACGATCGGCATTATCGGTACCAATGGCGCCGGAAAATCGACGGCGCTCAAGATTATCACGGGTGTGCTGAATCCGACCGGGGGCAGCGTCAGCGTGGACGGAAGAATTTCCGCGCTTCTGGAGCTTGGCGCAGGGTTTAATATGGAATACACGGGCGTGGAAAATGTCTATCTGCAGGGGACGATGACAGGGTTTTCGGAGGAGGAAATCGACGCGAGACTCCAGGGGATTCTGGACTTTGCAGACATCGGAGAATTTGTGAACCAGCCGGTCAAGACATACTCGAGCGGTATGTTTGTGCGGCTGGCTTTTGCTGTCGCAATCAATATCGACCCTGAGATTCTGATCGTTGATGAGGCGCTCTCAGTCGGAGATGTGTTCTTCCAGGCAAAGTGCTATCGGAAGTTCGAGGATTTTAAGAAAGAGGGGAAGACGATTCTCTTTGTCAGCCATGACCTGAACAGCATCAGCAAATACTGCGACCGTGTGATTCTTCTGGACCACGGGAGGGTAGTCGGGACGGGAGCGCCGAAGGAGATGGTCGATCTCTACAAGCGGCTTCTGGTCGGACAGGGACCGGACGAGGAGGAAAAGCAGGAGAAGGCGCGCAGGGAGGCAGTTCAAAAAAGCGGGTGGATCACTCCGTTTGAGATGAATCCCGGGGCGCTCGAGTACGGCGACAAGCGGGCGGAGATGCTCGGCTTTATGCTGCTCGACGAGAGCGGGCTGGCGACGAACACCATTGAGAAGGGAAACAGCTTCACAATGAAGGTGCGGGTGCGCTTCCATGAGCGGATTGAGGATCCGATCTTTGCGTTTACAATTAAGGACATGCGAGGGACGGAAATCACAGGGACGAACACGATGTTTGAGCGGATCACGACGCCGACCGGGGAGCCGGGGGATACCGTGATCGTGACCTACACGCAGCGGGCGGATATTCAGGGCGGAGAGTACCTGATTTCGTTCGGGCTGACCGGCTACAGCGGAGGGGATTTCGTCGTGTACCATCGTCTGTATGACGCCTGCAGCCTCGTGATCGTGTCCTCCAAAAATACAGTCGGTTTTTATGATATGAATTCCCGGATCACAGTTGAACGGGAAGTGGAGTCCGCCGACAGCTAAGCAGTGGAAGTGGGAGGAGAACGGATGGAACAGGAACGGATCGGAAGGGTGGTATTGGACTACCGCTATTATCCCAGTGAAGATAAGTATACGGATGGGGCGATCGAGGATGAAATGCTGCAGATTGCCAGGGACTGCGACCCGAAGGACTATGAGCGCGTGATCGTGGAGCGGAAGAGCTGGCCGATATTGTATCATTTTTCGTATCTGCGGGAAAATATTATCAGTTGGCTGCCGATGACCGGGCGGGAGCGTGTGCTTGAGGTTGGGGGCGGTCCGGGCGCGATTACCGGGGCGCTCTGCCGCCGCGCGGCGCAGGTGACTGTGGTGGACCTCTCGAAAAAGCGGTGCCTGATCAACGCGTACCGCCACAGAGACTGCGGGAATCTGATGTTCTATGTCGGAAATTTTCAGGATATTGAGCCGAACCTCACAGATGAATACGATCTGATCACGCTGATTGGGGTGTTTGAGTATGCGCAGTTTTCTATACAGTCGGAGAGTCCGTTTGTGGATTACCTTTCCAGAATCCGCAGCCATCTCGCGCCGGGCGGGCGGCTGGTGATCGCGATTGAGAACCGTCTCGGCCTGAAATACTGGGCGGGGGCGGCTGAGGATCACACGGGCGTCTTTTTTGAAGGACTCGAGGGTTATCCGACGACGGATTACGTGCGCACCTTCTCAAAACCGGAACTGGAGGGGCTGCTCCGTGAGGCAGGATTTGGAAAGACGGAATTTTATTACCCGTATCCGGATTACAAGTTCGTGGAGCGCATCTATTCTGACGCGTGCCTTCCGAAGAAGGGCGAGCTGAACCGGAATCGCCAGAATCTGGACCGCGAGCGGATGCAGGTGTTTTGCGAGGAGCGTGTGTTTGATTCTCTGATTGACAGCGGCCTGTTTCCGCAGTTTTCCAATTCATTTCTCGTGATTGCCGGGAGGGAGGAGTGAGATGGTACATTATACAAAGTATTCCAATGAGCGGCGCAGGGAGTTCTGCGTGCAGACGAATATAGAGACGGATGAAAAAGGGGTTCGCTTTGTACGCAAGCTGGCCTCCTTCCCGGAGGCGGGCGCGCACATCCGGAGTATGAGCGGGAAGTACCGGCTTCTCCTCGAGGATCTCGCAGGTACGGGCCTTTGTGTAAATCGCTGTACGGAGCAGCCGGAGGAACTCGGGCTCTGCGTTGGGGAGCGGGCAGCGTTTGCTCCCTGCGGCGGAAGCGGAGAACAGGTGTTTTTTCAGTTTTGTGAGGGGCGGACGCTCGAAGAAAAGCTGGACGGGCTTTTGGAGTGCGGCGACGTGCAGGGGATGCTGGCGGAGATCCGGCGGTATTTTGCGATGTTTGCGGACGGCGCGGTGCCTTTTGAGGAGACAGAGGACTTCCGGGAGGTATTTGGACAGGTACATTTTTCGCGGGAGCAGCAGTGCCGCCGCATCTCAGATATTGATATGATCTTTGCAAACGCGATCTGCCGGGAGACGAGCTATGAGCTGATTGACTATGAGTGGACTTTTTGTTTTCCCGTACCGGTGCGTTTTCTCCAGTACCGCTGCCTGTACTACTATATTCTTGGAAATGCAAAGCGGGATGCGCTGATCCGTCAGGACCTCTATGCGCTGTTTGATATCGGAGCAGAGGAGCAGGAGCAGTTCGCCGCGATGGAGCGGCAGTTTCAGTCCTACATTCTCGGTGACTATGTGCCGATCTGGAAGCTTTATGGAGATATTTCGGACGGTGTGATTCCGGTTCTTCCGCTGGTGGAGAAAGAGAGCCGCATCCAGCGCGCGATGAGGACGGTGGAAGTGTTCTTTGATGACGGGAGAGGCTTTGGCACGTGGAACTGGAGACGGTATCAGAGGGAGGCGGACGGTATTTCTACGATCAGGATTGAGCTTCCGCGCGGGACGAAGGCAGTGCGGATCGATCCGTGCGGTGCGAAGAGTGTGGTACGGGTCGTGAGACTGGTTCAGGGCGATACACCGCTTGCCTGCACCTCGAACGGGACGGCAGCGCCGAGCGGCGACTTGATTTTTGACACGGAGGATCCGCAGCTTGTGATCTCAGAGCTTCCGTGCGGGGAGCGGGCGGTCGAGATTTCCTTCCTCGCGGAGCCTGTGTCAGGGCTGGCAAGGGAGGTCATTCTGAATCAGGACGGCAGGCTGCGGTGGATGGAACAGACAAAGGCGTGGAAGCTTTACAGGAAGCTGAAGCGGACCGGGAGAGGGTGACGGGCTTTGAAGAAATTCTGGAAAAGAAATCAATGCGTGCTGTACCATATTGACCGGGTCGAGAGCCAGTATGGGAATCTCATGATCCGGGGCTGGGTGTCGGACATGGACCCGCAGGAGCAGACAGAGCTCTCGGTTGTGGATGACGACGGGCGCACGATTCCTGTCTATGTGGAGCGCTTGGTGCGGCCGGACGTCAATGCGGCGGTGCACAAGGCGCCGGACTATCCGAGCGGCATCCATATTCTAATCGACCGGGCGGTGGTGAGCACGCCGAATGTCTGGCTGACATTCACCGGGAAAAAGCGTGTGCAGCGCGTCAGAATCCGGGTAAATGAGAGCGCGGTGCAGCGTGCGCGGAAACTTAGAAAGCTGAAACGGCTTGCCGGAAAGACGTCTTCGGGAAGTCGGACTGTGCAGAAAAGCGCGGAATGGCCGCTTGATGCGGATTACGACCTGTGGATTCGTCTTCGGATGCCGGACGCACGAACACGGAAGGAGCAGCGTGCGCACCGCTTCGAACGGATGCCGCTGTTCAGTGTAGTGATTCCGCTCTACAACACGCCGGAAAATTATCTGCGGGAGGTCATCGATTCGGTGCTTGGACAGACGTACCCGAACGTGGAGCTCTGTCTTGCGGACGGGAGCACGGATGCGCGTGTGCATGACCTTGTGCGGAGGCGGTATCCGTCGGAGCCGCGCATCCGCTACCGGAGGCTGAAGGAGAATCGTGGGATATCTGAGAATACGAATGCCGCCATCCGCATGGCGAGGGGCGACTTCCTCGTGTTTGCAGACCACGACGATGTCCTTGCGGCGGACGCGCTGTATGAGGTTGCGGCGGAGGTGAACAGGTACCCGAATGCGGAAATGATTTACACGGATGAGGATAAGATCAACTGCACAGGAAAGGCGTATTTTGGGCCGCATTTTAAGCCGGACTTCAGCATGGATCTGCTGTGCTGCAATAATTATATCTGCCACCTTTTGGCCGTACGCAGGGATCTTGTGCGCAGGGCAGGACTTTTGGACCCGGCGTACGATGGGGCGCAGGATTACGATTTTACGCTGCGCTGTGCGGAGAAGGCGAAGGAGATCCGGCACATCCCGAAGGTGCTTTACCATTGGCGGACGCATCCCGATTCGACGGCGGGAAACCCGGCGAGCAAGGAGTACGCGTTCGAGGCGGGGAGAAGGGCGGTCGAGGCACACTACAGGAGAGCGGGCGTGGACGGGAGCGCCTCGTTTACCCGGATGCGCGGCAGATACCGGAGCAGCTTTCCCGTTCACGGGGAGCCGCTCGTGTCGGTTCTGATCCCTAATAAGGACCACGTGGAGGACATGGAACGCTGCCTCTCCTCGATCCGGGAGAAGACGACTTACCGGAGGTATGAAATCCTGATCATTGAGAATAACAGTGTGGAGGCGGAGACGGAGGCGTTCTACCGCAGACTTGAGGCGGAGTATCCGCAGGATGTTCTGCGGATTCTGCGGTATGAGGGCGCGTTCAACTACTCCGCGATCCACAATTTTGCCGTCCCGCAGGCAAGGGGCGAGTATTTGGTGCTTCTGAACAATGACACGGAGGTGGTCAGCCCAAGGTGGCTTGAGGAACTGCTCGGGCTTGCGCAGAGACCGGAGGTCGGTGCAGTCGGAGCGAAGCTGTACTACCCGGACGGTACGATTCAGCACGCCGGTGCGGTGGTCGGGCTGTGCGGCCCGGCGAGCCATCTGTTTATCGGGATGGCGGGAGATAAGGACGGCTACGCGGGGAGGCTTGTGTCGGTGCAGGATTACAGTGCCGTGACGGCCGCCTGTATGATGACGAAAAAATCGGTGTACGAAAAGGCCGGAGGCATGGACGAGACACTTGCCGTCGCGTACAATGACATCGATTACTGTATGAAGCTCGGGAAGGCGGGGCTGCATGTGCTCTTTACGCCGTATGCGGAGCTGATCCACTACGAGTCGAAGACGCGCGGGCCGGAGGACAATGAGAGAAAGCGCGCAAGGTTTGCGGAGGAGTCGGCGGTGTTCTGTGAGCGGTGGGAAAAGGAGCTTGAGGCGGGCGACCCGTGGTACAGTCCGAACCTCTCGATAGAGCGGACAGACTGTTCCCTGCGCCTGATCGGTGAGCGCGAAGCGTGGCGTGCTTTTGCGCCGCGTAAAGCGAGGTAGCGGACAGAATCGCATGAGGAGCGTTTTACGGACGGCGGCAGCAGAGATTGTGTGAGGGCATGTCTGGGGACAGGAGCAAGAAGTATGCCGCAGCGCGTGGCTGATGGGAGATAATAGATGATGGCGAGATTTAACCGTGAGCGGATTCGGTTCGACATGAAGCAGAGGGATACGCTCGTGATTCAGGGCTGGTTTGAGGACGACGCGGACGGGGCGGAGCAGTTTGAGGCGGTGCTTGACGGAAGAACGGCGGAGGTGTCCGTCCAGACGCAGCGCGGAGTGGAGGTGACGAAAAAGTACCTCCGCTACAAGACGAATGTAATGGTGGAATATTTTCTTCGGATCGATGTCAGCAAGGGCGGGGCGCTGCGCGTGTTTCATGTGCAGGACGACAGAAGGACGTGTGTCTGCCGCATCTCAGAAAGGGAGATTGCGCGCCTTCGAAGGCATCTGGAGTCATGGATGGAGGGACTGCGTGAGCTCCCGGATGGAAAGTACCAGCTCCGGGGCTGGTATATGGGCTGTCCGAATGCGAAGATCGCCCTTCTGGACAGGAAGGGCACTGTGATTCCCGCGGAGATTTCCACCATGGAGCGGATCGATATTCTGGGAGAGTTCCCGGAGGCGGAGATCGGGGAAACGCATGGCTTCGAGCTGACCTTTGATCGGCCGAAGGAGAACTTTCTGCGCCTTGCCCTGAAGGGCGGAGGGAAAAAGACGCTCTACCTTGTAAACTGTGAGAAGATGCTCTCCGGGAGGGAAGGGCTTGCGGTCATCTGCAAAAAAAGCGTGCGCTACTTGAAGCGGAAAGGCTTCCGCCAGTTCACGAGACGCGTTTCGGATGTCCTGCTCGGTACAGATTCCATCAGCTACGAGCGCTGGCGCAGGAAATATGGGACTTCCCGGGCAGAACTGGAGCGGCAGCGCTCGTTCCGCTTTGCGTGGGAGCCGAAGATGAGCATCGTTGTTCCGCTGTACCGGACGCCGGAACAGTATCTGAGAGCGCTTGTCGAGTCAGTGCGCCGCCAGACGTACTGGAACTGGGAGCTGGTGCTCTCGGACGGGAGCGGGGCGGATTCGCCGCTCAAGGAGCTGCTCGCCTCGCTTGCCGTGCAGGACGGGCGGGGACGGATCCGCGTGCTGGATAACGGCTGCCGGCTTCGCATTTCCGAAAATACGAATGCAGCGATTCAGGCTGCTTCAGGCGAGTTCCTCGCGTTCGCGGACCACGATGATCTGCTTGCGCCGGATGCGCTTTTTGAGTGCGCGCGGCTCCTGAATGAGAACAGCGGTACGGAGCTGATCTACACCGACGAGGACAAGGTGGACGGGACGGGCAGGCATTATTTTCAGCCGCATTTCAAGTCGGACTACAATCCGGACCTGCTGTGCAGCATGAATTACTTCTGTCACATGGTGGTCGTAAAAAAGGAGCTGCAGGAGCGCGCCGGACTGCTGGATGCAGCGTTTGACGGGGCGCAGGATTATGATTTTGTGCTGCGCTGTGTTGAACTCACAGATCCGGGAAAGATCCGGCACATTCCGAAAATCCTCTATCACTGGCGCGCGCACCGGGAGTCCACGTCGGAGAACCCGGAGAGCAAGCGCTATGCATTCGAGGCAGGCCGCCGCGCTGTGCAGGCGCATTATGTCAGGATGGGTATTGAGGCCGCTGTGCGGGAGGGGGAGTACCCAGGGCTGTACGAGACGGACTTTCCGATTCAGGGAGAGCCGTTGATCTCGATCCTAATCCCGAACAAGGACCATCTCGCAGACCTGCAGAAATGTATCCGCTCCATTGAGGAAAAGTCCGATTACCGGAATTTTGAGTTCATCATCATTGAGAATAACAGTACGGAGCCGGAGACGTTCGAAGGGTACGAGACGCTCGTGCGGGAGAACTCAGGAGTGAAGGTCGTCTTCTACAAGGGGCCGTTTAATTTCTCTGATATCAATAATTTTGGCGCGTCCTTCGCGCAGGGCGACTATCTGTTGCTGTTGAACAATGACACGGAAATCATCCGCCCGGACTGTCTCTGCCAG
>Ga0129309_1001248_pt1 | contig 13679 bp, 13 predicted proteins | sample L1105metagenome_FD_94439 | JGI IMG/M metagenome (GOLD analysis project Ga0129309, IMG submission 94439) | Ring-tailed lemur group fecal microbial communities from Wisconsin, USA - L1105 metagenome | ecosystem: Host-associated > Mammals > Digestive system > Large intestine > Fecal | place: USA...
ATGTAAAGGAGAGGAAAACAATATGTATGAAATAATAAGTGATGGATCTTTAGATCTAGGATTAGAAAAGACAAATGAGTTAGGTATATATGTCATACCATTTTATGTTAGTCCCGATGGAGGAGAAAATCATAAAAAAGAAATTATAGAACTAAATGTGAGAAGCTTTTATCAATATTTAATTGATAATCCAGCAGTTTTTCCTAAAACATCAATGCCTTCAATGAAAGATTATTTAGACGCATTTGAAAAAATAGCAAAAACTAAAAAGGATATTATTTGCTTAACCATTTCTTCAAAATTATCTGGATCATACAATTCTGCAATTGCTGCTAAGCAAATTTTTGAAGAAGAACATAATGATATAAAAATTGCACTTATCGATACAACAGTAGTAACAGGTGTACAAGGAATGCTAGTTGAAGAAATTGTTAAAATGAAAAAAGCAAATTATACTTTTGAACAAACGATAGAAAAAATTGAAAAGTTAAAAGTTACAGGGAGAATTTTCTTTACGTTGGAAACAATGGATTATTTAGTGCATGGTGGACGTGTGGGAAAACTATCAGGTATAGCTGCTGGAAAATTGGGGATTAAACCGATTATAACACTTAAAGATGGGGAATTGTATAATGGAGGTATTGCCAGAGGAAGAAAGAAAGCTATATCGAAAGCAATAGCTAATCTAATTAATTATTTTAAAGAAAATAATCAAAATCCTAATGATTATCTATTTGGTGTTGGTTTTGGCTATGATAAAGACGAAACAATATCAGTTATTGAAAAATTACAAAGGGAAATTGCTCACGAATATCCAGATTTTCATCAAGAAATACGAATATTCCAAATTGGAGCAACTATAGCTGTACATACAGGACCATATCCATTAGGTATTGCTATATTAAAAAAAGCATTTTAATAAAAGATTTTTACAGCATTATTAAATTTAGTAAGCTGCCGTAAATTTTTAAATAAAATTTATTTGCTAATCATTAATGAAGTTAAAATGTTAGTTAATATAAAATTATATAGATTTGTTTATTTTATATAAGTTGCGATTAAAATTAAGCATATGGTATAATACAAATTATAGGAGGTGTTATCATGAAAACAATAACAACTGGTACAGAAAATTTCAAAGAGTTTATCGATAAAAATTACTACTATGTTGATAAATCAAACTTTATTGAAAATATTTTTCTTGATAAAGTATCATTGTTTACCAGACCTAGACGATTTGGAAAAACGTTAAATATGTCTATGCTTTATTATTTCTTTTCTAATAAAGAAAAAAACAATGCATATTTATTCAATAATTTAAATATCAAAAACAATAAAGAAATCATGAAACACCGAAATCAATATCCTGTTATTTTTATAACATTGAAGGATATGAAAAGTAACAGTTTTGATAGTCAATTATATATGTTTGGTTCAGTGATTGCTATGGCATTGGATAAATTTGAGGATATATTAAATAGTGAAAAGTTTAATGAAAGAGAAAAAGAATTATTAAAGAAATATCATAACAACAAAGCGACAGAAAATGAATTGAGAAATGCCTTATTAAATATCTCAATTTGTTTAGAAAAATACTATGGACAAAAGGTTATTATTCTTATAGATGAATATGATGTACCATTGCAATCAGCTTATAGTCATGGTCATTATGATGAAATGACAAACTTTATCTCACAGGTCTTTTCCTCGTCCTTAAAGACAAATGATTCATTGGAAAGAGGAATATTAACAGGGTGTTTAAGAATAGCTAAGGAGAGTATTTTTACAGGACTAAACAATTTTAGTGTGTACTCTATTTTTGATGAAATAGCCTGTCAAGATTATGGTTTCACACAGCAGGAAGTCGATGAACTGTTAAGTTATTATTGTTTAAATCAATATAGAGAAGAAATAAAAGAATGGTATGATGGTTATCTGTTTGGAAATACAGAGATTTATAACCCATGGAGTACACTTCAATATATAAAAAAACTGCTTCATTCAACAAGTAAGATGGCAGAAAGTTTTTGGGCAAATACCAGTGGGAATGATATAGTTTATAATTATATCAAACAGGGAAATCAAAGTATGAAAGATGATTTTGAAAGACTGGTACAAAACAAAACGATTACAAAAACAATAAAACCAGAACTGACCTATCGAGAAATGGAAGATATAGAGAATATCTACAGTTTCTTGCTGTTTACTGGTTATTTAAAAGTCAAAAAACAATTATCTATCAATGAATATGACCTTATTATCCCTAATAATGAAGTTAGATTGATTTATGAACAATCATTTCAACAGTACTTTAAAGAATACACAAGAGATAGAAAGAATATGTTTGTTGAAAAATTGCTTTCAAAAGAAGAAAAAGAAGCACAGAAAATCATGAATAATGTTTTGAAAAATACAATTAGTTATTATGATAACTATGAAAGTTTTTATCATGGTTTTATGATAGGATTTTTAAAAGTAGATAATTATGATGTTAAATCAAACAGAGAAAGTGGAGAAGGTAGATTTGATATATTGATTATACCAGATGAAATAGATGAAACTGCAATTATCATTGAATGTAAACACGTCAAAAATAAAGGGTGCTTAAAAAAGGAAAGCCAAAAGGCAGCAAAGCAAATTACAGAAAAAGGATATGTTGAAGAATTACAAAATGATGGTTATGAAAATATGATAGCTTATGGCATATCATTTTATCAAAAGCAATGTTATATAACAAAAGTATAATTCATAATGAATTGTGCTTTTTTAAATTAAAACTAAAAAGTAATTTATTATCAATATTATTGATTGTATATAGTTAATCAAAATATAAGATTGTTATGTATACCAAATTGGAGCAACTATAGCTGTACATACAGGACCATATCCATTAGGTATTGCTATATTAAAAAAAGCATTTTAATAAAAATGATATATTTATTTAAAAAATAGGAATTCAAATTTGAATTCCTTTTATATTTTTGATTGAAAAGAATATGAAGATTGTAATTAGAATTAAACATGACATGAATTATTAGTGATTTAAAAACATATTGTATATTTTGTGTTTGAAAGGTATATCTCTTTTTTTATGTAATAAAATGGCTGATTGGGAAACTTTGTAGACAATAAAATATACGTTAGATATAATTAAAGTAACATAAAACATATTAGATAGAAAATTTTGAAATAGGAGGATAAAAAAATGTTGAAAATATTAATATTCAATTTAATGCTATCAATAATGTTGTTAAGTGTTTCATCAGTTTATGCATGGGGAATATTATATCAAAATATCACTTATACTAATGGTCAATCCTGTTCAAAATTTTATCAGAGAGATTTATATGCATCTTTACCGTCAGCACGCTCTAGTTCAAAACACTATCATAGATTGTATATAGAATGATATGAAAAAATTATTTATTCTTTTTATAATTATCATTAATACAAGTTTCTTCTATGATATTTATAAAAAATATCAATCTATAGATATAAGTGTTTTTTCTGGTGCAATCAATTTACAAAATGCTGATTCAGATGTTACTTTTGAGCAGACAATATATGAAAATAATATAGAATTTATAAACGATATGACTCAACTGGCAGATAAATATAATATTACTGTTGTTAAAAGACATATAGATATAGACCAAAATATTTATCAGTATTATCTTTATACAAATGAAAATATCAATGATCTTTGCGATGCTATTGTTTATGACAAAATTGATTTTCATAGTTTAAATGAGAAAAATTATTATTCTAATATTTCAAAAGATGATTTTTCAAAGAAAATATTTTCGTTGGATTATAGTTCTATTATTAATATTAAACCATTTTCATATTTATATAATAATCATGATATTGTTGGTGATTATTCTTTTAAAGGTAAAAATGTTGAAAAATTTATTGATGAAATGAATGAAAAATATAAAAGCATTAATGAAAGTTTTGCAGAATCGGTTGATGAACAGATTGAAGATGAGACAACAAGTATTGAAATGAATTATACTATGTTATTGATATGTGTCGTCATTCTATTTTTAATTTTATTTGGCTGGCTGATAAAAAACAAAAAAATACACAGTATTTATTATTTACAAGGAATATCGCATTTTTGTATGATAAAAGATTTATATCTTAAAACTTTTATCGTGTCTATGCTTTGCTGTTTGATTGTACCGGTGATATTGTTTTTTGTATTTGTTGGAGAAATCAATAGTTTTACGATTCATATAGTGCAAAGTTTATGGCAAATAAGTTTTTTAGAAATTATAGTATTAATTATTCTGTTGTTTATTTTGTATTTATATTTGATATTTAATTCTAAAATAGATGGTATTCATGGTAAACGAGGTCTAAAATTATTTTTAAATGTAAATTATGTCATGAAAATAGTATCACTATTGATTTTAGTGCCTTTGGTAATTCAATATGCAAATGAACTAATGAATGAATATTATTATAATCGTTATATGATAAAGAATTATGAAGGTATAGAGGATTATATGAATATATATACGATGGATTATAGTTATATGGATTTAAATTATAATCAGGCTGAGGCTGCTTTTGGCAAAGTCAATCCTACTATTTTAGAATATCAACATTATTATGATTTATTAGAAAAACAGGGAGCTATTACATTTATGTATCAGCCTTTAAATATAGGGATCAATGAGTTTGTTGTCAATTATCAATATTTATTGCAATTTCCAATACAAGATACAAAAGGTGAGATTTTAGATTTAGACTTAGATACATCATCATGTTTTTTACTGGTGCCGGAATCTTTAAAAGATATTGACACAGAGCAGTTTAAAAAGGAAAGAGATATGAATATTAAAAAAGTGATTGTTAATGATAAACAAGATTATTTTAGAAATTTAGATGCTGTAAGTATAGAACAATTAAATAATCAAAATATTATCTTCGTTTATGGAAAACAATATAATATAGGGCGTAGAAATCCTTATGATTATATTTATATTCAAAAAACGATTGATGAAGTTGATAACATAGTCAAAGGCAGTCGCTTTGAAAGAACTTTAAAATATCGTACACTTCAAGATTATATTGATAATACACAACTTAGATCACCATATTATATATTTGAAAATACAGCTGTTATTATTTTGACATTATTTTTATTAATAGGGATACTTTATGAAAATTATTGCTTTTATATAAACTTGAATATGAAACAAGTCATGATTAAAAAAATGCTAGGTCATAGAAAAATAGATATATTTAAAGATCTATATTTAGAGTTGATAATTTGTTATTTACCGATATTTGTTTTTTATAGAAATAACATATTGATACCTGTTTTATTATTTGTTTTTGATGGAATTCTTCATTTCTATATAAGTCATTATATATATGCAAAGAAAACAATGAACTATTTAAAAGGAGAATAGAGAAGATGAATGCTATTGAATTAAAAGATATTAAAGTTCAATTTAAAAATAAAATTCTTTTTGAAAATGTTAACTTAGTGATAGAAGAAGGAACAATCAATACAATTATGGGAGAAAGTGGTTCAGGTAAATCAACGCTATTAAATATTATAGGACTTTTACTAAAACCCACACATGGAACAGTATGTATTTTATATCACCAAAACATTAAGCCAAATTCAAAAGAAGCAATGATGATACTTAGAAATGATGTTAGTTATATATTTCAAAATTATGCTTTAATTGATGAAATGACAGTTTATCAAAATATTGAATTAGGATTAAAATATGTTAAAACAAATAAAAAAGAAGCTATTGATTATATATTGCATAAACTTCATTTATATGATTTAAAGGATGAAAAAATAAGTTCTTTATCAGGTGGAGAACAACAAAGAGTTGCTTTTGCCAGAGCTTTTGTTAAACCAAGTTCTATTATTTTAGCTGATGAACCAACTGGTAATTTGGATGGGAAAAATAAGGCTATTATTTTAAAATTATTAAAAGAATTAAATCAAGAAGGAAAAACAATCATTATAGTGACACATGATAAAGAAGTGACAGCTATCGCCGATCATAATTATTATTTAAAGAATAAAAATATTGTAATAAAATAGTGTTGATAATGAGAAGGCTTATCCAATAATAGAGAGTGTGTACTTTATATTATTGGATATTTTTACTTATTTTCATAAAAAATTAGATAAAGATTTTCGGTTATAATAATATGAAAAGGAATATTTTTAGTTACAACATTTCTAGCACCTAAAATAGAGTTATCACCAATAGTTACAGGCTTTCTTTATTCAATAAATTTTCTCTTTTTCAGCCAAAAAATTTTTCATAAATACTATAAAATAAAAAGGAACAGATGTTCCTCATTATTTTAATAATCCCATTTCAATCATTTTCAAACCAATATCTACAGAGTTATAAGCAGCACCTTTCATTAATTGGTCACCAGTAATCCATAAACTCAAAGCATTGTCTTTATATAAATCTTTTCTTACACGTCCAACGTGTGTCAATTCATCACCAATAAAACTTGTTGGCATTGGATATACTTGATTAGCAAGATCATCACATAAATCGATACCTGTACTATTTGCTAGTAAATTAAATACCTTATCCATATCGATTGGCTTTTTAGTTTCAATATAAATCGATTCACTATGACCACGTAAAACAGGTACACGTACACAAGTAGCATTGACTTCTATATCTTTATTAAAAATCTTTTTCGTTTCATTTACCATCTTCATTTCTTCTTTACTATAGCCATTTGATAAATCAAATTTATCAACTTGAGGAATACAGTTAAAAGCAATTGGGAAATGTTTTTTATCACTTCCACAAGGTAAAGTTTTTGCTACAGGTTCTTTACCATCTAACACTTCCTGACTTTGACGATATAATTCTTCCATACCAGCAACACCAGCACCAGATACTGCTTGATAAGTTGAAACAACAATTCTTTCAATATCAAATTCATCATTTAATCTTGTTAAAGCACTGCACATCATAATAGTTGTACAGTTAGGACAAGAAATGATACCTTTATGATCTTTTAAAGCATAACCATTGACTTCTGGTACAACTAAAGGTACATCTGCATTCATTCTAAAATGAGAAGTGTTATCAATATTGACACATCCAGCTTTAACAGCATATGGCATATATTTCGCTGAAATACTTCCACCAGCAGACCAGAAAGCAACTTCAACACCTTCAAAACTATTTTCTGTTAATTCCTCAACAATAAATTTATGCCCTTCATATTCCAATTCTTTTCCAGCACTTCTAGCTGACGCTAAAAGTTTAATACTTTCAAATGGAAAATGAAACTGGAATACACATCTTAACATTTCACGACCAACTGCACCAGTTGCACCAACAATAGCAATTTTAAATTTTTTCATTTTTCTCTCCCTTTCAATTTATCCTCTTACTTTGAAGATAATTACTTTTTCATTATCAATTTTAGCTTTTAAATCATTTAATTCAATTTCTTCTGTTATATATATATGATCATCTTTTTCTGAATAATATATTTCATATGGAATATCAACAGGTTTATTCGTTCTAACATAATATCTAGATAATGTAATAGGATAAACCTTTTGACAATCTTCATAATCATGAGACCATTTTTCTACTTGAATGGTTTTCATAATATCAGAAACAACAGCCGAAGCGGTAACATAGCGACCAGCACCTCTACCATAATAAATAATGTTATTAACATAATCATTATCAATTTCTACAACATTATATGAATCCATAACATTAGCAATCAAATCTTTTAAATTAACTAATGTTGCAGAAACATCGATACCTAAACCATCTTGAACAGGTTTTGCTTGTGCAATCATCTTAAAACGATAACCAAGTTTTTTAGCATAGTCCATATCAGTTTTTGAAACGTTTCTTATACCTGTTGCCTGAATTTGATCAAAATCAACAAACTTCTTATAACCATTTTGTGCTAAAATGCAAATTTTATGGGCTGCATCAATACCATCTAAATCTAGTGCAGGATTAGCTTCAACATATCCTAAACCATCAGCAATACTTAATGCCTCATCAAAATCTAAATTTTCATTTTCCATCAAAGTTAAAATAAAATTTGTTGTTCCATTTAATATACCAACAATTTCTTTTGTATTATTAGCAATTAAACTTTCTTTTTGACTAACTAATACAGGGATTCCGCCACCAACAGATGCTTCATAGAAAATATGTACATCGTTTTCTTTAGCTGCCTGAAAAATCTCTTTTCCATAATGAGCCAATAAAGCTTTATTGGCAGTAACAACGTGTTTTTTATTTTGAATAGCTTCTAAAATGATATTTCTAGCAATTGTTGTTCCTCCGATCAATTCAACAACAACATCAATATCTTTATCATAAATAACATCATGATAATCTTTAGTATAAATAATACCTTGTGGTAAATCAACTTTTTCTAAACCACAACCATATTTTACAATCACTTCTTCATTGATTTCTTTTTCTAAACGCTCTTTTTCATTAGTTAGGATCTCTACGACACCATATCCTACAGTACCAAGACCAATAACCCCTATTTTCATGATATGTCCTCCTTAATAAAAAATAGACCTTACGATCTATAAAAGATTAACCAACCGCAAACATTCATCTAACTTTATTTTTTTATAATATAGTTATATGAATTATCATGGTTAAACCTCACTTTCCCTAATTTTTAGTTATAATATCATGATTAAATATGGTAGTCAATTTATAAATCTAAATTTAGTGCATATAATAAGGAAAAAAGAAAGAATAATAATGTATACAATTATTGACTTCACTTTTAATATTCAATATAATGGACTCAATTATGGAGGATTTATCAATGAATAAAACATATATAAGTACACGAAATCTTCAAAAAGAAATCAATTTTTATCAAGCAATCGTTCAAGGTATTGGTGATGATGGTGGTTTGCTTGTACCAAATTTTGATTTACAAAAATTAGATTTAAATAAATTAGTTGATTTAAATTATGTAGATCTAGCAACAGAAGTTATTTCTACATTTGTTCCTGATGATGGGAAGGAATTAATACATAAAGCGTGTTTCAATGCTTATGGCAAAGGATTGTTCCCTGAAATTGTTGTTCCTGTTAAAAAAGCAGGAAATGTTTATATTGCAGAATTATTTCATGGACAAACTGCTGCTTTTAAGGATATGGCTTTATCGCTGCTTCCACATTTAATGACATTATCTTTAAAACAATTAAATGAAGATAGACTGGTGATGATTTTAGCAGCAACTAGTGGAGATACTGGAAAGGCTGCATTAGAAGGATTCAAAGATGTTGAAGGAACTTGTATTAAGGTATTTTATCCATTAGATGGAGTAAGTGCAATTCAACAACAACAAATGGTTTCCCAAGAAGGAAAAAATGTTAACATTATTGGTATTAAAGGTAATTTTGATGATGCTCAAAGTGCTGTCAAAGTGGCTTTTGGTGATGAAATGTTAAAAGAAGCAAGTGATAAGCATCATGTTTTCTTATCATCAGCTAACTCGATTAATGTTGGGCGTTTGATTCCACAAATTGTTTATTATTTCCACAGTTATTTTGAATTAGTAAGAAAAAATGAGATTCAAATGGGTGATGAAATTAATTTCTGTGTTCCTAGTGGAAATTTTGGAAATTGTTTGGCTGGATGGTTTGCTAAAAACATGGGACTACCTGTTAAAAAATTTATTGCTGCATCAAATAAAAACAATATTTTAACTGATTTCTTTACTACTGGAAAATATGATGCTAATAGAGAATTTTATAAAACAAATGCTCCAGCGATGGACATCTTAGTTTCAAGTAATCTTGAAAGATTAGTCTGGTATATGAGTGGTAAAAATGGTGAAAAAGTTAGAGAATACATGGATAAATTGAAAAAAGATGGTATTTATGAAGTTGATGAAGAAACTTTTGCTAGAATTAAAGATCAATTTGTTGCTGGATATTTAACGGAAGAACAAGTTATGCAGACTATTAAAGGATGTTATGAAGAAACAGGCTATGTTTTAGATACGCATACAGCCTGTGGTTATGGTGTTTTAAAACAATATCAAGAAAAAACAAATGATACAACAAAAACAGTTGTTTTATCAACTGCTTCTCCATATAAATTCCCTGAATCAGTTTATAAAGCGTTGTTTGGTGAAGAATTGGATGTATATGAAGCTATTAATAAATTAAATGAAAAAACTGGTGTAGCTATTGCTAAACCATTAATTGGTATCAAAGATAGAGAAGTTTTACACAATACTCATATTGATAAAACTGAAATCATAGATTTTATTAAATCTGAAATTGAAGCGATCTAGGAGGCTTATATGAAAGTAAGAATCAGAGTTCCTGCGACAAGTGCTAATTTAGGACCCGGATTTGATGTTGCAGGATTAGCTTTAACATTATATAACACATTTACTTTTGAGTTAAATGATGGTGGTTTGAATATTGCTGGTTGTCCAACACAGTTTTGTAATGAAGATAACTTAACATATCAGGCATTTAAAGAAGCTGCTCAATACTGTGGTTTAGATTATAAAGGTGTTAATATTGAGTGTGTTAGTCAAGTGCCTTATACAAGAGGTCTTGGTAGTAGTTCAACTTGTATTGTTGCTGGTATCGTAGGTGCTTTTGCTTTTAAGGATAAGGCAGAAGATAGACAGGAAATTTTGGAATTGGCAACGAAAATGGAAGGGCATCCTGATAACGTAGCTCCTGCTATATTTGGTGGATTAACAGTTTCAATCATGGAAAAGGATAATGTTTTAACATTAAATATTCCAGTTAAACATGAATATCGTTTTGTAACATTGATTCCACCTTTTACTTTATCTACAGAAGAATCACGTAAGGTTTTACCGCAAACATTAGATAGAAAAGATGCTATAACAAATGTTTCTCATTTGGCATTGGTTGTTGCTTCTTTGATTAATGGTTATGATGAAGGATTGAAATTAGGTTTTAAAGATAGATTACATCAGCCATATCGTGGAAAATTAATTAAGGGATATGATAAAATCATGGAACTATTAGGAAACGATCCAGAGGTTTTAGGATGTTATCTATCTGGAGCAGGACCTACATTGATGGCTGTAATTAAAGAAGAAGATAAAATGGGTGTTGTTAGAATTAAAGAAGAATTGGGTTCATTATTAAATGATTGGGATGTTGTTAAATTGGAATTAGATCACAAAGGATATACTTGTGATTATGAATAAAATGTGGGCTTTCCCTTATGTCACAAAGTTAATAAAATGACATGGGGTTTCCCACATTTTATTTTTTCTTTTTCTTCTTTTTTTTATTTTTTACATTATATTCGTCTTTTGTTTCACATAAATAATCAATACTTTTATCAAAAAGTACAGATAATTTTTTCCATACTTCTATAGGAACAGTTCTTTCACCGTTTTCATAATAACTATATGCTCTTGGCGAAACAAATAAATAATCTGCAATATCTTTTTGTTTTAAATTGTAATTTTCTCTTAAATTAATTAAATTATAATATGGATTTTTCTTTTTTACCATGTTTACCCCTCCGATGAGAATATTGCAAAATTTCTTACCATGTAATAGTTTAAAGTATATTTGTATTATAAGGTGATTTTTTTGAAATTTTATAAAATAGAACAACTTGGTCTTTATTTCAATTAAAATTTTTCTTTATGTGTTTTTATTGTTATAATACATTTGTAAAGGAGTGAAGAAGATGGAAGGTATTACTCAAATTGATAAAACAGATTATATTGATGAGTGTAAAAAGATAGTAAAAGAAGAAATTAAAGAGGAAATGTCAGATGAACTGTTAACGATAGTGACAAATGAAATCATGGATACGTGCCTATTTATTGGTGGAGATTTTGCAAAAGATAATGTTAGAGATATTACTAGACAATATGTATCTATGGGAGCTTTAAATAGAGTAAAGTTAGCACATGGAGGAATAAAATAATGCAACATTATTGTGAGATTCCAACACCAAAAGGAACATTAAGAGGCTTTTTTCATAAACCTAATCAAGATAAACATCCTGTATGTTTGATATTTCATGGTTTTACTGGTCAAAAGACAGGAACGAAATTTTGTTATGTACAATTGGCAAGAATGTTAGAAGCAAAAGGAATAGCAACTTTTCGTTTTGATTTTTTAGGTAGTGGGGAAAGCGATGGAAATTTTGTGGATATGACTTTTCAAGATGAATTGTCTTGTGCCAGAGTGATTTTAGAAGAAACATTGAAAATGGAAAACTGTACAGAAATATATGTTTTAGGTCATTCTATGGGTGGTGCAGTAGCAAGTGAACTGGCTAAGTTATATCCTCATCAAATTAAAAAGTTAGTGTTGTGGGCACCGGCGTTTAATTTACCAGATGCTTTACTTTATTTAACAGGACAAATGGAAAGAGCAAAAACATATGATCATAATGGCTATGAAATTTCAGATGTGTTTGTTGAAGATATTTTAAATAGAGATTTTTATAAAGATTTGGATATTTATAAAAATGATTTATTGATTATTCATGGAACAAAGGATACAACTGTTCCTTACTCTATTAGTAAAAAATATTTGATAGGATTTCATAAGGATTTAAAGTTTGTGGCTATTAAAGATGCTAATCATAATTTTGATAAATTAGAAGATATAAAAATGGTTTTGAAATTGAGTTTGAATTTTTTAAGCGAATGAGCAAAATAAGCAAAATTATGTGAATTCAGCGTATTATTTTATTGACATTGACAAATGAATTTCATATAATTAAAAAGGTTTCATAGGCAAAAACCTTTATAAGTCCCCGGTAAGGAAATACAAAGGAGAGTAAAAAATGAGACAAACAACAATGGCAAATGCTGCCACAATCGAAAGAAAATGGTATGTAGTTGATGCGGCTGGACAAACTTTAGGTCGTTTAGCTTCAGAAGTTGCTACAGTGTTAAGAGGTAAAAATAAACCTACTTACACACCACATGTTGATACTGGTGATTATGTAATCATTATCAATGCTGAAAAAGTTGTCATGACTGGTAAAAAATTAGACAACGTAAAATATTATCATCATTCAGGATGGTTAGGTGGTCTTAAAGTTAAGACAGCTAAACAATTTTTAGAACAAAATCCTACAGGATTTGTTGAAGCAGCAGTTAAAGGTATGTTACCACATAACACTTTAGGTAGAAAACAAGGTATGAAATTATTTGTTTATGCAGGAGATAAACATCCTCATGCAGCACAAAATCCAGTAGAAATGAAAGTGAAAGGGTAGGGTGAAAGATAATGGCAAACGTACAATATAGAGGAACTGGTAGAAGAAAATCTTCTGTAGCACGTGTTATCTTAACACCTGGTACAGGAAACTTTGTTATTAATGGAAAAGAAGCTAGAGAATATTTAGCATCTGATGTTTTAATGATGATTGTTAATCAACCATTAGAATTAACTAATACAAAAGATAAATTTGATGTAAAAGTTAATGTATATGGTGGAGGTTACACAGGACAAGCTGGTGCAGTTCGTCATGGTGTAGCTAGAGCTTTATTACAAGCTGGTGAAGATTATAGACCAACATTAAAAGCTGCTGGATTATTAACTCGTGATGCACGTGTTAAAGAACGTAAGAAATATGGTCTTAAAAAAGCACGTCGTGCTCCACAATTCTCAAAACGTTAAT
>Ga0129309_1001254_pt1 | contig 13605 bp, 14 predicted proteins | sample L1105metagenome_FD_94439 | JGI IMG/M metagenome (GOLD analysis project Ga0129309, IMG submission 94439) | Ring-tailed lemur group fecal microbial communities from Wisconsin, USA - L1105 metagenome | ecosystem: Host-associated > Mammals > Digestive system > Large intestine > Fecal | place: USA...
CAGGACAACATACGTCGCATAAATAAGAACGACAACAACCAGCGTCGCCAGCACAAGACCCACATATTTTCCAATCTTTTTCATCTTCATACAGTTACCCTCCCTAAACGTTAAACTCGCAAACGCTTCGCGCCTTTTTTATATACCTGCCAACGCAGGCATTACTTTACATAAAAGCCCTCCGATTGCTCACCCGGACTGTGCTTTCATAGTAATTTTAGCAAACCCGCCTGTTGCTGTCAATTCGGGGGTGCTCTCACAAAAAGGCACTTTTATTCAACATGTTTTCTCACAAAAAGGCACTTTTATATTCTATGCAATTTCACAAAAAGGCAGAAATCACTCTTCCGGAAGTGTAATTTAGATATACATAATGGCTGATTCCCTGCTCAACCGCACGCTGCACCGCAGATACGCCCACACTTTTTCCTTATATAACAAACGGGCCCCGGGCTCATCTGTCCACTCCCGTACACGGGCGGATTCTGATCCCTGGGTCCTGATATCTCTTATTTTATGATGTTGGTCTACAAATCTCTGAAACCACGGATTGCTCCGCACCGGCGTGCTCACGCACTCCCTGTCTCATCTTATTTCACATATTTTTTAAGTGTTGCACGAACGGCGCCTGTTCCTGCCGTCAGTTCTTTCAGATAGCTGATCACCAGATCTGCAAGTCCTGCTTCATAGAGATCCACGCCAAAGATATTCTTCATCTTCAGCACTTCGGAAACGGCTGCTTCCACATCCTGATCCGGCGTAAGCTTCAGGTCTGCCACGTAAGGCTGAACCGTTGAAAGGAGCGGATCGGAGCTCGGCTCAAACGCTTTTCCTTCATCATCCACTGCCATCAGGTAACGCAGCCAGCCTGCAAATACCAGCGGGATCAGCTTCAGATCCTGCACATCCTTATCCTCAGCTGCCTGATAAGCCTTGATCGTCTCGCCAAAACGAATCGCCAGCTTCTGTGACGTATCTGTAGCGATACGCTGCGGCGTATCCGGCATAAACGGATTCGGCACACGCACTTTAAGAACGGTATCGATAAATTCTTTCGGGTCGAGGATTCCCGGATTTACAACTACCGGCAGTCCTTCCACATAACCGATCGTTTCCACCATTTTTACGAGCTCCGGATCCTTCATCTCATCCGAGATTTTTGTATATCCCAGCAGGCATCCGTAAACCGCAAGGCATGTGTGAAGCGGATTCAGGCAGGTTGTAACCTTCATCTTCTCCACCTTGTCCACTGTTTCACGGTCTGTAAACATCAGCCCGCCTTTTGTCAGGTCAGGACGGCCATTGGGGAAATCGTCTTCAATTACAAGGTATTCTGTCTCTTCCGCATTTACGAACGGCGCAACGTAGGTATTTCTGGAGGTGATGACCGGCTCCAGCTCTTCCACACCGTCTTCTCTTAAAATCGCCTCCACGGAAGCGTCCGGTCTCGGTGTGATCTTATCGATCATGCTCCATGTGAAGGATACTTTGTCAGAGTCGATATATGTGACAAAGCCTTCTTCCGCCTTCTTATTTTCGGCCCATGCTTTTGCAAATGCGATGATCGCCGCATAGAGCTTGTCACCGTTGTGGGAGCAGTTATCTGTGCTCACCATTGCCAGCGGCTTTTCTCCCGCTTTATATCTGGCATACAGCAGGGACGCCACCTTACCCATATAGCTGGCCGGTTTTTCCGGTCCGGCAGCAAAATCAGCCGTGATATCCGGCATCTGCTCGCCGCGTCCGTTCACAAGGCTGTAACCTTTTTCCGTGATCGTAAAGGTAGCCATCTGAAGGGAATCGTTCTCAAAAATTTCCTTGAGTCTGCTGTACGCAGCCTCATTTGCAGAATCAAGCGGCAAAGCCTCCGCAACGCTCGCCACAACAGCCTTGTCGACTGTTCCGTCTGATTTCAGCGTTGCCGCGATCCCCAGATTATCATGGGGTGCATACATCTTTTCAATGATCTCATAATCGAAGCCCTCTGCTACCACCAGACCCCTGTCAAGATCGCCTTTATTTAACATGTTCTGAACTACATTTGCATGAAACGCACGGAACAGATTTCCTGCGCCGAAGTGAATCCAGAACGGCTTTTCCTTTGTTGCGGCACGCATTTTTTCTACATCATACTGCGGAAGATGATAGCCTTTCTCTTCCCACTGCGCTCTGTCAGAAATTCCCTGTAAATTCAATCTCATGGTATTTATACCCCTCTTTCCGTGCTTTTCACGATCGCTTCCCACAGACCGTTCAGATAAGTTGCGCCAAGCGCACGGTCATACAGGCCGTATCCCGGCATTGCCACCTCGTCCCAGATCATACGTCCATGGTCCGGACGGATCGGGCCGTCGAATCCGATATCATGCAGAGCCTTCATGATCTCATACATATCAAACGTTCCGTCGCTTGACAGATGTGCGGACTCCTCAAAGTTTGTCGGTGAATGGAACTTCAGGTTTCTTACATGTGCAAAATGAATCCTGCCCTTCAGGGAACGGATCATATCCGGAAGGTCATTGTTCAGGTTTGTTCCGTAGGAACCGGAGCAGAAAGTAACGCCGTTGTGCGGATTGTCCACCATCTTCATCATCTTCAGGATGTTCTCTTTATTAATGATAATACGCGGCAGTCCAAATACGCTCCATGCCGGATCATCCGGATGAATCGCCATGTTGATATCGTATTTGTCACAGGTCGGCATGATCCTCTCAAGGAAATATTTCAGGTTTTCAAACAGCTTATCGTCGTCGATATCTTTGTACATTGCAAAAAGATCTTTGATCTTTGCCATTCTTTCCGGCTCCCAGCCCGGCATAACCGTACCGTTCATATCGCCTGCGATCGAATCAAACATCTTCTCCGGATCAAGCGCGTCTACTGCTTCCTGTGTATACGCGAGGACTGTGGAACCGTCCGGACGCACGCGTGCAAGTTCTGTTCTTGTCCAGTCAAACACCGGCATGAAATTATAGCATACCATATGGATTCCCTCTTCACCGAGGTTTTCCAGCGTCGTGATATAGTTGTCGATGTACTGGTCTCTCTCCGGCGCGCCTGTCTTGATCGCGTCATGGATGTTTACGCTTTCAATACCTGCAATGTGAAGTCCTGCCGCTTCCACTTCATCGATCATCTCACGGATTCTTTCCCTGCTCCATACTTCTCCCGGCATTGTGTCATACAATGTTGTGATAACCCCCGTTACTCCCGGGATCTGACGGATCTGCTTTAATGTCACTGTATCAAATTTTGATCCGTACCACCTTAATGTCATTTCCATAATTTTGTACCTTCCCTTCTCTGTTTATTGCAGTTTATGTGCTGCGATCCGGCTGTTCCTGGACCCCTGCCGGATTTATACCTTTATTATATGGAATTCCTGTCCAAAAAACAATTGAATAGTTTGTTGCATACATTGCAAAAATTGCGGTTTTGTACTAAAATAGAAGTGCCGGAAGCAGAGCCATAAGCCCTGACGTGCCGGCACAGGAGCCGTTTTATGGTCTGGCTTTCACATAAACCCATCCCCGCAAGGAGCACACCATGAATAAAAAATACCAGTCAAAATTTCTTACCCGACAGTATATGCTGTCCAAAGATTTTGAAATTTATTATTACAATGATCAGAATCTCCCAACCGTTGCCCTTCACTCGCACGATTATTATGAATTTTATTTTTTTCTGGAAGGCGACGTCAGCATTCAGATCGGCAAAGATGTCTATCCTGTCCAATACGGTGATATTATGCTTGTTCCGCCGCACATTCCCCACCGTCCGCTGATCGCCAGTCAGGATCTTCCCTACCGCCGTTTTGTCTTCTGGATCAGCCGGGATTACTACAGGCATCTCGTCTCCCTCTCAGAGGACTACGCCTATCTGGTTTCCTATGTGCAGTCCCACAATACCTATCTCTTCCATAACGACCGGATCAGCTTCAACGGGATCCAGTCAAAGCTTCTGCGCCTGCTTGAGGAAATGCACGCAGAACGCTTCGGCCGCGACACACAGATCTCTCTGTGTGTCAACGATCTTATTCTGCACATTAACCGCACGGTTTATGCTCAGAATCATCCTCACTCCGATGTAAATGACCTCACACTGTACCAGCAGATCGTGCAGTTTATCGAAGAGCATCCTGAGGAGGATCTTTCCCTCGAACGTCTGGCGCGCGAGTTTTTTGTCAGCAAATATCACATTTCCCATGTCTTCAAAGAAAATCTGGGGATATCCATACACCAGTTTATCACAAAAAAAAGGCTTGCCCTCTGCAGGGAAGCCATTCTTGGCGGCACGGGGATTACCGCGGCCTATTCCTCTTTCGGTTTTGGGGATTACTCAAGCTTTTACCGCTCTTTCAAAAAAGAATACGGGATTTCGCCAAAAGATTTCCGCGACATGCAGCATATTACGCTGCAGTAAGCTACACCTGTTTCTTCCTGCAGACAGATTCCCTTACCACCATCTCCGCCGGAAATTCATAGGTGACATCTGCGTCCGGATTCTCTATCAGCTCCAGAAACTGCATCGCGACGCGGACTCCCAGCTTCTCCATCGGATGGATCATCGCCGTCAGCGGAACCATATTTAACTGCGCAAGCTGTGAGTTATCAATGCTCACGATCGAAAGATCCATCGGAATCCGTATTCCTTCTCCCCGGCAGATCTCCGAAAGCCCGTGGGCCACCGAATCATTATAGCAGACACAGGCCGTACAGTTTTTCATTCTCTCCAGCACCTTTTCCCGGCATAATTTCAGATCCTGCCGTTCATCCTGCGTATCGATCCAGACGATCCGGTCGTCCTGAACCTCAAGTCCGGCCTCTAGAAGCGCTTCCACATACCCTGTAAAACGGCGGTGCCCCTGACCGTCCTCCAGCTTAAAGATCCCCCCTATTTCCGTATGCCCGTTTTCGATCAAAAAGCGGGCAGCCTCCTTTCCCGCTTCCCGGTCATTAATGGAAATATGCGGGATCGGCAGATTCTCATAGTAGCTGTGGAAGAAAACGACCGGTATATTTCTTTCGAGGATTTCCTCATAAAACGCCTTGTTCGGGCTGGGAAGCGCACTCTGCGTCGGCTCAATGATCAGCCCCGCCACTTCCTTCATCTGCAGGATATCCTCCAGAACCTTCCTCTCAGTGGCAAACTTATTGTAGGTAAACATAATCTGCAGAGCATATCCCTGCCTGGTCAGGACCTGTTCTATTCCCTGTATGATATTCGGAAAAATATAGGCATTTACATAAGTGCTGACAAGGATCACCGTGTTTTCCTTTTCCGTTTTTCCGGACTGATGTGCACACCTCACATAATTTCCGCTTCCCTGCCGTCCTTCAACCAGTCCTTCTTTTTCCAGGACCAGCAGGGCATGCCGTACCGTCTGTCTGCTGATGCCGAATCTGCTGCTGAGCATATGCTCCGATTCCAGACGGTCCCCGTCCTTTAATTCATTTCGCTCTATCTTCTCTTTGATCCATTGTACTACTTTCTGATATTTTGCCATGGAAGCCCCCATATTTCACAGTCTGCGGAAGTCAACAACCCCGCTGCAGAGCAGCGGGGTATGTGACCCTCGCGGCATTCGCCAAATGCTCGTGCAAGCACGGCACTTGGCTCATTGCTCACGGAAATCAAAAATCCCGCTGCAGGCACGGCTGCCCGGCTCATTGCCCGCGGGGATAAAAGGGACAGACGAACCTGTCCGCCTGTCCCTGTCTCAATCATCTGATCAGCCTTTTTTCTTCTTTGTTGTAACGTCAAGTACAACGGCGCCAAGAAGAACGGCACCTTTTACTACCTTCTGAAGGTCAGTAGACATACCGCACATGGACATACCATTGTTCAGGACACCCATTACAAGAGCGCCGACTACGGCTCCGATTACTGTACCGACACCGCCGGCTGCTGCCGCACCGCCGATGTAGCAGGATGCGATCGCATCCATCTCGATACCGTCACCCATCTTCGGGTTAGCGCCGCCCTGACGGGCTGAAAGAACGATACCTGCTATAGATGCCAGAACGCCCATGTTAACATATACCCAGAAGAATACCTTCTTGGTATTGATACCGGAAAGTCTTGCTGCCTTTGCGTTACCGCCCATTGCATAGATCTGACGGCCGGCAACTGTCTTGCTTGTTACGAACTGGTAAATTGCCACAATCACGCCGAGAACGATCAACTGGATCGGGATACCGTTGTACTGGCCCAGTCTGATGAAGAAGAACCACACGATCACAAGGATCACGATATCTTTTACAGCCGTCTGCCACGGAACGATGTTTGCAAAACCGTATTTATTGTTTGTTCTGATGTTTTTCATCTCAGTGACGATCAGTCCTATGGATACGATGATCGCAACTGCAACGCAGACCAGATCGAGCGTTCCTTCCCCCATCGTGATCTTGATCGTCGGAAGGAAGCCTGTACCGATAAATGCATAATTCTGCGGAAGAGGACCAACCGTCAGGGATTTCAGCAGGGTATATGTAAGACCACGGCCCATAAGCATCGTTGCCAGTGTTACAACGAAAGGCGGGATATCAAGGTAAGCAATGAAAAATCCTGCGAACACACCAACTGCAAGACCGATACCGATCGCTACCAGCCATGCCAGAGGAACCGCCCAGCCCTGCTCTACAACGAGCTTTGCTGCACAGGCAGCGCCGAGAGCTACGACAGATCCGACGCCAAGGTCAATGTAACCTGTCAATACGCACAGGAGCATACCGGTTGCAAGAATGATGATATAACCGTTCTGCATGATCAGGTTGTTGATATTGGTAGGCGTTGCATTCGAACCCTTCGTCAGTACAAAAAAGATAATGAAAATAATAACCAGCGCTACAATCATACCAAGGGACTTCAAGTCCAGATTGACATATTTTTTCTTGTTCTCTTCCATTACTTGTTATCTCCTTTCCCATTGCTGTCCATAATGCATTTCATAATGCTCTCCTGACTCAGTTCTTCTTTTGTCAGTTCGCCAGCAATCCTTCCTTCGTTAATGACATATGCACGGTCGCAGGTACCGATGATCTCCTGCATTTCCGAAGAAATAACGATGATCGCTTTTCCTGCACGCGCCATATCATTGATCGCACAATAAATCTCATATTTTGCCCCGACATCGATGCCTCGCGTCGGCTCATCCAGGATCAGTACATCCGGCTGGGTCATCATCCATTTTGCCAGCACTACCTTCTGCTGGTTACCGCCTGACAGGGATCCTACGGTCTGATGGATGGAGGTCGCTTTTACATTGATTTTCTTCTTGTATTCCTCCGCATCCAGATTCTCTTTTCTCTCATCAACGATCTGCCCGTTTGCGTAGTAGCCTCTCAAGGCAGCCATGGTCATGTTGGTCTTGATATCATTGATCAGTACCAGACCATACGTCTTACGATCCTCGGAAGTGTATGCGATCTTGTTGTCGATCGCATCTTTTACCGTCTTTGTGCTGATCTGTTTGCCATGCATATAGACTTCCCCGGAGATCTTCTGTCCGTAGGAATGACCGAACAGGCTCATTGCAAACTCCGTACGGCCCGCGCCCATAAGTCCTGCCAGACCTACAACTTCTCCGGCACGCACTTTGATGTTGATATCTTTCAGGATCTGCATATCCGAGATCTCCGGATGATAACAGCTCCAGTTTTTGACTTCCATTACCACCTCGCCGATCGGACAGTTGTCGCGGACCGGATAACGGTTGCTCATCTCACGTCCGACCATTCCTTTGATGATACGGTCTTCAGACCACTCATCAATTCCCTTCCTCAGGGTTTCGATCGTCTTACCGTCACGGATAATGGTGATAGAATCCGCCACGCGCTCAATTTCATTCAGCTTATGGGAAATAATGATACAGGTAACGCCCTTTTTCTTCAGGTCCAGCATGATATCCAGAAGCTGCTGTGACTCTTCGTCGTTCAGCGCCGCTGTCGGCTCATCAAGGATCAGCAGGTCAACGTTTTTCGCCATTGCCTTTGCGATCTCGATCAACTGCTGTTTTCCTACACCCAGCGTATTTACCGGTGCGTTTAAGTTCTCATTTTCCAGACCTACATGTGCCAGCGCTTCTTTCGCACGGCCGCGTGTCTCTGTCCAGTCAATAACTCCCTTCATGGATGTCCGCTCGTTGCCCATGAACACATTTTCCGCTATGGACAGATAAGGACTCAGCGCCAGTTCCTGATGGATGATTACAATGCCCTTTTCCTCACTGTCTTTGATTCTGTGGAACTTGCAGGTTTCGCCTTTATAAATGATATCTCCTTCATATGTACCAAAAGGATACACACCGGAAAGTACGTTCATCAGCGTAGACTTGCCTGCTCCGTTCTCACCGCACAAAGCATGAATCTCGCCCTTTTCAACTTTCAGATTAACGTCGTCCAGAGCTTTCACGCCCGAAAATGCTTTTGTGATATGGCTCATTTCCAGAATAATTTCAGACATGTTTTCCTCGCTCCTTTTTTAATATGAAAAACAGGCAGCGGATTTTTCCGCCGCCCGTTCTTTGCTGTGCTATATGTTTTCAGATAACTGATTATTTCAGCTGATCCTCTGTGTAGTATCCGCCGTCGATCAGGATTTCCTGATAGTTGCTCTGATCAACTGCTACCGGTGTACACATATATGTCGGAACTGTGATGGAACCGTTGTTGTACTGCTCTGTATCATTGATTTCCGGCTCTGTTCCCTGAAGAACTGCGTCAACCATGGATACGGCCTTCTCAGCAAGGAGACGTGTATCTTTGTAGATAGACATTGTCTGTGTTCCGTCGATGATATTCTTTGTAGCCATAACTTCTGCGTCCTGACCTGTGATCAGCGGCCAGTTTTCCGGTGTGTAGCCAGCGCCCAGGAGAGCTGCTTTCACGCCGTATGCGAAACCGTCAAATGCTGTACAGCAGATGTCGATATCTTCGTCAGCGTAGTTAGCTGTCAGGATGTTTTCACAGTTAGCCTGTGCTGTTTCCTGTGACCATCTCAGGATACATGTATCTTCGAAGGATGTTCTGCCGGATTTGCAAACCAGTGTGCCGTCATCCAGGTACTCCTGAAGGACTTCCATAATACCATTGTACAGGAACAGTGCGTTGTTGTCGTCCGGAGATCCCATAAAGAACTCGATCGTGTAAGATTCGCCGGCTTCACGAGCTGCATCAAGATCTTTTGCTTCTTTAATATAGTTAGCGATTACAGTACCAACGCCCTTGTTATCGAATGTTGCATAGTAGGAAACTGCATCTGTATCCATCAGAAGACGGTCATAAGCGATGATCGGGATGCCGGCTTCTTTAGCCTGTGCTTCTGCGTTTACAAGTACGCCTGAGTCAACTGCTGCGATAACCAGACAGTCAACGCCTTTACCTACATAGTTCTCAAGCTGGGAAACCTGCTGGGCTGTATCATCCTCTGCATACTGAAGCTCTACAACGTAGCCTTTTTCTTCGAGCTGAGCTTTCATGTTTGCACCGTCGTTGATCCAACGCTCAGAAGACTGTGTCGGCATCAGGATACCAACTGTTTCACCTTCTGCAAATACTGCTGATGACATGGATAATACCATAGCACCTGTGAGTAAACATGCTACTGCTTTTTTCATAAAAATGCCCTCCTTGATATATAAGTTGTCTTTACAAATTGCCTGTCTCCGGCAATTTGCGATAAAAAAACGGAAAACTTGTCTTGTTGCTTTTTTGTGTAATTTAGCAATTATTCACGTTCATTTCCGTTTTCCTATGACAGATTATACAACAGCTTCCGCACCCAGTCAAGTCGGATTGTCACTTTCCACAATGAATTTTAATTATTATTCCCATTTCGCACATAATTTGTATAGCTTTCCGGGCCCTTGCAGGAAAACTTGTACGGTTTTCATATCTCAACCGGAAGTTCTCACTTATATATGGCAGCCAGTTTATCCGCCTCCAGATCAAGCTCCCCCGCACCGCAGCCGACACACGCTGCAACCGGAACTCCCGCAAGTTCCTCTATCATCCTGCGGTTATCCTCCTGCATGATGCCGCCGCTGTAACGGTTCAGGATCACGCCTCTGACCTCTATACCCCGGCTGCGCAGATATTCCGCTGTCAGCACGGCCGCATTGATCGTGCCAAGCCCCGCATCCGCGATGATCACCGCGCCAAGTTCCAGTGTTTTGATGACGTCCTCCAGAAGTATCTTCTGCTCATTGTCCCACCTGATGGGACAGACGATCCCTCCGCTCCCCTCTACTGTAACATAATCATGTTCTTCCAGCACTCGCAGGTAATCCTCCCGCACCTTTTTCAGATCCACCGGATCACCCTCGATCCTTGCCGCCAGATGCGGCGATACGGCATTCTTATATAAATAGGAAAGAAGCGTCTCATTCTTCTGGCTGATACCGGATATCTTTTTTACATATCCCGCATCGCTTTCCTTTATACTGTCGGCTCCGGAAAGGGCCGCTTTATAATATCCGGACGAATACCCCGCCTCTTTAAGCTTTTTTACCATCAGTGCCGTCACATACGTCTTTCCCGTATCCGTTCCCGTAGCCGTTACAAACAATCCCTTACCCATTGCACAGCACCGCCTTATATCCCAGTCTGTGGATCATTTCCATATCTGTCTCGATCATATATCCGGCAGTTGTCAGCATATCGCCGGATATCACCGCATTCGCCCCCGACAAAAAGCAGCCTTCGCCTTTATCTTCCATGAGTCCTCTTCCGCCTGCCAGACGTATCGAGGCATCAGGCAGAAGAAAACGGTACACCGCAACGATCCTTCTCATCTCGTCCACAGTAAGCCTCTTATTATTTTCATACGGCGTTCCCGGGATCGGATTGAGCATATTTACCGGAACGCTCTTGATCCCCAGCTCTCTTAATGACAGGGCCATGTCCACCCTGTCTTCCTTTGTCTCCCCAAGGCCCATGATGCCGCCGCTGCATACGGAAAGCCCCGCTGCCTTCGCCGCTTTTATCGCCTTCACTTTATCTTCGAATGTGTGGGTTGTACAGACATTCGGAAAATTATTTTCTGATGTCTCCAGATTATTATGTACCCTCGATACTCCCGCTGCCTTAAGCTTCCGGAACTGTTCTTCATTTAAAAGCCCAAAGGACACACAGACTTCGATATCAGCGTTTCTCTTTATCTCCCTGACTGCTTCGCACATTTTTTCAACTTCATGGTCCTTCAGCGCCCTCCCCGAAGTGACGATCGAATATCTCAAAACACCCCGGTCCGCGTTATACTTTGCCTGCTTTACGATCTCTTCCGTATCAAGGAGCGGATATTCTCCCGCCCCCGTATGGTAGTAGGCGGACTGTGCACAGTACTTACAGTTTTCCGAACATTTTCCGCTCTTACCATTAATGATCGTGCAGATGTCAAAACCGTTCCGGCAGAACTGCTTCCTTATCTCATCCGCTGCCCGGCACAGCTCCTCCAGCGGTTCATCATACAGAGCCAGCGCTTCCTCTCTCGATATCTTCCCGCCTTTTTGTACCTTTTCTTTCAGTTTCTCTGTCATGGACATTCCCTCATACCTCTCTTTCGATATATCTGTAATCAGTCTGCATAAAAACCGCTCTTTCTCAAACGCAGTCCCACGCCTGCCGCCAAAATGCACAGAACAAAATCCCCCGGCATATCAAGCGGGAAACAGGACAGCAGGACCACCGCCCACGTTGCCGGCGTATTTGCGTAAAAGTTGAGGATCATATATTTGTACACGATGCCGATCGCGTATGTAACCACAAACCCGTCAAGACATGCCAGAAAATAATTTTTATAAGATGTCTTTGTCCTCTCGCTCACCGTTCCCGTCACAAATGCTGCCGCCGCAAAGCCCAGCAGATATCCGAAGCTCGGCCGGAATACATATCCGATACCGCCGCCCGCTGCAAATACCGGAATACCGATCAATCCAAGCAGCACATAACAGCCCACTGACATTACTCCCTTTTTGCCGCCCAGAATCAGCCCCGCCAGCAGCACAAAGAAAAACTGCAGTGTAAAATAGTCCATATAGGGGACCGGGATCTGAATAAATGCGCCGATCGCCGTCAGCGCCGTAAACATGCCGCACAGTACCAGATTCTTTGTTGATAGTTTCTTACCCACTGTTTTTTCCATAAAAAATCCTCCTGAATATATATTTGTATATGCCAGTCTTTTACAAATATATATCAGGAGGGGATAATTGTCAACTTGTTTATGTTTTTAGGTTAACATTCTGCTGAATGAAAACGATACTGAACCTCTCTCAGCTTCTTTCCCCCGATATTATTTTCCAGAAATACATTAGCAGGCACAAAGCCTGCCGCTTCATAAAACATTCTGGCTCTCGTATTGTCTTCAAGTACCCACAGAAAAATATCCCGAAAGCCAAACTGTCTCAGTTCTGCAACCGCCGCTTCAAACAGTTTTTTCCCGTAACCCTTTCCGATATAATCCGGTTTGAGATAAATCGATACAATTTCCCCAAAGTCCGCGAAATCTTCAAATCTCGACCTGCAGTAACTGGCGGTGCCGATATATTCATTATCCTCCAGAACGACCAGTGTATTCATCCCGGCCTCATCTATATGTGCCGCCCACGCTCCGTCCGGTATGCTGTCAAGATAGCTCTGCGGAATGATATCCCTGTATGCGGATTTCCAGCTTTCTTCATAAATCCTGCTTATTTCCAGCCTGTCATCCGTTTCCCTGACATGACGTATTTCCATCGGTTTTGTTCCTCCATATCTATAGGAAACGGCAAATTGATTTGTTGTTTCCTAATATATCGCCCTCTTTTGCAGAGGTAATTTCAGTATATCACAACCTCTGTAAAAAATCTTTCTTTTTGTAGCCAGAACAAGTATAATGGAATAAATCAAAGAAGAAACGGAGGGCAGGAACATGGGATTTGCCATTTGGAGTATTGTTGCACTGCTTTTTTTGATTATCGGCCTGCGCACATGGAAATCAGAAAAACCGGTCGGTTTTTTTACGTTTTCCGAAGCGCCGGACGTCAAAGATGTGACGAAATACAATCATGCCGTATCCATACTGTGGATGACTGCCGCTGTCCTTCTTGAACTGCTCGGGGTACCATTGCTGTTCTTAGAGCAAAATGCGCCGCAGGCTATTTTGATCATGTTCGGGACAGTTGGATTGGTGATTGCAATGATGGTCGCATATACAAGAATTGAAGCCAGATACAAGGTCAAATAACTTCTATGCATACAGCGCCCGGCGGAGCAGAACACGAAAGACCTTCCGAAGCTCTGCCCTGCCGGGCGCTGTTTTAAATCATAATCTGAATGCTTTCTAATTTGTCATCACATACATCAGTCCCATTGCCATGCACGCCAGTGATAAAACCAGTACAAAAAATCCCATTGCAATTTCCATATACATTTCCTCCTTCATTTTACATGCGTGATTGCTTTTTTTCGCTCTCTGTTTTATAATTACATTATATTAGCGAAAAACTTAAAATTCAGCTAATATATAGCTCAAAAATATCATTATTTTAGCAGGGTTGGCGATTATGAAGAAAATTACAAAAATTGACTTTCCAATCGATACACAGACCAATCAGGAAATAAGGGA
>Ga0129309_1001258_pt1 | contig 13587 bp, 12 predicted proteins | sample L1105metagenome_FD_94439 | JGI IMG/M metagenome (GOLD analysis project Ga0129309, IMG submission 94439) | Ring-tailed lemur group fecal microbial communities from Wisconsin, USA - L1105 metagenome | ecosystem: Host-associated > Mammals > Digestive system > Large intestine > Fecal | place: USA...
AAATCCCGTTCGGCCATTATATACCACTCATCACTGGCGTGGATAAAATGCAGTCCGTACTTTTCATAAAAATCCTTCTGGAAAGACTCGATCAGATCAATGACCTGTTCCGCCTCCGCCTTTGTAAAAAGCTCTATCGGAAAAAGCCCGTCCCTGTATTTTGTGATCCCGGCCGGGACGACCGACACACTGCGCATAAACGGCAGATACGCCGACAGATCTGTTATGGAACGGCGGAGTTCTTCCCCGTCGTTGATCCCCTTACAGCACACGATCTGTCCGTTCATCTCCACATGGCCGTCATAAAGCTTTTGGATATATTTCAATTTCTCGCCCGCGAAACGGTTGTTCAGCATTTTGCAGCGAAGCTGCGGGTTGGTCGTATGGACCGAGATATTGATCGGCGCAAGCTGCATATGGATGATGCGCTCGATATCCTTATCTTTCATATTCGTCAGAGTGATATAGTTGCCCTGCAGGAAAGACAGGCGCGAATCATCATCTTTAAAATACAGCGTATCACGCATTCCCGGCGGCATCTGGTCAATAAAACAGAAAATACACTTGTTGCTGCAGGAACGGTATTCACTCATCAGGCCGTTTTCAAATTCAAGACCAAGATCGTCATCATAATCCTTCTCGATCTCCAGAAGCCACTCTTCCCCGTCCGCCTTTCGTATCACCACTTCCAGATACTCATCTTTTATAAGATACCGGTAATCAAAAACATCTTCAATATTTTGATCATTTATAGAAACCAGAACATCCCCCGGCTCAATTTCCATTTCCTCTCCGATGGAACCGGGAGCCACTTCCCTGATCACATGCTCAATCTGTTTCATGTCTGCTCCTTCTGAAAAAATATTTAATGTCCCTTCGGCACACGGTAAAGCTGCCCTTTTTCTTTTGTCAGATCCGCATGGATCAGGTCGACCAGAATGATAAACAGGAGCACAGCGGACCCCCAGATCGCCTTTCCTCTGAAATGAACGCAGAGCACCGTACCGCTCATGGCGCCGAGCACAAACATTCCGATCATCAGCAGATGGCGTAAAAATTTGCTCTTGTGTTCGCTGCTGTTTTTGCGTATCCATCTTGTAAAATGGATGCAGGTCTGGCGCAGATGGTTTGTGCAAAACGTTGTCGCCATCGGTTCTCCCTCCGCCTGCCGGAAGGTATTGTACTGCATGGAGCAGATAAAATTGACGGCCACCTGTGTAATCTGAAACGGAGCGCTCTCCGGCAGAAAGCCGAGCAGCAGGATGACCAGCAGTTCAATCGCGATCAGCAGTGTATCCCACCGCAGAAATTCTCTTTTCCGCACGACCACCGGAAGGACCTCGGACGCAATGGAACCAAGCGAATAAGCGCTGATCGGGATCAGCAGATATCCCGCTCTTGCCCAGTTGCGCTCTCCGAGTGCGATTCCCATAAGGACGATATTACTCGTCTGCGCATTGCAGAACACGCCGCCCCTGAGCTGATATGTAAATGCGCCGAGCAGTCCTCCGCTCATCATCAGGAGCGCAAACACCCATGTTTTTTCACATTCCAGATATTCCTGCACCGTGTATGAACGCGCCTGTTTTTTGGGCCCGGCATGCAGTCGTTTAGCATGTTTCTCTTCCATAATTTTTCTACCGTCTACTGTTTATCCTGTTTTTCCAGATATGCCTTTCTTCCCTCATCATACAGGTTGTTTCCTTCGCTGTCTATAATAACTACAAGCGGCATATCTTCCACGTAAAGTTTCCTTAAAGCTTCCGCACCCAGATCCTCGTATGCGATCAGCTCGCATTTCTTAATACATTTTGCGAGCAGCGCGCCTGCGCCGCCGATCGCCCCGAAATAGACGCCGCTGTACTTTTTCATAGCCTCCACAACCTCGGGAAGCCTTGCGCCTTTTCCGATCATGCCGCGCGCACCGACAGACATCATCGTCGGAGCATAGGCGTCCATGCGTCCGCTGGTCGTCGGACCTGCGGAACCGATCACCTGTCCGGGCTTAGCCGGCGTCGGACCCACATAATAGATCGTGGCGTCCGTCGGATCAAAGGGAATCTGTTCGCCTCTTGCCAGCGCCTCACACATGCGCTTGTGACCTGCATCCCTTGAAGTATAGATCGTTCCGGTCAGCAGCACCTGATCTCCGGCATGGAGCGTCTTTGCAAGTTCTTCTGTAAGCGGTAATGTAATTTTTCTTGCCATCTAGATCACCTCCGTTTTGTGGCGCGTCACATGACAGTTGATATTGACCGCACACGGCATTCCCGCAATATGGGTCGGCAATGTCTCAATATTTAAGCCGATCGCCGTTGTCTTTCCGCCGAATCCCTGCGGACCGATGCCCAGTTCATTGATCTTCTCCAGCATCTCTTTCTCAAGATCTGCATAGAACGGATCGGGGTGGGAAGAATCAAGCGGACGCATAAGCGCCTTTTTCGCCAGAAGCGCAGCTTTGTCAAACGTTCCTCCGATGCCGACTCCGACTACCATCGGCGGACACGGGTTCGGCCCTGCCGTTTCAACCGTCTCCAGGATAAAATCCTTGATCCCCTGAAGGCCGTGCGACGGCTTGAACATACGGATCGCGCTCATATTCTCGCTTCCGAAGCCCTTCGGTCCGACCGTAACCTTAACCTGCTCTCCCGGAACGATCTCCGTGTAGAGCATGGCCGGCGTATTGTCACCTGTATTTCCCCTGCGCACAGGATCTTTTACAACCGATTTGCGCAGATAACCCTTATCATATCCCCGGCGCACGCCTTCATTTACGGCTTCCGTCAGATCTCCGCCCGTAAAATGCACATCCTGCCCGATCTCCAGAAATACACAGGCCATGCCGGTATCCTGACAGATCGGCACGCACTCCCTGTCGGCAATCTCAAAGTTTTCGATGATATTGTCAAGAACGCCCTGCGCGATCTCTCCGTCCTCACAGGCGCGGCAGTTTTTGATCGCACATTTCACATCCTCCGGAAGATGTTCATTTGCTTCAATGCAAAGCTTCTCAATAACATCAGTAAGTTTTGAAACCTCTATCTCACGCATGATCAACGCTCCTTTCTATCTTTCGTGGCGCGCATATTTCGGAAGGAGCAGGGGTGAAACGTCTCCCGTATCGATTCCTGCGCTCTTCAGTTCTTCTGCATATGCCGCAACATGGTCAAGATTCATTCTGCCAGGCTCCACTTCTTTTGCTCTCGCAGCAGCCGCCTTTCCTGCATTTCGTCCGAATACGATGATATCCAGAAGCGAATTTCCCATCAGACGGTTTCTTCCGTGGATACCGCCGACCGCTTCTCCCGCAACCAGCAGATTATCAATTACCTTTGTAAATCCGTCCCCGCCGATCTCAAGACCGCCGTTCTGGTAATGCAGCGTCGGATAGACCAGAATCGGAAGCTTTCTCATATCAATGCCGTAATTCATATACATACGGAGCATCGCCGGGATTCTCTTTTCAATCGTTCCCTCGCCGCCGATGAGTTCGATCATCGGGGTATCCAGCCACACGCCGCTTCCAAGAGGCGTTGTCACACCTTTTCCTCTCGCCGTACATTCGCGGATGATCGATGCAGCCGATACATCGCGTGTCTCAAGCGGATGCATAAATGCCTCGCCGTCCCTGTTGACCAGCATGGCTCCAAGCGAACGCACCTTTTCCGTCACAAGCGCGCCGTATATCTGCGAAGGGTAAGCCACTCCCGTCGGATGATACTGGATCGTATCCTGATACAGCAGAGGCACGCCCGCACGGTATCCAAGGATCAGTCCGTCCGCCGTTGCGCCGTAATGGTTTGAGGTCGGAAAGCCCTGATAATGCATACGTCCCGCTCCTCCTGTGGCAATGATCACGGTCTTTGCCCTTGCCACAAGATAATCGCCGGTTTCCATATTCAGAAGAACGGCTCCGGCCACCTGTCCCTTATCATCCCTGATCAGTTCCACCGCGGACGTAAACTCGATCACCGGGATCCCCAGATTTAACACTTCGTCGCGGAGAGTCCGCATGATCTCCGCACCTGAGTAATCCTTGCAGGCATGCATTCTCTTGCGTGAAGTTCCGCCGCCGTGCGTCGTCACCATCCTGCCGTCTTTGTCTTTGTCAAACATAACGCCCAGCTTATTCAGCCACTGGATCGCTTCCGGCGCTTCCATGACAAGGCGCTTTAAGAGCTCCGGTCTTGCGGCAAAATGCCCGCCGCCGAAGGCATCCAGATAATGCTGTACCGGCGAATCGTTTTCTTTGTCAGCCGCCTGTATTCCGCCCTCTGCCATCATGGTATTGGCGTCACCGATACGCAGCTTTGTAACAATGCATACGTCGGCGCCTGCATTTTTTGCCTCGATCGCCGCTGAAGCGCCTGCTCCGCCGCCGCCGATCACCAACACGTCAACATCCATGTCTATTTTATCCATGTCTACTTTGTCTGTCAGCAGACGGCTGTTTGAATGAAGCATATGTACCAGCTCTTTATTCGCCTTCTGCCCTTTGTTTGGTCCGATCTTAATCTCCTCGAACGCTTCTTCCCTGTAATCCGGGTGGAATGCTTTCAGAAGGGCGTCTTTTTCATCCGCCGTCATACGTCTCGGTTCCATACCCATACGCTCGTTTCTGGTAGCCTCCACTTTTTTTACGGATTCCATCATTTCCGGTGTAAACATGACTGTCCCTCCTTACTTTTCAATCTCTCTGGTATTGTAAAGTTCCTGCATTTCCGTGATCGGTTTCTGCATGATCTTCTCGATCAGTTCGTCATACTGGCCCTCGTGGATCTCCTCCACACGTTTTGTCAGGTGTTTGCTCTCCGGCGCAATATATTTTCCGGTAAGCCTTCTTGCCAGAAGTCCGACCATCGGATGAGAGATCTCTGCCGGGCATCTCACGGAACAGCAGCCGCAGGCCACGCAGTCAAAAGATTCCTCCGCGCATTTTTCAAGCTCGCCGCGCTGTGCGTAAGCAATGTACTGCATAACATTCAGATCCTGCGTACATGCCTTTGTGCAGGCATTGCACCCGATACAGCTGTAGATCTCGGGATAAAGTTCCATCATTACCTGCTGATTCGGTTTCAGGTCTTCCATTTCATATGTCCTCTTGTCTGTCGGGAAGAAGGGGATGCTTGCGACGTACATTCCCTCCTCCACCTGAGTCTGACAGGCAAGGCATGTCTTCAGTTCATTTTTTCCCCTGATCCTGTAGATCGTTGCACAGGCGCCGCAGAATCCGTGACGGCAGCCGCATCCTCTCTTAAGAGTATAGCCGGCATATTCCATGGCTGTCATGATCGTCAGATCTGCGGGAACACTGTACTTTTTACCAAAAAAATACACATTTACCATTTTTTCCATTGTGGCTCTCCTTTTCGATTAATATTCGTTCGGCATCTCGTCAATCTCATCACAGCGGAATACCGGACCGTCCTTACATACGTATTTGGAACCGATATTGCATCTTCCGCATTTTCCGATACCGCATTTCATGCGAAGCTCCAGCGTAGTATACACCTGCTCTTTGGAAAAACCGATCTCCTGAAGGCCGGCAAGCACAAATTTGATCATAATGGGCGGCCCGCACAGAAGCGCCGTTTTGTCTGTGGTGAAGCCAAGCTCTTTCACGTAATTCGGAACAAACCCGACGTGACCGTCCCAGCCTTCCTGCTCACGGTCGATCGTCAGATATACGTTTACTCCCTCCGCCTTCATCCAGACTTCCTGTATTTCTTTCAACTGCACAAGGTCATCCGCAGAGCGGGAGCCGTAAACAATGTCAACCGTTCCGTAGTCCTGACGGTTGTCCAGAACGTAATTAATAACCGAACGCAGCGGTGCAAGGCCGATACCGCCGGCGATAAACAGCAGATTTTTCCCTTTCAGCTTATCCTCCACCGGGAAATGGTTTCCGTACGGTCCCCTGACAGTGATCTCGTCTCCGACCTGAAGGCTGTGCAGGTAATCTGTCAGCATGCCGCATTTCTTAATGCTGAATTCCTGGTATTCTTTATTCGTTGGCGAAGAGGTAATGGAAAACATACCCTCGCTGATCCCGGGAGCACAGAGCATTGCGCACTGTCCGGGCATATGCTCAAAAAGCTTTCCCCCCTCCGGCGCATTCACGCGGAAGGTCTTTACATCCGGCGTTTCCTCTCTGATATCCGTGATCACTCCCACCTTCGGGATCAGGGTATCGAGTGTATAATTTTTATGGCAGGTACATTCACTCATTCCTTTTCACCTCCCTTTTTCTCAAATGCCCTGATCACTTTCACGATATTCAGCGACGCCGGGCACTTGTCAACACATCTTCCGCAGCCGACACAGGAATACATGCCGTCATTATTCGCCGGAAAATATACCAGCTTATGCATGAATCTCTGCCGGAAGCGCTGCATCTGTGTCGTACGGTTGTTTCCGTGCGCCATCATCGTAAAATCAGAGTACATGCATGAATCCCAGCAGCGGTAGCGTTTTATGCCGTGGCCGGTATCATAGTCTTTGATGTCATAACACTGGCAGGTAGGGCAGACAAACGTGCAGGTTCCGCATGCAAGGCACGGCTTATAAAGTTCCTCCCAGAGAGGCGATTCAAACTTTTCCATCAGCGCATCGCCGTTCCAGCCCTCTAAAGAAAGATTCGTGTACGGCAGTTTTTCAATGATCGCACGGATCTGCTCTTTTTCTTTTGAAAGGGCTTCCTCATCCGCAGCATCCGCCTCTTCAAGAAGCGTGCTCACTTCTTTTGTCAGCGTCTCTCCTTTTTCTGTCAGGGGCTTCCAGAAAAGCTCGTCTTTAACGATCCATGCAGCCACATCCGCGGCAGGCTCTGCCGCGTCCGTCCCAAAAACCTTGCAGAAACAGGATTCCTCCGGCTCATGGCAGGCAAGGGCAACGATCACGCCATGCTCTCTTCTTGCCGCATAAAAGGTATCAAGCGGTTCTGTCAGGAATACTCTGTCCAGAACTTCCAGCCCTTTTACGTCACAGGCCCTCATACCGAAGACAACAAATTTCTGATCTGCCAGTTCCTGCGGTTCGATCGAAATCTTCTTTCCGTCCCTCACACAGGTGTATAACGTCTCGCTCTGCGGGAAAAATGCATCCTTGGGCGATTTGACCGTCTTCAGCGTATCGATATCCACTTTTATATCTTCATCATAAGCCGCCAGATTTACCTGACCGTTTATCTCAGCCGGTACATAAAGCTGCTGATCCTCAGAAATCTTCCGGAATAATGCCGACAGATTCTCTTTTTTTATCTTATACATACATTATCCCCTTTCTGTCACAACGGACGGTTCCACGTCTTCAAATACATAATCCGTCAGCGGGGTGCGCGGCTCCATGTCCGCCCCTGCCTGATATTCCCCGTAAAATTCATTGATATCCTTAATAAACTTGCGGTTGAACAGATGCAGCGGTATCCCCTGCGGGCAGACTCTGCTGCACTCTCCGCAGTCCGTACATCTTCCGGCTACATGGAATGCACGGATAATGTGGAACATTTTCTCTTCAAAGGAATCCACATTCGCTTTCTGCGCGCTGTCGAATTTATTGCTGTCAAACACGCATTTGCGGCAACTGCAGGCCGGACAGACGTTTCTGCACGCATTGCAGCGGATGCATTTGCTCAGTTCCTTCTGGAAGAATGCAAATTTTTCTTCGGGGCTCATGGCCTCGATCTTTTCAACCTCCGCAAAACGGTCCGCATCCTTTGTATCTTTGGATTCCCCGATGATCTCATCAAAGACCATGTGTTCCTTTCCCTTGCAGACGTGGCATCTCTCCAGCATACCGTCCGCATAAGAACAGGTTTTTTCACCGTAGACCGTCCGGAAGGAAAGCGTTTCAGCCGGGCCGTCCGCCTCCGCGCCGGAAATGCTCTCGATCCCTTTGATCCCCTGTTTTTTTATCTTCTCAATATCGAGTTTGCCTTTACAGCCCACGCCGATGATGTAAGCCTTCTCACGGTCCACGCGGTGTTCCTTCATCAGCTCCTGAAAGCTGTAGGTATCGCAGGGCTTTAAGTATACAAGGGTTTTTCCCTCCAGTTTGCATGCCTCGATCATATACTTGCTCAGATTCGCCCCGCAGAACCCGTCGTACACGAAATTCTCAAAATCTTCCTCTTTTTCAAAGTAAGCCGGCTCCGGATTATAAGGCAGGTCTCCGGCTTTCCAGCCGAGAACGCGGGCCACGCTGCCGTCCGCCAGCAATTCCTTTGCTCTTGCGATCAATTCCTGCATCTTAAATCCCCCAATCTTACGTTTTTGCCGAGAGAATGGATCTTCTCTACAAATTCATTCATGGTTGTAGAAAATTTCACGCCTTCGGCAGCGGAAACCCATTCTACCCTTGTGCGCCCGTTTTCTATTCCGATATATTCCAGCATGGAAAACAGAAGCGTCATCCTCCTTCTGGCATAAAAATTACCGGTGGTGTAATGGCAGTCTCCCGGATGGCAGCCGCAGAGGATTACTCCGTCCGCTCCCTTTTCAAACGCTCTCAGAATAAACATCGGGTTTACACGGCAGGAGCACGGTACACGGATGATCTTTACGTCAGCCGGATACGCAAGCCTTGAGCTGCCCGCAAGATCGGCCCCCGCATAACTGCACCAGTTACAGCAGAATGCCACGATCTTCGGTCTGAATTCTTCCCTGTTTTCTATCGACATATCGCATCCACCTCCGCTAAAATCTGTCTGTTGGAGAAGCCCTGCAGATCCATCGCGCCGGAAGGACACGTTACCGTACATGCCCCGCAGCCCTGACAGAGAGCCGTGTTGACTACTGCGATACGGCGGTCTTCTCTGATTCCATGGTCGTTTACCTGTTTTACCTCATAAGAGATCGCTCCGTACGGACACACATTTGCACACTGTGAACAGCCGTTGCAGAGCAGTTCATCCGAATGGGCCGTACACGGATTTGTCATCAGCTTATCTTTTGCCAGAAGTCCGATCGCCTTAACCGCAGCGGCCCCTGCCTGGGATACCGTTTCCGGAATATCCTTCGGTCCCTGGCAAACGCCGGAAAGGAAGATGCCCGCCGTGGGCGATTCTACCGGACGAAGCTTGGCATGGGCTTCTGTGAGGAAATTGTTTGTATCAATGCTGGCTGTCAGCATGGTTGCGATCTTTCTTACATCCGGATTAGGCTCGATCGCTGCCGCAAGCACGACCATATCCGCCTCTTTGAGTATCTGTTTGTTATCCAGAAGATCCGCGCCCTGCACCAGAAGCTTTCCGTCCGGCTGCGGGATTACTTTGCCGACCTGTCCTTTGATATAATTTACGCCGTATTCTTCCACGGCCCTGCGGTAAAATTCGTCAAAATTCTTGCCCGGTGTACGCACGTCAATATAAAACACCGTGACATTCACATCCGGGTACTTGTCGCGGATCAGCATGGCATGCTTTGCCGTATACATACAGCAGATTTTTGAGCAGTAGCTCTTACCCCTGCTGTCTGCGCATCGGCTTCCGACACACTGTACAAATACGATCTCTTTGGGCGCCTTTCCGTCTGAAAGTCTCTCCAGATGTCCTTTAGTCGGACCGGCAGCGTTCATGATACGCTCAAGCTCGAGTGAAGTGATAACGTCCTTACTCTGGCTGTACGCATACTCATCATAATTATCCAGTTTGATCATATCAAAGCCTGTCGCAACTACGATCGCCCCGTACTTTTCCGTAATGATCTCATCCTTCTGTTCATAGTCAATGGCCCCCGCCTGACAGACTTTTGAGCATACCCCGCATTTTCCTGTCTGGAATTTAATGCAGTGCTCGCGGTCAATGACCGGAACATTCGGGATGGCCTGTGCGAACGGTGTATAGATCGCGCTGCGGTTGCTGAGCCCTCTGTTGAACTCGCTCGGCGTTTTTTTGCTCGGACATTTTTCCTGACACACGCCGCAGCCCGTACACTTATTCATATCCACGCTTCTCGCTTTTTTGCGGATATCTACCGTGAAATCACCTACAAAACCGGAAACCTTCTCTACCTCGCTGTATGTATAGATCGTAATGTTCGGATGTGCGTTCGCCTCCACCATTTTCGGCGTGAGGATACATGCGGAACAGTCGAGCGTCGGGAACGTCTTGTCAAGCTGGCTCATACGGCCGCCGATACTCGGCGTCTTTTCCACGATATCCACCGGATAACCTGCGTCTGCAATATCCAGCGCAGTCTGGATACCGGCGATCCCTCCGCCGATCACCAGCGCGCGCTTTGTAACGCGGCTTTCGCCCGGATAAAGCGGCGTATTTAAGTTTACCTTTGCCACTGCCGCGCGCATCAGGATGACCGCCTTCTTTGTAGCCTCTTCCATATCCTTATGGATCCATGAACAGTGCTCGCGGATATTTGCGATCTCCACCATATACGGATTTAAACCGGCTCTCTCCGCCGCTTTGCGGAAGGTGGTTTCATGCATACGCGGCGAGCACGAACATACAACGATTCCTCCCAGATCCTTTTCCCTGATCGCTTCCTGAATCATGGCCTGACCGGCTTCAGAGCACATATACTGATAATCCTCAGCATGGACTACGCCCGGTTCCATCAGCGCCATCTCTACTACTTTCTTTACGTCTACCGTTGCGGCGATATTGCCTCCGCAATGACAAACAAATACACCTATTCTCTGCCCCCGTCTCACCTCCTGTATCTTCTGAACGCACTTACTAAAAGCTGCTGCGGGATATCTTCGTCAAGAAGCTGCGGTATTTCATCGGCCGTAAGATAATTTCCGCCCTTTTCACGCTCAACGATCTGACGCGCCGCATCGATCAGCTTGCCCGGCTTTACGTCCCGCGGGCATCTCTCCACGCATGCAAAGCATGAAAGGCATTTCCACAGGGATTTCGAGTTTACAAGCGCTTCAATGTCCTCATTTATGACATACGACACAAACTGATGAGGCTTGATATCCATCTCGTTATACGACGGGCAGGTGGCAGAACATTTTCCGCATTTCATACATTTAAGCGGATTCACGCCGCTGATCTCTTTTATCAGCTCCGCCTGTTTCTTTGCCTTGTTCATTTACACTGCCACCTCCTCTTTGATTCCGAGAGCCTCCGCTAAAAGCTCTGTAAAATAGTACACCGGAACATTTCCGGATGCACTCTTATTCAGATTGTACATGCAAAGGGGACAGGCCGTGATCAGCATATCGGCTCCGAAGCCTGACGCGCTTTCTTTGATCCTGTCACACATGCTTTTCGCAAGTTCCTTTTCTTTTAAGGATATGTAACCTCCGCAGCACTCATTACGGTACGGGTAAATGACCGGCTCGGCGCCGATCGCACGGATAAAGTCTTCAAGAATCTTCGGATTTTCCGGATTATCAAACTCAAGGATCTTACCCGGCCGAAGCAGCAGACATCCGTAATATGCTCCGATCTTTTTACCGGTGAGCGGATTGGTAACTTTCTCCTTTACGGCGTCAAAACCGATCCGGTCCCGCAGTACCTCAAGAAAATGAAGCACCTCTGTCTCGCCCGCGTACGGTTTTTCAAGCTTCATATAGTTATTGGCTCTCGTCCGGATATCTTCAACATTTTTCATATCATCATTTACGCGTTTGATGACATGATGACAGGCGGAGCACAATGTAACAAGCGCCTGCCCTTTCTCTTTTGCCTCATTCAGAGCCCGCACGGAGGAAAGCTTTGTGGCGATCTCGTCGCTCCCAAGCGGGTAAACACCGCCGCAGCACTGCCATTCACTGATCTCCTCCAGTTCAAAGCCAAGCTTTACGGCACAGGCACGGGCATAAGCATCCAGATCCTTTGCTTTGTTTTTCAGGGTACATCCCGGATAGTAACTGTACTTCATAATCAGATGTTCCTTCCTATAACTCAATCTCTGCAATAACCGCCTTTAAGGCATTTGCACTCGCCTGAAGCTTCTCAATTTCTTTTTTGTTCATACGCATGGGAACTTTCCCCTGAACCCCGTGAGGTCCTACGATCGTCAGCGTACTCAGACAGACGTCTTCAATCCCGTACTCACCGTGCATCATGGAAGAAACCGTCTTGATGGAATCCGAAGACGCAAGGATCGTTCTGCACAGATTGCAGACTGCCGTTGATACCGCATAGAAAGTAGCGCCTTTGTTTGCGATGACCTTTCCGCCGGATTTGCGCACATACTCTTCCATGGCCGGTTTATCCAGCTCTTTTATGTCGTCCCTTCCTTTGGACTGCATCAGCTTATAATATTCATCCACGCTTACGCCTGAAATATATGCCCCTGTCCACGGAACAAAGGATGTGTCTCCATGCTCGCCGAACACATAGGCATGAATATTTTTCTGGGCGATCCTGAAATGTTCGGACAGACCGTATTTCAGACGCGCCGTGTCGAGGATCGTTCCTGAACCGATGATCTGGTTCTCCGGAAGTCCTGAAATTTTTGTAAATACATAAGTAAGGATATCCACAGGATTGCTCACGATAATATAAAGAGCATCCGGAGCATTTTTTACAATCTGCGGCGTGATCTCTTTTAAAATGTTCACGTTCGTCTGTGTAAGTTCGATTCTCGTCTGTCCGGGCTTTCTTGCCATACCGGAAGTAATGATTACGATATCAGATTCTTTTGCGTCCTCGTACTCTCCGGCTACGATGGAGATCGGATCCCGGAAGCAGGTGCCCTGTTCAATATCCATGACCTCGCCCAAAACTTTTTCTTTGTTAATGTCGATCAATACAATTTCAGAAGCAATTTCTTCATGCGACAATGTATACGCTATCGTTGCCCCCACGCTTCCTGCACCAATAATTGTAATTTTACTCATAAGATCTCCTTTCTTTTCTTTTTGTTAATTTTTTAACGCAACTGTATTGTACCACATTGTCAACATTTTAACAATATCCATATTGCACAAATTTTGATACAATACTAACTTTCATATAGACAGCTGGACGAAAACGCTGCCGGATACGTAAGGCCGCATATGAAACATGTGCCAGCGAAAAGCCTGCATATGGCCACCCGCCACAAACAGCATCCCCATATACAAAAGGCCCGGCAGTCTGCGGAACTGCCGGGCTCACGCCGTTTTTAAAGTCTCCTGAAACCCCTGCGAAGGTTCCTTGAGACAACTTACGGTATGAAGGAGGTATTGTGTAGTCTCCTTGCATTGAGATTCATCCATAATAAGTATTTGAACGTGACTGCTCACCCATGCAGACACTGTAATCAGGCCGTTGAAGGCCCGGTTGGATGTTCGCGCTAAACCAGGAGCACATCTCATATACTAAGCAGGTTTCCTGACTTGCAGCTCATCACTCCTCTTACCTTCTCACACTCTTGGGCTGTGCAATGGTATTTAAGATTCGCTCCCTGCTCACAGTGGCCGGTCCGCTTGGGATTCTCACCCAATTCCCTCTTCAGTGCATTTCAGGCACTGCACTTAGTACAGCAATATTGAATTACACAATCTAACTATATAGAATACTTTGCGGTTTGTCAACACAAATCGAATAATATACCGCTTTTCTATGCAAAAAGTTTGATGTAACAGGCAGACACCGCCAGCACCTGCACTGTCAGAAGAAGCGGAATACCGATC
>Ga0129309_1001264_pt1 | contig 13519 bp, 6 predicted proteins | sample L1105metagenome_FD_94439 | JGI IMG/M metagenome (GOLD analysis project Ga0129309, IMG submission 94439) | Ring-tailed lemur group fecal microbial communities from Wisconsin, USA - L1105 metagenome | ecosystem: Host-associated > Mammals > Digestive system > Large intestine > Fecal | place: USA...
TCCCAATTCCCTTGTCGCCAGCCCGATCGGGAAATATTCTTTGATCGCCACGCGCACCGCAAGATTCAGGTCCCAGCCGACATAGGTGATTCCAAAGCCGCCTTCCCCGATGACCTTTCCCACCATATATTTCCCATTTAATATGTACTGCAGGGGCAGCCATCTGGAATTTTCCGCATATTTTCCCGCGTCAAAGCCGCAGTACGGACACGCTCCGCCCGCCGACGGCTTTTCCCTCATACATCCCAGACAGATTTTTTTCGGATCAGTCATCTTATTTGCTCCTTACTCTTACTTGGTTTTGTCTTATCTGCCCGCCGGCAGTCTTATCATCTCAGGTTCAGGTTGCTTCCGTTCTTCCCGTATTGAATAGACATGCCGCTGATACGGTCTCTGTCCATCGCCATTAACTGATCATAATCCCACCAGAGAGAACCCATCTCCGGATTCTGGCTGATATCAAGCTCGTATATATCGTTGTCGTAGCAGTAAAGACTATAAAGTTTCTTGTTTTGGCTTAAATCCAGACTGGTCAATCCATTATCTTTGCAGTTAAGACTCTTCAGTTTCTTATTTTGACTCACATCCAGCACCTTTATCTTATTCGTACGGCAGTCCATTTCCTTCAATTCCGTGTTGTTCGTCACATCCAGAGTTTCCAGTTGATTGGTACCGCAGTCGAGCTTTTCCAGCTTCGTGTTTTGGCTTATATCCAGAGCTTTTAGTCGACCGTTGTTGCAGTCAAGTCTTTTCAGCTTTGTGTTTTGGCTCATATCCAGTTCCTCAACTTGATCGAAGCCGCACATAAGCCATTCCAGCTCCGTGTTTTGACTTACATCCAGAACTTCCAGTTGATTGCTCCAGCAAAAAAGCCTTTCCAGCTTCGTGTTTTGGCTCACATCCAGAACTTTCAATTTATTGCGGCCGCAATTAAGCTCTTCCAGCTCTGTGTTTCGGCTTACATCCAATTCCTTCAACTGGTTGGTGGAACAATTCAATTTTCCGTTGAGAATATATTTTAAAGGAAGCCATCTTGAATCCCGGTCATATTTTTCCGCGTCAAAGCCGCAGTATGGACAGGCTCCGTCCGCCGACGGCTTTTCCCTCATACATCCCAGACAGATTTTCTCTAAATTCCTCATTTGCCGTTTTCTTCTTTCCTGCTACTATTTTTCATCTACCGCTCAAGCGCCTCAAACGTATTCCAGCCCGTCTCTATGCTTCCGTCCGCCGCCTTTGTTACTATATCGAGCACATACGTGCCTGCTTCCGGCACAATAAATCCCACACTGCAGTAACCATCCGTAAATTCGCCCTCTGCACTCGTTACGGCTTTCCCGTCTTTGCTGATGCTTATAGATACGCTTTCCAGATTCATGTTTCCGTTCGGATTAAACAGGTTGCAGAACGTGTACACATTCTTATAAACAGCCGCCTCCGTACCGCTGTTTTTCGATGTAAGCGGCCGGTTCGACAGACAAATCATACAATTGTCCGGATTCGCCGCCTCTATATATTCATTCCCTGCAGGAGCTTCATCTGGATTGTCCGTGGTGTAGGATTCACTTGCGCTGATATAGCCGCTGCCCTCCGCCAGCAGGATCTGATACCAGTCCGCTTCCGCGCCATTTATCTTCCCTTTTGTCATTCCGGTAACCATAACAGGATCGCCCGCATGCAGCTGCCCTATGATTTCTCCTGTCTCCGTGTCCGGAAACGCCCGGATATTCAGGCTTGACAAAGTGTAGCGGAGCTGTTCGGTTTCCGCTGCCTGCTGCTCCCCTGGTCTTATAATCTGTGCTTCTTCCAAATCTGTCTGTAAATCAGTCAGTTTTGGATTGCCGCTTACGTCCAGCGCGCTTAACTGGTTTTGGCTGCACCACAGCCTTTCCAGCTTTGCGTTATGGCTCACGTCGAGGCTGACCAGCTGATTCCCGGTACAGTTTAATTCTTTCAGTTTTGTATTTTGGCTCACATCTAAACCGCTTACCGAACTGTATGTACACCAGAGCACCATCAGTTCCGTATTCCGGCTTACGTCCAGCTCTGAAAGATTATTCTGCCTGCCATAAAGCTTTTCGAGCAGCAGATTTTTGCTTACATCTATACTGCTCAGTGGATTTTGGCTAAAATCAAGCTCCGTCAGCGCCGTGTTCTTGCTTACATCCAGTGTCCCCAACTGATTTGTACTGCAATTAAGCTTTTTCAGCTCTGTATTTTGGCTTACATCCAGTTCCGTTAACTGGTTTGTCGGACAAAGCAGCCGGCGCAGCTCCGGGAACAATTCCACACCCTTCAGACTCTTTATCCCCATTTTGCTGACATCAATTTGCCTTACCCTGCTTGCTTCTATCTGTGTGAGGATTCCGTCCTTGTCTTCGTCAAACTCGCTCTGCACATATGCACGGAAAATTTCATCCGGAAAATTTGTCTCATCTACAGCATATGTTATTTTTTCTCCAGATCCGCTTTCCATTTCGCTTTCAGATTCCGTGCTGCCTTCTGCCGCCGTACTTGCCGCTTTTATGATCTGAGAATCATCCAAATCTGTTTTCAGGCTGGTAAGCTTCAGATTCTGGCTGATATCCAGCTCTTCCAGTTTATTTCGTTCACACCAAAGGGTTTTCAGCTCTGCATTTTTACTTACATCCAATGCCCTCAGCTCATTTTCAAAGCAGGAAAGGGTTTCCAGCGCCCCATTATTACTCAAATCCAGTTTTTGTATATCATTTTCATAACAGGAGAGCTCTGCCAACGCTGTATTTTTGCTCAAATCCAGCGACTGCAGTTCGTTTCCGTAACATCTGAGAATTTTTAAGGATGTGTTTTTGCTTACGTCTAATTCAGCAATATCGTTCAAGCCGCAGGAAAGACTTTCCAGCGCCGTGTTCCGGCTTACATCCAGCTCCGCCAGCCGGTTAAAGGAACAGGAAAGATTTTTCAGCCGTGCAAACAGTTCTATTCCCTTCAAACTCTTTATGTTTAAATTTGAGACGTCTATTTCTTCCACCGCATCCAGTTCTTCCAGCGTCAGCCGTCCGTCTTTGTCTGTATCAAGCTTCTCCTGTACATAGCTGCGGAATTTCTCATCCGGGAAGTTCGTTTCATCCGCCGCACAGGTTCCTTCTTCTCCGGTTTCGGTTTCAGATTCCGTCTCGCTTTCGGTTTCTTTCAGATCTGTTTTCAGGTCCGTCAATTTCGGATTCCTGCTCACGTCCAACTCGCGTATCCGGGTGTCCGTGCACCAGAGAATTTCCAGCTTCTCATTTTTGCTCACATCCAGCTCGCTTAACGGGTTCTCGCTGCAGATAAGCATGATCAGCTCTGGATTCTGGCTCACGTCCAGTTTGTCTATCTGATTATCATGGCAGTCAAAGGTTTTCAGCTTTTTGTTTTGGCTCACATCCAGTTCCGTCAGCTGATTCATCCAGCAGCTAAAATACTCCAGCTCCGTATTTTGGCTCACGTTTAGTTCTGTCAGCTGATTGTAATCGCAGCCGAAGTTCTCCAGCGCTGTATTTCGGCTCACATCCAGCCCGATTAACTCATTATTCCAGCAATTCAGTTTGATCAGCTCCGTATTCTGGCTCACGTCCAGTTTTCTCAACTGGTTTTTTCCGCAATAAAGCTCTGTCAGCGCTGTATTCCGGCTCACATCCAGCTCCGTCAGCTCATTGTCTTCACAGTAAAGCGTTTTTAGCTTTGAAAACAGCTCCACTCCTTTCAGGCTGCGCACGCCCTTCTCCGCCAGATCTATACTCTCCGCCGCATCCAGCTCCGCCTGCGTTAAAAACCCGTCTTGATCTGTGTCGAAATTTTTCTGTACATACGTGCGGAAGATTTCATCCGGGAAATGCATTTCATCCACGGCGCAAATCTTTTCCGCTACCGTTTCGGACGCGGTTTCTGTTTCTGTTGCAGCCGCAGATTCCGTCTCCGTCATTTTTTCCGTCTGCGGCTCTGTCTCCGCTGCCGCGGTTTCCATTTCTGTTTCCGCTATTCCGGATTCTGTTTCGCTCTGCTTCTCTGTCCGGAGTTCCGTTTCGGACGCGCTCTCCGCTTCTGTTTCCGCTGCCGCCGCGGTTTCCGTTTCAATCACTGTTTCCGTTTGATGCTCTGCTTCTTCCGTCTCCACTTTGGCTGTCAGCGTCTGCTCCGCCGGCTTTTCGTTTTTGGACAGCATACCTGCTCCCGCCCAGAGCAGAAAAAGAACGGAAACCGCCGCTCCTGCGGCTATGGCAAGCTTTATATAGCGCTGTGTTTTTTCTTCTTCCTTTTTACTTGGATACAGATCCGCATAAAAATCTTCCACGCTTGCATATCTCTGCCCGATCTGGAGCGCCAGCCCCTTTTTTACAACCGCGTGCTCAACATAGTCCGGCACCTTGCATCCGAGCTGCGCAAAGGTCTGCAGCGTATCCCCGCTTAAACGGTCCATGGAATTGGGCGGAAGCTGCCCCGTGATCATCCGATACAATGTGGCGCTTGCGGCATAGATGTCGGTCCACGCTCCCTGTTTTCCTTTTGTCTGGTACTGCTCCGGCGGCGCGTAGCCATGCTTCAGGACAATTGTAAAGGTTCTGTTTCCGCCCGCATCCCACATTCTCGCCGAGCCGAAATCGATCAGCTTCGTTTCCCCGCTTTTGGTTATCATGATATTATCCGTACTGATATCGCGGTGAATGATCCCCGCTTTATGTACCTCTGCCAGCGAGCGCAGCACCGGCTCCATGATCTTCAGCGCTTCCTCCGCGCCAAGCTGCCCGCCGCGGCCTTTCAGATAGTCCTTCAGGGTTACGCCGTCCAGATATTCCATGACCATGTAGGCCGTCTCGTTCTCAAAAAAGAGGTCTTTTACCGCCACGATCCCGTCCAGACGGTAAAATCTGGACAAGCTTTGGGCTTCCTCCATAAACTTTTTCAATCCGTTTTTATAGTTGTCCTGTTTTTCGCCCATCAGCGCAGACAGGCTGTAATGGCTTTTTTCTCCCGTTTCCCTTGTCGCCAGCCCGATCGGGAAATATTCTTTGATCGCCACGTGAACTTCCAGATTCAAATCCCAGCCAATATAGGTGATGCCGAATCCGCCCTCGCCGAGTACTTTTCCAAGCATATATTTCCCGTTGAGAATATACTGCAGCGGCAGCCATCTGGAATTTTGTTCATACTTTCCCGCTTCGAAGCCGCAGTACGGACATGCCCCACCCGCAGACGGCTTTTCTCTCATGCACCCCAGACAAATTTTTTCTAAATCCTTCATCCGCCATATTCCTCTTTCCTGTAGTTTTGCTTACCGGTCAAGTACTTCAAAAGAGCTCCATCCTTGCTCTATACTCCCGTCAGCGGTTTCAATTTCTCCTTCTATTTTATAAATACCTGTTTCCGGCAAAATAAACTCAATGCTGCAGCAGCCGTCCTCAAACTCCCTGTAAGCCTCCACAAAAACCTCATTGTCATCGCTGATTATATCGCCATTTCTGATTATAACATGCACCTTTTTCAGCTCCATATTTCCGTCTGCATTATAAAAATTACAGAAAGCGGCCGTATTTCGGTAAACCGTTGCATAAAAAGTGTCGTCTCTTGAAGTGAGCGGCCGGTTTGACACGACGACCGTACATTTGTCCGGTTCCGACGATGTTACCTGCCAGATGCTGCCGGCCGGCGCTTCCTCCGGCTTGTCCGTAGTGTATGAATCGCTGGCGCTTATATACCCGGTCCCGTCCGCAAGCCGGACTTCGTACCAGTCCGCTTCCGCGCCGTTTGTCTTTCCTTTTACGGTTCCGGTGATCATAACGGGATCGCCTGCATAAAGCCTGCCTATCACCTCGCCGGTTTCCGTATCCGGCAGCGCGCGGATATTCAGGCTTGATAAGCTATAGCGCATCTGTTCTATTCCAGCTCCGGTCCCTCTCTCTATTTCAGCCGTACCCCTGCCCTCAATCTGTGCATTCGCCAGTCCCGTCTGCAGCTCCGTCAATTCCGGATTATTGCTCACATCCAGTCTGCTCAGCCAATTGTCTCTGCAAAGAAGCGCTTTCAATTTCGTATTGCTGCTGATGTCCAGCCTGAGCAGCTTGTTTTCGGAACAGTCCATACTTTCCAGATTTGTATTCTGACTTACATCCAGCTTCCACAGTTTGTTTGACGAACAATCCAGTTCTTTTAGTTGCGTAAACAGCTCTACTCCTTCCATGCTCTGTATCTCCAGATTTGAAACCTCTATCTTCCCGACTGCATCCCGTTCCGCCTGCGTCAGCACGCCGTCCTTATCCGTGTCAAAATTTTCCTGCACGTATGCGCGGAAGGTTTCGTCCGGGAAGTTTTCTTCATCTATGGCGAAGGCTTCCGCCGCTTTCGTCTCGGATTCGCTCTCCGTCGCCTGTGTCTCGGACTCGCGCTCCGTCATCGCGTCCGTCGCGGTCTCCGTTTCCGTCTCGCGCTCCGTCATTGCGTCCGTCGCGGTCTCCGTTTCCGTCTCGCGCTCCGTTATCGCGTCCGTCTCGCGCTCCGTTTCCGTCTCTGTTTCAGATTCCGTCTGCCGCTCTGTTTCCGCCGTGCGCGCGGTTTCCGTCTCCCTTATGATCTGTTCGTCATCCAGCCCTGTTGACAGCCCGGTGAGCGCCGGATTGCCGCTGACGTCCAGACTGCTTAACCGGTTGCCGCTGCATGACAGTTTTTCCAGCTTTGCATTCCGGCTCACATCAAGCTCACTTAAACGGTTTTGAGAGCAGTCAAGATACGTAAGCGCCGGATTTGTGCTTACGTCCAGCTCGCCCAGTTCATTGGCAGCGCATATCAGCTCCTCCAGCTTTGTGTTGCGGCTTACATCCAGCTTGCTTAAGCTGTTATTAAAGCATGACAATTTTTCCAGCGCCTTATTTTGGCTTACGTCCAGCTCCGCCAGTTTATTCCAGTCACAGATAAGCTTTTCCAGAGCCGCGTTCCGGCTTACATCCAATTTGCTCAAATGATTGTTCTCACAATCGAGATACGCAAGAACTGCGTTTTGGCTCACGTCCAGTTCATTCAGCTTATTGCCATAACAGCTAAGGCTTTCCAGCGCCGTATTTTTACTTACATCCAACTCGCTTAATAAATTTTTGTCACATGAAAGATAGTTTAATTTCGTATTACGGCTTACGTCCAGTTCGCTCAGCTCATTATTGCTGCAGGTAAGCGTTTTCAGATTTGAAAACAGTTCCACGCCTTTCAGGCTCTTTATTTTTTCGCCGGTCCACGTATCTGCCGCTATTTCTTCTGCTGCATCCCGTTCCGTCTGTGATAAAACGCCGTCCTTATCCGTGTCAAAATTTTCCTGCACGTATGCGCGGAAGGTTTCGTCCGGGAAGTTTGTTTTGTCTATGGTGAAGGTTTCCGCCGCTTTTGTCTCAGATTCGCTTTCTGTCTCCTGTGTCCCGGATTCGCTCTCCGTTTCAGTCTCGCTCTCCGTCAGCGCGGCTGCCGCGGTCTCTGCTTCCGTCCGCGGCTCCGTCTCCGATTCTGTCTCCGCCGCGCGCACGTTTTCCGTTTCGGTCTCGCTCTCTGTCAGCGCGTCCGTGGCGGTCTCAGATTCCGTCTCTGTCACTTTTTCCGTCTGCTGTCCGCTTTTTTCTGGCCCTGCTTCGGCCAGCAGCGCCTGCTTTGCCGGAGTTTTGTTCTTTTGCAGCATAAATACTCCTGCTGCCAGCAGCAGAAGGACAAACGCCGTTATGCCTGCCGCAATGGCAGGCTTTCTGAAAAGCAGCGGTTTTTCCTTTTCTTGTTCAGAGGGATACAGCGCCGCAACCAATTCCTCCACGGTGGCATATCTCTGCTCCGCCCGAAGCGCCAGCCCCTTTTTCACAACCGCTTCCTCTACATAGTCCGGCACTTTGCACCCGAGCTGCGCAAAGCTCTGCAGCGTATCCCCGCCGAAACGGTCCATGGAGTTTGGCGGAAGCTGCCCCGTGATCATGCGGTAGATCGTCGCGCTGGCGGCGTAAATATCGGTCCACGCCCCCTGTTTTCCCTTCGTCTGGTACTGTTCCGGCGGGGCGTAGCCGTGCTTTAAAACGATCGTAAAGGTTTTGTTCCCGCCGATATCCCACGTTCTGGCGGATCCGAAATCGATCAGCTTTGTTTTTCCTTCCCGTGTGATCATGATGTTGTCCGTGCTGATGTCGCGGTGGATGATCCCCGCTTTATGTACCTCGGCAAGTGAGCGCAGCACCGGCTCCATGATCCTTAACGTCTCCTCCGCGCTGAGCCGCCCGCCATGCTTTTTCAGGTATTCTTTCAGGGTTACCCCGTCCAGATATTCCATGACCATGTAGGCCGTCTCATTCTCGAAAAACAGTTCTTTCACCGCCACAATTCCGTCCAGATGATAAAATCTGGACAGGCTCTGGGCCTCTTCCACAAATTTTTTAAGACCGTTTTTGTAGCTGTCGCGTTTTTCTCCCCTCAGGGAGGACAGGCTGTAATGGCTGTTCTCTCCCAATTCCCTTGTTGCCAGCCCGATCGGGAAATATTCTTTGATCGCCACGCGCACCGCAAGATTTAAATCCCAGCCGATATAAGTGATGCCGAAACCGCCCTCGCCGATCATTTTTCCAAGCAGATATTTCCCATTGAGAATATATCCCGGCGGCAGCCATCTGGAATCCTTCTCATATGTTTGCGCATCAAAGCCGCAGTATGGACAGGCTCCGTTCACAGAAGGCTTCTCCCTCATACATCCCAGACAAATTTTTTCTAAATCCCTCATCCTTCTGCTCCTTAAATGCTGCAAAATCCCCCGTACAGGGCATTTTCTACTTCTTCCGTTATGGCAAAACGCCACATCCCGTTCTGCTTTTGCGCCGCCACCCGGTATATCTCCGATGCAAACGGTACGGTTCCGGCCTCAAGAGCGGCCGACAGCTCTTTTTTCATCCGCCCGCTGTCTCCCAGAATATCCGCCGCTTCATACTCCGTCTTTTCCGCCAGCCACTCGGAGAGAACCGGCCCGCTGCGGCGCAGGGTAACGGTTGTTTTTGCGGAAGCCGTCATTCCCGCCGACAGGCTGATCCGGCTGTACTCCATGACTTTGCGCAGAAGCTCCCGGTCGTCATCCTCTTCTGTCCCGGCCGTCAGCGCTTCCAGACCAAACTGATCGGCCATATACTGTACGGAAACAAAGTTTCCTTCTTCCGTTTCTTTTGTTTCTTCCATATAATATCCCGCGCGGGCCGCCTGCAGATTTCCGTCCTTTAAATACGCCGTCATTTCCGCTGCCCGCTGCTTGGCTTTTGAGATATTTTTCCAGACTGTCCAGCCGAAAATACAGGCAAATATCAGCAGCACGGCGCCGCCCGCCGCAGAGCAAATAATTAGTATCTGTTTTTTACTCATTCGTCTTCCCTCTTTTGCTTTTCGGGCACGCCCAGCCCTTCTCCCGAAGGCGCCACCACAAACACTGCGTCGATATCTTTAATGATGCTGTTTACGGTTGATACCTCAAACGCCGGGTACTCTCCGTTTATTTCACAGTAAGTATCGATAAACGACTGAATATCCGAAGCGGTGCGCAGCTCATCCTGCAGAAGCGGCTCCGCCTCCGGTATATATTCCTTATAAATTTCGCCCATAAGCTGTCCCATGATATCGTCCGGAGGCATAACCTGATTGTATACGGTATGTATCGCCAGCCCTTTATCAAGCTGCAGGCTGATCATATCAGAGGCAAGCTCCATTTCCCCCGGCATCGGTCCGTAGGTAGGGTAAACGTCCCCGTTCCAGTCCGGAACCTCCAGATAAATGCAGTCCTCGGCAAGAAAAATTTCCAGCGCGTCCACCACGGTTTTTTTGTTTTCCTCCCGCGCGCCGATCAGGTAGACCAGCTTATTTTCCTTCCGGTATCCTACATGAAGCCCTTCCACTTCGTATTTGTGGAAGCACTCAACCTGTACGGACTCCAGTACTTCCGGATATTTTTTATAAAACATGTGAAGTGTCAGCGGACGGATCACCGGCTCATCCGATTCCAAATTCACCAGCTCCATCTGCACCGTTGACACAAATTTTCCTTCTTTATCGGTCACTGCTTTTGCAAGGACCTCTCCCTCTTCACTCGTAATCTCAATCCGCACGTTTGCCGCCGGAGCTTCGTTTTCCCAATCAAGCACCTGACCGCTCAGCTCCACTATATTGTAAAGCACGTTCGGCGCATGGTCTCTTGGCACGCCGATCAGCGACTGATACTGCGAGGGCGTGCGGTACATTACATAAGGCGTGCGCTTCAGCCGCGCGCACATCTGTGTCAATTCCTCCTGAATCTCTTCCTGCTCTTTTAGCGTCTCGTTTTCGTTTCCGATAATCCCCTCACAGGCATCGCAGCCCATTTTCCTCGCCGCAAGGCAGGATTTTGCCGCGTGGTAGAGAAGATTGCGAAGCTGCGTCCGGTCCGGATCCTTATTCCAGCCGCCCCGTATGCTTTCCGTCCTATCTAAAATAACTCCTGTGCTGTCTTTCTGGTAGGTGATCCCGAAAGCGCCTGCCAGAAAGTTTTCGCCCGCTTCAAGCTGCTCTCCAAAAAATACCTTTCCTCCCCATTCCCACACGGAGGACACCAGCGCCACGACTCCCAAAGTCTTGCCCGCCGCTGCTCCTAAAAGCTTTTCCCTTACTCCCAGCCAGCCAAGCACGCCATTTGGCAGGGTAATCGCATTTTCGACGCAGTAACGCATTGTGGCGTCAATATTTTTCTTCAGCTCCAGAAGAAGGGTTTCTCCTGAAATCCCCACCGGATGCTCTTCATAGTATTCGCTGTAAACCGCCGCTTCCGTTGTATACAGATCATAGGCGGAAATATTTTTTTCAATTTGGTAATACTGATAATCCCCCAGATATTCCTGCGTATCCTCCTGCACGCCGAATTGCTGCCGCATCAGGCCGGAAGAATTCACCCAAATCCGGACAAGATCGTCTTTGCACGCAAGGAAATCATTCGCCGCTTCCACCTCGAACCGGCTGCTGTTTTCGTACTGATACCGTGTAAATAAAATCCCTGTCAGCCATTTTGCAGGCGTGTAGATTTTGTCAAGCGTTCCCGCCGTCTTCAGCGCGCCGTCCAGCTTTTTCATATTTATGTCGGTATATGCTTCCAGAACAGATTTTGTCCTTCCGATAAGCTTATCGCCCGACAGACCGTTCACATCCGAAAGCATTTCCGCCACCGCAACAAACTGGTCTGTATTCTCCAGCGTCTCTTTTACCGTCTGCTGCAGGATTGCCTCATCCTCCTGCAGCAGACATTCCATGTACGCGTCCAGATACATATTTTCCATGATGGATTCTTTGTCAAAGCCCGTATCTACGCCGGCTTTCCGGTCCCACATGGAATTTCCGTTCTTCTTCGCCGGTATATCGCCAATGCAGACGACCGCGTACATCAGCGCCTCCGGATTCAGGCTCCCGAACCGGTATAGGAACTGCTGTACAAATTTATCGTCCTTCATCTCTTCTGCGATCTGCTCCGAATATCCAAGCTCGGCATAGGAAAACGGATATCTCGACCGGTTTCGGTAAAATAAAGCCAGCTCGTCCTCCAGATCCCGCTGGGGAAGCGCCAGAGAAAGGATCTTCTTTCCGCGTATGTCCTCTTTCGTATACACAGCCTCGCATCCCGTCATATTCAGCACCGCATCCAGCGGCACATACCAGATACCGTTAAGCAGCGCGGGAGCCGCAGCTCCTTCCACGCAGAACTGATACAGGCTGTTTACATAGCCGTATTCACGTTCTCCAAGCTTCATAAGGACGGCGCTCTCAAATGTGTCCAGCCTTGCCGTCTGCCCGAAATAGGATACCTTCATGCCCAGCTTATCCGCCAGAAAATCCAGGTGCGCATACACGGTCTGATCCTGCGACACCGCCACCGGGATATACGTCTCCTGCGCCGTATAGCCGAAGCCGTCGCCCTCCGCCTTTACCGTGCTGCTGATCTCGGCGTGGATATAGCCTTCCGCCGGAAACTGCTGCGGTTTTTCCACGCTGCCCGTCTCCCTGACCGTCGCCGCCTGCGCCGTGCTGCTTATAAAAAGGCAAAGGCACAGCCACACTGCCAGTAAACGGTTCACGCGGGATGTTCTCTCTCTTTTCATACGCTTCGCTCCTTTTGCAATGTCTGCCATGCCTTTTTCTATTAACCTAAACGGAAAATTTCTTCCGTTGCCCCGATATGGATCTCATTTCCTGCCGTCAGGATATTTACCTTTCCTGTCTCCAGCTTTCTGCCGTTTTTGTCATAAACGCCGTTGATAGAAAAATCTGTTACGCTGTAAGAACCGTCGTCCGCGTTATAGGTAACGGAGCAGTGCTTTCTGGAAACATTCTCTCCCTTGATCACCACGCTGCACGCTTTCGGATCGCGTCCGATGCATACCGGTTTCCCGCCTTTGAGCGGAATTTTTGCGCCCTCGTAGGTTCCCTGAATACCGATCAGGACTCCGTCGCGCTTTCCCTGTTTTACTGCAGAACCTGCCATACTTTTTCTTTCTCCTTTATCAGCCACACATCCGACGATCGCAATGATCATCTGCACAATCGCAATCAGTACAAAAATAACCGGAATAATGCTCTCTTCATAGCCCACAGCCACAAACGCTTCCATTGCAACAGAGGCAAGACCGTAGCAGGCCGCCATAACGATGCTTACAAGGATCGTTCCGACATAGCTGAGCTTCCCTTTTCCAAACAGATGCATCAGCAGAACAAGCAGAGCCCCTATCGCCGGGATCAGGAAAACCGCCAAATAAAGCCCCGCCGATTCTACACTGAGGCCGCCGGTAGGTGGGCCCGCAAACAGCTTCACGGCGCTAAAGCCGGTCAGCTTGCTCGGCAGCGTCGCTGTTCCCGTCATTTCCCCGAGCTGGCCTGCCATGTCGTTTAAGTCGCCCAGCAGCCCGCTGAGGCTTGTGTACGGCAATACAAAGAAGAACAGTATCTGCAGCGCGCCAAATATCATCAGTATCTTTCTGTAAATGCTTTTTCTTGCCAAATCGATTTTACTCATTTTCTCTTCCTCTTTTTCTTTTTCAGTATGAAATGTTCAGGTTTCACTGTTTTTTGGTATCTTCCCAGCAGAATTTTTCTCCGCACAGCGGAATAAACAATAACTGCTCGTTTCCGATCGTCAGCACATCATACGGCGAAAGCACTTCATTATTGAGGACCACTTTTTCATTCAGATAGAACAGCTCATGCGAATCCCCCGGCTGTGCAATAAAAACTTTTGTCTTCGGCTCATAAATCACTACCGCGTGACGGTCGCGGGAAACACTCAGATCTCCGCTCAGCACGATATCCATTTCCGGATTTCTTCCAATGAAATTTCTTCCGGATTTTAAGTTAAAGCTCTGTCCGTAATACTCGCCTGCGGTGCAGGTCAGCCAACCGACCACCGGCTCTGTTCCCAATGAATCCTTATAGAAGCTTACCGTTTTATCTTCTTCAGCAGAAACCGCATCCGCAAATACGGAAGGCTCGTCCGGCTGCA
>Ga0129309_1001267_pt1 | contig 13490 bp, 13 predicted proteins | sample L1105metagenome_FD_94439 | JGI IMG/M metagenome (GOLD analysis project Ga0129309, IMG submission 94439) | Ring-tailed lemur group fecal microbial communities from Wisconsin, USA - L1105 metagenome | ecosystem: Host-associated > Mammals > Digestive system > Large intestine > Fecal | place: USA...
AGAGAAACGGCCGCGCCCGGTCAAAGAGAGACATTGGAGGGGGATTTCGTGATTCCCCCTCCAAACCACCCCTTAAAACGACCAAAAGAGGGGGCTGCGGCCCCCTCTTTGGAAACACCCCCAACGGAGCGGCAGCGGGGCCAAAAGTAGGGCGCTTCGATAAGCACCATCGGAATTTGCGCAAACGTGACAACTTGCGGCATGAGCGTGGGTTGAAAGGCGCGTTGCAGCGCACCTGGATGAGGTGTGGCAAGATTGCGGAAAGCTGGCTAACAACCGTCCGCATCCCCAAACTTGCCCGCACGGGCAAGTTTGGACGAAAAGCGTTTTTCTTTTGGACCGTGCACGGCCCGTTTTCTTTGGCAAGACCAAAGAAAATGGGGGGTGCAAACTCCACGCCGCAAGTCTGCGGCGCACTCCCCTGTAAGCGGCACCGCTTACGATATTATACAAACGAGGTGACCCCCATGGCGGAACTGACCCCCATGATGAAGCAATATTTGGAGATCAAGCGGGACAACCCGGATTCCATCCTGTTTTTCCGCCTGGGCGATTTCTACGAGATGTTCGCCGACGATGCCCGTCTGGCCTCCCGGGAGCTGGACCTGACCCTCACCAGCCGGGACCACGGCAAGCACGCCAAGCCCGCGGAGGAGCAGATCCCCATGTGCGGCATCCCCTACCACGCCAGCGAGGCCTACATCGCCCGCCTCATCGCCAAGGGCTACAAGGTGGCCATCTGCGAGCAGATGGAGGACCCGGCCACCGCCAAGGGATTGGTGAAGCGGGACATCATCCGGGTGGTCACCCCCGGCACCGTCATCGACGCCGCCTGCCTGGACGATAAGTCCAGTAACTTCCTGTGCGGCATCTACCTGGATTCCCAGGCGGCGGGCGTGGCCTTCTGCGACATCACCACCGGCAAGGCCCACCTGACGGCCTTCACCGGCAAGGAGCGGGTGGAGCACGTTATCAACGAGCTGGGCCGGTTTTCCCCGGCGGAGGCCATTTTAAATGACGGCGCCTATTCGGAAAAGGCCCTGACGGACGCCTTGACGGAAAAATTCCGCTGCCGGGTGGAAAACGGCGGACAGCGCCGCTTTTTGCTGAACGAGGCGGAAAAGAACATCCGCCGCCAGTTCGGGGACGAGGCCTTTGCCCGCCTGCCCGCCGGTATCCCGGCGGCGGCCATGGCCCTGGGGGGCCTGCTGGATTACCTGTACGAGACCCAGAAGACGGATCTCTCCCATATCAACGACCTGGATTACTACGAGGAAGGCCGCTTTATGGAGCTGGACCTGACGGCCCGGCGGAACCTGGAGCTGACGGAGACGCTGCGGAGCAAGGAGAAGAAGGGGAGCCTTCTGTGGGTGCTGGACAAGACGAAGACCCCCATGGGCGCCCGGTGCCTGCGGTCCTGGCTGGAGCGGCCGCTTTTGTCCGTCACCGCCATCTGCAAGCGGAACTCCGCCGTGGCGGCCCTGGTGGAGGACACCATCGCCCGGGAAGAGCTCATCGCCGCCATGACGGGACTGGGAGACATGGAGCGGCTCATCGGCCGCATCGTGTACGGCACCGCCGGCGGCCGGGACATGGCGTCCCTCCGCTCCGCCATCGAAAAGCTGCCGGAGGTGGCGGCCCAGCTGGAGCGGTTTTCCACCGGGCGCCTGGCGGAGCTGCGGCGAGCGCTGGACACCCTGGATGACATCGGCGGCCGCATCGCCGCCGTCATCTGCGACGAGCCCCCCTTCTCCGTCCGGGAGGGCGGCTTCATCCGGGACGGCTACGACCAGGAGGTGGACCGCCTGCGCCACATCCTCAAGGGCGGCAAGGGCGTCATCGCCGAAATGGAGGCCAAGGAGAAGGAGCGCACCGGCATCCGGACGCTGAAAATCGGCTACAACAAGGTGTTCGGCTATTACATCGAGGTCAGCAAGTCCTTCGCGGACCAGGTGCCGGACACCTACATCCGCAAGCAGACCCTGGTGAACGGGGAGCGGTACATCACCCAGGAGCTCAAGGATTTGGAGCACACCATCCTCACCGCCTCGGACCGGGTGGTGGCGCTGGAATACGAGCTGTTCACCCAGCTGCGGCAGGAGATCTCCGCCGCGGCGGCCCGTATCCAGCAGACCGCCGCCGCCGTGGCGGAGGCGGACGCCCTGGCGTCCTTTGCCGCCGTGGCCGTGCGGAACGGCTACTGCCGGCCGGATGTGGACGAATCCGGCGTCATCGAGATCCGGGACGGCCGCCATCCCGTGGTGGAGCAGGTGCTGAAGGACAGCCTCTTTGTTCCCAACGACACGTTCATGGGGGAGAAGGAGGAGCGGGTGGCCATCATCACCAGCCCCAACATGGCGGGTAAATCCACCTATATGCGCCAGGTGGCCCTCATCGTCCTCATGGCCCAGATGGGCTCCTTCGTGCCGGCGGCCAGCGCCCGCATCGGCGTGGTGGACCGCATTTTCACCCGCATCGGCGCCAGCGACGACCTCAGTGCCGGCCAGTCCACCTTCATGGTGGAGATGACGGAGGTGGCGGACATCCTGCGCCACGCCACGAAGCAGTCCCTGCTCATTCTGGACGAGATTGGCCGGGGCACCTCCACCTTTGACGGCATGTCCATCGCCCGGGCGGTGCTGGAGTACTGCGCCGATAAGAAGCTCCTGGGGGCCAAGACCCTGTTCGCCACCCACTACCATGAGCTGACGGAGCTGGAGGATACTCTCCCCGGCGCCGTGAACTACAACATCGCCGTCAAGACCCGGGGAGAGGACATCACGTTCCTCAGGAAGATCATCCGGGGCGGCGCGGACCGCAGCTACGGCATCGAGGTGGCAAAGCTTGCCGGCCTGCCGGACAAGGTGGTCCAGCGGGCAAAGAAGATCTTGAAGGAGCTGGAGGCGGAAAACGGCGTCCAGTACGTGGCCGCCCGGAAAGAGGAGGACCAGGTGTCCCTGACCGCCATGGGCGAGGGGGAGGTCCTGGACGCCCTGCGCCGCTGCCAGCCGGATACTCTAACTCCAATTGAAGCGATGAGCCTCATTTACGAATGGAAGCAGAAGCTTACCTGATTTTTTCTGTCGAGGAAAACCTATGGCAAAGAAAAAGACAAGTCCTTATATGACCCCCGGCGAGCAGGTCGCCGGCACGGTGTTTTTCGTGATCTACCTGGTGGTGCTGCCCTTTGTGACGGGGCGGCTGTTCCGTCTGGCGGAGCTGCTGCTGGATGTGACCATCTCCCAGGCCCTGCAAAACGTCATCTACTATTACGTGCTGTTCGCGGTGACGCTTTTGATCTTCCACAAATTCCTGGCCAGGACCTGCCGGAACCTGGCGGACAACCTGGGGGTTGCCTGCCAGACGCTGCTGGTGGGCCTGGTGGGGCTGTACGGCCTCAATGAGCTGGCCTACCGGCTGACGAACCTGGTGATGGTGAACCGCACCAACCTCAACGACACCGCCATCTCCGCCCAGATGAGCGACGCGCCCCATATGACGCTGCTCATCGTGGTGTTTCTGGCGCCCTTCGTGGAGGAGACGCTGTTCCGGGGCCTGGTGTTCGGCAACCTGAAGGGCAAAAGCCGCCCAGTGGCCTATGTGGTCTCCTGCGCTCTGTTCGCCCTGCTGCACGTGTGGCAGTTCGCGGTGGTGCACCAGGATGTGACGTATTTTCTGCTGATGCTGCAATATCTGGTGCCGGGCGCGGTGTTGGCCTGGGTCTATGACCGCAGCGGCACGCTGTGGACCTCCATCGCCCTGCACGCCCTGGCCAACGCCCTCAGCGTCTGGGCCATGGCCTGAAAGGAGAAGCTATGACAGGTGAACTGATCTTGGAAAACGGCGGCTGGAAGCGCCGCCTGCCCGCGGCGGCGGCCACCGCCGTCCTGGCCCTGCTGGTGGTGTGGCCCGCGGTGAAGCTGATGGTGCGGCGGGGCGTTCACGGCCTCATGCTGCAAATTTCCACCGCCGTGCTGGCGCTGGTTTTGTGGTGGGTGCTGTACCCGGCGGTGAGCCGGCTGTTTTTCCGGGAAAGGGAACATGACCGCGTCCGCTGGACGCTGACGGGGGACAGCCTGACCATCGGGGAGGATGTGATCCCCCTGGGAACCGTCAAAGCCGTCCACTGCTGGGCCAACCGCAGCGCTCTGGGCACCGCCGATGGGGGACTGACCGTCAACATCGAGACCAGCGGTAAAAACCGGGTGCTGCGCTCCCTGCGCTCCGGCCAGGAGGCGGAGACCTCCGACCGGCTGCTGCGGGAGCTGGTGGAGGCCATGGGCTACGGCGCCCGCCTGCCGCAAAAGGAATCCTGACTAGAAAGAGAAAGACCGGACCCTATGAGTTTTTTTGACACCTTCAGCCAGATGCTGGTGATCCTGGCCGCCATCATCGTGGGCTTCGCGGCCAACCGCATGGACTTTTTGGACAGCCATGCCAACCAGAAGATCTCTCAGCTGCTGCTGAACTTCACCACCCCCGCCCTCATCGTCGCCTCCGTCCTCACCGGGGAGACCCTGCCGGCCCTGGGGGAGGTCTTGTCCGTTTTAAAAGTCAGCGTCATTTTCTACGGGGTGGAGCTGCTGTTCATCCTGGCGGTGCCCCGCGTCGTCGGCGGCACGCCGGGCCAACAGGGCGTGTGGCGCTATACTATGGGCTTTCCCAACGTGGGCTATATCGGCTACCCCGTGGCGGTGGCCCTGTTCGGCCAGGGGGCCATGTTCTATGCCGCCGTCCTGGCCCTGCCCTTCAATCTGCTGACCTTTACCCTGGGGCCGCTGATGCTGGGCGGCGGTGCCCGCTTCCACTGGAAGCAGGTGGTCTCTCCCTGCACCTGCGCCTCCGTCCTGGCCCTGTTCCTGGCGCTGGCCCGCCTGCGGCCGCCGGCCCTCGTCGGCGAGATGCTGGACTTTGTGGGCGATTTGACGGTGCCCTTGGCCCTGGTGCTGGTGGGTTCCTTGCTGGCAGGCCTGCCCATGAAGCGGATGCTGGGCGGAGCCCGGGTGTGGGTGCTGTCTTTGGTGCGCCTGCTGGTGATGCCGGCGGCGCTGTGGCTGGTGCTGCGAAATCTGTCCATCGACCCCATGGTCATGGGCATTGCCGTCACCCAGATGGCCATGCCCACCGCCATCAACGGCACATTGCTGTGCATGGCCTACGGCGGCGACAGCGAGGCCATGGCCCAGATCACCTTTATGACCACCCTGGCGTCCATCGTCACCATCCCGTTGGTGGCGGCCCTGCTGCTGTAAAAGGTGCGAAAGGAAGAACGATATGCCTCACATCCAACAATTAGACGCCCATGTGGCGGACCTCATCGCCGCCGGCGAGGTGGTGGAGCGGCCCGCCAGCGTGGTGAAGGAGCTGGTGGAAAACACCATCGACGCCGGAGCCTCCGCCGTGGTGGTGGAGATCCAGCGGGGCGGCATGGGCCTTATCCGGGTGACGGACAACGGCTGCGGCATCGCGCCGGAGGAGCTGCCTACCGCCTTTTTGCGCCATGCCACCAGCAAGCTCCGCTGCGAGGAGGACCTGGGCAAGATCGGCACCCTGGGCTTCCGGGGGGAGGCCCTGGCGGCCATCTCCGCCGTCAGCCGGGTGGACATCCTCACCCGCCGTCCCGGCACAGACCTGGGCGCCCGCCTCCACCTGGAGGGCGGCGTTGCCGGAGCCGTGGAGGAGGCCGGCGCTCCGGAGGGCACCACCATCATCGTCCGGGACCTGTTTTACAACACGCCGGCCCGGTTAAAATTTATGCGGAAGGACAGCGCCGAAACGGCGGCGGTCAGCGGCCTTATGCAGCATCTGGCCCTGTCCCATCCCGATATTTCCTTTAAGTTCATCAAAGACGGCGCCGAGGCCCTCCACACCCCCGGCGACGGCAGGCTGGATTCCGCCATATACGCGGCCCTGGGCCGGGAGTTTGCCCGGAGCCTGGTGCCGGTGGAGGGCCGGGGCGGCGAGGCCGCCGTCACCGGCTTTGTCACCAAGCCTTTGCTGGGCCGGGGCTCCCGGTCCATGCAGGTGTTTTTCGTCAACGGCCGCTTCATCAAGTCCCAGCTGTTGACGTCGGCATTGGAGGAGGGCTACCGCAACCAGATCATGAAGGGGAAGTTTCCCGGCTGCGTGCTGTCCGTCACGCTGCCGGTGACGGCGGTGGACGTGAACGTACACCCCGCCAAGACCCAGGTGAAGTTCGCCCGGGAGCGGGAGGTGTTCGACGCCGTGTACCACACGGTGCTGGACTGCCTGGACCGGGACGGCGCCCCCGCCCCGGCGCCCAAGCCGGCGGGGGAGACGGTGAATCCCCGGCAGGACTTTTTCCAGTCCATGGACGCCAGGAGCTTCCGCCAACGGGCGGAGGCGCCCAACCCCAAGCCCGCCGTCCCGCCGCGGCCCCAGCCCCGTCCGGCGGCGCCTGCCCGCCCCGCCTTTGACAGCGAGACGCTGGGGCGGATGGCACGGGTGGCGGACAGCGCCCCGGAAAAGCAGCCCTACCGGGCGGCCTTCCGGCCGGTGGAAAAGGTGTCCATCGGCAAGCCGCCCGTCTCTGTGGCGGAGCCGCCCGGGAAAGCGGAAGCACCGGAGAAAACGGAAAAGCCGCCGCGGCCCTTTGTGCCGGCCATTCCCCGGCAGCAGACATTGGACCTGCCGGAGCAGCAGACCATCGAGCCGCCCAAGGAGGCCTCCTGGCGCATCGCCGGAGAGGTGCTCCACACCTACATCGTCTGTGAGAGCGAAGACGGCTGCGTCTGGCTCATCGACAAGCACGCCGCCCATGAGCGGATGAACTTTGACCGGCTGAAGGCCGCCCAGGAGCCGCCCATGCGCCAGACCCTGCTCCAGCCCGTGGCGGCGGAGCTGGGCCGGGAGGACGCGGCGCTGCTGCTGGAAAACCGGGAGGCGCTGGAGCGGTTCGGCTTTGCCTGCGAGGATTTCGGCGACGGCACCATCCTGGTGCGGGAGGTCCCGGCGGACATCGACGCGGCGGACACCGCCGCCACGCTGGAGGAGTTCGCGGAAAAGCTGCGGACCGGCCGCTCCCCTGCGGAAAAGCGGGAGGGCCTGCTGCACACCATGGCCTGCAAGGCCGCCATCAAGGGCGGCTGGACCAGCGACCCGGCGGAGCTGCGGGTGCTGGTGGACAAGGTCCAGAGCGGGGAGGTCCGCTACTGTCCCCACGGCCGCCCCGTTGCGGTGAAGCTGACGAAGTACGAGCTGGAGAAGATGTTCAAGCGGGCCTGAAAAATTGTGCGCATCTCCCATGTTGGGTTTCCATACAGCCGTGATATGAAGGAGGAGATTTTATGCTATTGTTCGTGGATTGCTGCATCAGCCACCGGGGAGACCGATCCCGCAGCCATGCCCTGTGCCAGGCGTTTTTGGAGGAGTTCAAGCGCACCCACCCGGCGGTGGATATCGAGACGGTGAACCTCCAGCGCATGGGACTGCAGCCCTTCGACCAGTTCGCGACGGATGACCGCAATGCCCTGCGAAGGGTCCGCTCCTTTGACTCTCCCATTTTCAAGCTGGCCCGCCAGTTCAAACGGGCGGACCAGATCGTCATCGGCGCGCCTCTGCGGGATTTGACCTTCCCGGCCATGCTGCGGGTGTACATTGAGTACATCTGCGTCCGGGAAGTAACCTATCACTACGAGGGACAGACCTGCGTGGGCGACTGCATGGCCACGAAGCTGGCCTACCTCACCGTCAGCGGCGGGCCGGAGCCGGAGGAGAACCTGGGTGTGGAGTACTGGCGGCAGCTGTGCGAGCGCTTCGGCATCCGGCAGTACGACCATATTGCCGCCTACGGCCTGGACTTCGCGCCGGAAAAGACGGAGGAGATCATGGCCGAAGCCTGCGAAAAAGCCCGGGCCCTGGCAAGGACCTATTGATTCGGGAAGGAGGAGCATCATGGCGCCGAAAATCGTCTGCGTGGTGGGACCCACCGCCTGCGGAAAAACCACGCTGGGGGTCCTGCTTGCCAAGCGGTTTGACGGCGAGGTGGTCTCCGCCGATTCCATGCAGATCTATAAGGGGATGACCATCGGCACCGCCGCCCCCACAAAAGCGGAGATGGACGGCGTGCCCCACCACATGGTGGCCGTGGCGGACCCGGCGGAGCAGTGGTCCGCCGCCCGGTACGCCGGAACCGCCATCCCCGTCATCGATGACATCCTGGCCCGGAAGAAGCTCCCCATCCTGGTGGGCGGCACGGGACTGTGGCTGGACGCGGTGGTCCGGGGCCACGGCTTTGCCGGCGGCCATGCCGGCGGCGCCGTGCGGGCCGCGCTGCAAAAGCGTCTGGAGGCGGAGGGCATCGGCCCGCTGCTTAAGGAGCTGCGGCAGGTGGACCCCGCCGCGGCGGAGCGGCTCCATCCAGCCGACGAAAAGCGCATTCTCCGGGCTCTGGAGGTGTGGCTGGAGACGGGAAAGACCATCACCGCCCACAATGAGGAGACAAAGACCCTGCCGCCCCGGTACGACGCCGTGTGGATCGGACTGCGCTTCGCGGACAGGGAGGACATGAAGGCTCTCATCGACCGGCGGGTGGACGCTATGGTGGAGGAAGGCCTTCTGGACGAGGTGCGGGGGCTGCTGGAAAGTGGCCTGCCCCGGGAGGCCACGGCCCTCCAGGCCATCGGCTACAAGGAGTTTCTGGGGGTGCTGGAGGGGAGCGCCACGGAGGCGGAGGCCATCGCGGAGGTAAAGCTCCGCTCCCGGCAGTACGCCAAGCGCCAGCTGACCTGGCTGCGGCGGAATCCGGACATCCACTGGATCGAATGGGAAAAAGAACGGGATTTTGGCCGGGCCTTACAGGTTTCGACGGAAATCCTGACGGCCGCGGGGGTATCCTAACCCCAGGCGGACGGAAAAACATGGAAAACGTCCGACCCAAACAGAAAAAAGGAGCGGACATACCATGGTGACAAAAGCGAATTTACAGGACCTCTTTTTGCTGCGGGCCCGGCGGGAGTCGGTGCCGGTGACGCTGTTTTTGATGAACGGCTTCCAGATGCGGGGCGTTATCACCGGCTTTGACGCCTTTGTGGTGGTGCTGGACTCCGACGGCAGGCAGCAAATTATTTACAAGCACGCCATCTCCACCATCGCGCCGGCGCGGCCGGTGGACCTGGCGGACAACAATCCGTGACCGCGCTCCGGGAGCTGCCCGGCGGCGCCGTGAGGTAATTTCCTGATGAAAAACAGCTCTTTCGGTACAAAATGCTTGCTGCTGGCGGTGACGCTGGGCGTCCTGGCCTATTTCGGCATCCAGGGCCTGCAATATCTCAGCGACCCGCTGACCACCACCCTGGCGTACAATTACCAGGTGGAGGAGGGCATGGACCTTTCCGGCTATGTGGTGCGCCGGGAACAGGTGCTGGCGGATGAGGCCAGCGGCCTGCTGCGCCTGCAGCGGTCGGAGGGGGAGAAGGTCAGCGCCGGCGGCACCGTGGCCCTGGTGTACGCGGACCAGGCCTCCCTGGACCGGCAGCAGGAGATCGACGAGCTGTCGGGCCGCATTGAGCAGCTGCAATTCGCCCAGGAGGCATCTCTCGGGTCCGAGGTGTCGTTGAAGCTGGATGCCCAGATCATGCGCAGCCTCCTGGATTACCGGGCGGAGCTGGCGGCGGGGCGGCTGGACAACGCCGAGGAGCATGAGACGGAGCTAAAGTCCCTGGTGCTGAAGCGGGATTACACCTATTCCGACACGGAGGACCTGTCCGGCCAGATCGCGGAGCTCCAGAGCCAGCTGAAGGAGCTGAAGGCCCAGGCGGCCTCCTCCGTCCGGGCCATCAAGGCGCCGGTGTCCGGCGTGTACTCCGCCGTGGTGGACGGCTACGAGACCGTTCTGACACCGGAGCTGTTGGCGGATATGACGCCCTCCCGGCTCAACGCCGTTCAGGCGGATGAAGCCCTCACCTCCCGGACAGGCAAGCTCATTCTGGGGGACAGCTGGTATTACGCCGTTACCATGTCCGCCGACCAGGCCAAGGCCCTTCAAGACAACAGCGGTACCATGACGCTGCGCTTCGCCAAGGGCGTGGAGCAGGACCAGACGGTCACGCTGTACGCCGTGGGGCCGGAGGAGCAGGGCCGGGTGGTGGTGACCTTCCGGGGCGCGTACAACATGGCCCAGGTGACGCTGCTGCGCCGGCAGAGCGCCCAGCTCATCTGGCGGACCATAAGCGGCATCCGGGTGCCCAACGAGGCCCTCCGGGCCGCCAACACCAAGGTGGACCAGGAGGGGAACCGCACCACGGTGGAGAGCCTGGGCGTCTATTGCGTGGTGGGCATGGAGGCCCGCTTCAAGCCGGTGGAGGTGCTGTACAGCGGCGACGGCTTTGTGCTGGTGCGGTCCACGGCGGCCTCCGGCCAGGAGAGCCTGCGGCTCCGCCCCGGCGACGAGATCATCATCAGCGCCAAAGACCTGTACGACGGAAAAGTCGTGGGATAAACAGAAATGAATAAAAGGAAGTAAGAGCCATGTCCATTGCAGAGAATATCGCCCAAGTCCGAACCAATATCGCCCAGGCCTGCGCCCAGGCGGGCCGGTCTCCGGAGGAGATCACCCTGGTGGGCGCCAGCAAAATGAACGACGCCGCCGCCTGCCGGGAGGCCATTGCCGCCGGCATCGACGCCCTGGGAGAAAACCGCGTCCAGGAGATGACCGCCAAGCTGGCGGAGAGCGCCTACGACGGCGCGCCGCTGCACTTCATCGGCCACCTCCAGCGCAACAAGGTGAAGCAGGTAGTGGGCAAGGTGGCCCTCATCCAGTCCGTGGGCTCCATGGAGCTGCTGGAGGAGATCGAAAAGGTGGCCGCCAGGGAGCAGCTGGTCCAGGACATTTTGCTGGAGGTGAACATCGGCCGGGAGGAGGCCAAAAGCGGCTTTGACCCGGACGCGGTGACGGCCGCCGCGGAGGCGGCGCTGTCCCTGCCCCATGTCCGGGTGCGGGGCCTCATGACCATTCCTCCCGCGGATGCGGACCGGGACGCCAATATGCGGTATTTTCAGGAAGTGCAGGCACTTTATGTTGACATCAATACGAAATTGTTCCATAATGAATTAAAGTGCCTTTCCATGGGCATGAGCGGCGATTATATGGATGCCATTCGCTGCGGAGCCACCATGGTTCGGGTGGGCACCGCCATTTTCGGCGCCCGCAATTACAACATCTGAAACACTCCAACGAGGAGGCTTTGCCATGAGCATCATTGACGAACTGAAAAAATGGACCCATCCTTACGAGGACGAGGATGAGGAGTTTGACGATTTCGAGGAGCCGCCCCGCCGGGAGCCCGCCTTTGACGACCGGAAGACCCGGGTGGAGGACCGCCGCAACAAGGTGGTGAACATTCACGCCACCACCCAGCTGAAGGTGGTGCTGGTGAAGCCGGAGCGGTTTGAAAACGCCTCCGAGATTGCCGACAACCTGAAGGACAAGCGGACCGTGGTGCTGAACCTGGAGTCCACCAACAAGGATGTGGCCCGCCGCCTCATCGACTTTTTGTCCGGCGTGGCCTACGCCGGCGAGGGCAAGATCAAGAAGGTGGCCGCCAATACATACCTCATCACGCCCTACTCCGTGGACATCGAGGGCGACCTCATCGACGAGCTGGAAAACAACGGTCTCTATTTTTAAGAGAATAGAGAAAGCACACAGGGGGGATTTTGCGTTATGCTGACACCGCAGGAAGTTTCGACCCACGCCTTTACCAAGGCGGTCATGGGCGGTTACAATATGGCCATGGTGGATGAGTTCCTGGATGAGCTCACCGACGATTATACGGCGCTGTACAAGGAAAACGCCGCGCTGAAGGCCAAGCTGAAGGTCCTGGTGGAAAAGGTGGAGGATTACCGCGCCACGGAGGATTCCATGCGGGCCACGCTGCTGACCGCCCAGAAGATGGCGGATTCCATCGTCCGGGAGGCGGAGGCCAAGCGGGACGAGATCATGACCCAGGCGGAGACCCAGGCTCAGGAGAAGATCGCCCAGCTGCGCCGGGAGATCGGCGAGTCGGAGGACCGCCTGCGCCAGGGCCAGCAGGAGCTGGCGAAGTTCATTGCCGCCAGCCGGGATATCTGCAATCAGCAGCTGGCTTATCTGGACCAGCTGCCCCAGCTGCCGGTGGAGCAGCCCGCCGTGCCCGCCGCGGAGGAGAAGGCCCAGGAGATTGAGGAAAATGTCCTGGCTGCCTTTGCCCAGCAGGATGTGGAGGAATCGGAGGCACCCGCGGAGGAGCCCGCCCCGGCGGATGACTATCCCGAGGGAGATCCCTTTGCCCGGGAGGAGCCGGAGGTGTCCGAGCCCACCCGCCGCATCAACATCAACGACCTGAAGTTTGGCCGCAACTATAAGGGCGGCGAATAAACCATGAAAAGCGGCTCAACATGAGCCGCTTTTTTCGCAGGAGGAACAGCATGGACAAGCAGCGGCCCATCGTGGCGTTTCTTTACGATTTTGACAAGACCCTCTGCACCACGGACATGGAGGATTATGCCTTCATCCCCAGCCTGGGCATGACGCCCCGGGAATTCTGGTCCGTGGCCAACGGCTTTGGCCACGCCAACCGTATGGACGGCATCCTGGCCTATATGTACACCATGATCCAGGAGTCGGAAAAGCGGCACCTGCCCTTCACCCGGGAGAGCCTGCGGGAGATGGGGCGGGACATCGTGCTGTTTCCCGGCGTGCAGGAGTGGTTCGGCCGCATCAACGCCTTCGGCGACAGCCAGGGAGTCCAGGTGGAGCACTACATCATCTCCTCCGGCCTGCGGGAGATCATTGAGGGCTCCTCCATCAGCGGGGAATTCAAGGAGATCTACGCCAGCGAGTTTTATTATGATGAGGCGGGCAAGCCCGTCTGGCCCAAGCTGACGGTCAACTTCACCGCCAAGACCCAGTTCGTCTACCGCATCAACAAGGGCGTGCTGGATGTGTCCGATGACAAGACCCTCAACGACTCCATGCCGGACGACAGCAAGCGGGTGCCCTTCACCAACATGGTCTACATGGGAGACGGCCTTTCCGATGTGCCCTGCATGAAGATGATGCGGGCCTACGGCGGCCAGGCCATCGCCGTGTACCAGGAGAGCAACCGCATGGGCGTGGAGGACCTGCTGGCCAAGGGGCGGGTGGATTTCATCTTCCCGGCGGATTACTCCGAGGGCACCGCCTTGGACCAGACGGTGAAAAATATCATCCGGAAAATGGCCATTGCCGACCGGCTGTGGAATGAGAATGTCCAGCAGCTACGCACCATCGGCGGCGATGTGCTGCCGGACCAGGTGGGGCTGTTTTGAAAGAAGGGCTGCCATGGGGCGGCCTTTCTTTCTTTTTGGGTGACAGCCATGATGATGGCTGGGCAGATGCGCCCCCATTTCTCTCTTGGAGAGAGAAACGGCCGCGCCCGGTCAAAGAGAGACATTGGAGGGGGATTTCGTGATTCCCCCTCCAAACCACCCCTTAAAACGACCAAAAGAGG
>Ga0129309_1001268_pt1 | contig 13468 bp, 8 predicted proteins | sample L1105metagenome_FD_94439 | JGI IMG/M metagenome (GOLD analysis project Ga0129309, IMG submission 94439) | Ring-tailed lemur group fecal microbial communities from Wisconsin, USA - L1105 metagenome | ecosystem: Host-associated > Mammals > Digestive system > Large intestine > Fecal | place: USA...
AAGCGCATAGCCGTGCTAAATTCGTGAGAAACCTCATTGAAGGCGGTGACCTGTGCGCAGAGCGTACAGGTTATCGTTAAGCACGGATGGGCTTCCATATCCCCTCCAGAATTGATTCCGCCTACTTCCCCGGGTCAGGTTATCGCCGGGGACGGAAGACTCAGGCGGAGGTTTTCGCACACCGGACAAGGTCCGCCCTCCGCACTTAACGCGTGAGACAATCAGCGGCCGCAGGCCAGCGGCGGCGTCCTCACCTGCTTAACTAAATGACACAACCGTGTGAACAGTAACTTAGCAGACGCTCATCATGCAGAGAAATATCTGAGAAAATTTCTCCTTCCCCTTGTAAAAATCAGTCAATGCGATACAATTAAATTGACTGATTTAGTGTAACAGTTCAGCCATGATGTATTCCTCGAGGTGTTTTCGCTGTTTTTTTAGCCGAAGGCTGAACTGTAACGATTTAGTCAATTTCCCTAATGGTCTAATGAAGAATTGCTCACATGGATTACCGATGTGTATATCCATGACAGTCAGAGAAGGGGAAAGCCGCTTGTTTGGAGGATATGATGCGAAACTTTTACATATGGGAAAGGTGGTTTAAGCAGATTGCTTATAAAAAAGAATAGCAGTGATGGTGAACCGTGCGGGGAAGTGATTCTGAATGCCGAAAAGCTCTCCATGCGTTACGAGACGGGGGATGTAATCGTGAACGCCCTGAAAAATGTTTCCTTTCAAATCAGGCGCGGAGAATTTATCGTGGTGCTGGGGCCTTCCGGTTCCGGTAAATCCACACTTCTGAATATAGTCGGAGGTATGGACCGCCCAACCTCCGGAGCGATGTGGTACGGTAATCAGAATGTGACGGATAAGACGCTGGATCAGCTTGCGCTTTACCGGCGTGATGTAGTCGGCTTTGTATTTCAGTTCTTTAATCTGATTCCGTCGCTTACGGCCAGGGAGAATGTGGAACTGGCGGCGTCACTTGTGAAAAGTGCGATGAAGGCGGATGAGGCGCTCGCCATGGTCGGTCTGGAGGAGCGGGCAGGTCACTTTCCGTCTCAGCTTTCCGGTGGGGAACAGCAGCGTGTTTCTGTTGCAAGGGCGGTTGTCAAAAGACCGGATTTGCTTCTCTGCGATGAGCCGACGGGCGCTCTGGACAGTAAAAACAGCATTGCGGTTGTAAAGCTGCTTTTAGACGTCAGGAAGCGGCTTAACTGTCCTGTGATGACAATCACGCATAATCCCGAGATGGCCCGTGTGGCTGACCGTATATTTCATATGAAAGACGGAGAACTGATAAGAATAGAGGACAATGAAGCGCCATGCACGGCGGAGGAACTGGACTGGTAAGCGCCGTCTTTTTATGCCGGCGGTGCGGGCAGGAACAGGCGGCCTGGCGGAGCCGGGCGGTTTAAGAGGGAGGGACGGATATGGCAGTTATTTTATTCAAAAAAATGCTCCGTGATATCCGGACCTCCCTGTCTGCCTACATACTTTGTATCCTGATTGTAGCAATCGGTCTGTGCGGATACAGTGTTCTGGGACTTTGCTATGATAACATGGTGCTGTCCAGGGATACATTTTTCAGGAATACGGATTACTGTTACGGTTTTGCAGATACGGCAGATACGGATCTCCGGGCGGCGTCCAGGCTGGAAGGGCTGGACGGAGTGTCCGCTGCAGAAGGGCGTCTCGTGCAGAATGTGGAATTGGCCGATGTGGAGGGCGAGGCTGAGCTGCACCTTGTCTCGTGGTCGGAGGGCCAGATGAACCGGCCCCTGCTCACAAGAGGAATGATGCCTGGGGAGGGAAAGCAGGAGCTGGTACTGGGGGAAAGCATGGCGAATGCCAGAGGCCTGAAACCGGGAGACACCATTAAGATTGTGGTTGCTGGAAAAAAGGTCCCGATGAAGATAACCGGAATCGGCACAACACCTGAAAATATCTATATGATCCGCGACAGGAATGAATTGTTACCAAGCCCGGAGACTTATGATGCTGCATTTGCCTCCTACCGGACCATTGCCCGGCTTCTGGGGAAGGAAAACAGGGCGAACAGCTTTCTGATACGCTTGGAAAGCGGAGTGGAATGGGAGCGTGTGGAAGATGCGGTGGAACAGCTTCTGGAGGCCTACGGACTGATTTCGGTTTATGAGGGAGCGGATCAGACCGGCGCCGCCATGGTCGGTGAGGAAATCAAACAGCTTGAAAAAATGTCCGGCGTGATTCCCTTCCTCTTTCTTTCGGTGGCGGCTGTCGTTTTATATATTACACTGAGCCGTATGACGGAGCAGCAGAGGACACAGATCGGTACGATGATGGCCCTGGGAATTTCGAAATGGCAGATTCGGTTCCACTACCTTTTATATGGAGCCGTTATCGGCGCGGCAGGAGGCATTCTCGGAACGGCGCTCGGATATATACTGGCGGATCCGATGGCAGATTATTACCGGGTGTATTTCAAGCTGCCGTCCGTCACAGCGCCTCTGTCGGCCGCATATATGCTGACGGGAACATTTGGCGCTGCCGTCTTTTGCGCGTCTGTCTCATGGATTAGCGCAGGCGCCATGTGGAAGACGGAGCCTGCCAGGGCGCTGCGTCCGGCTGCCCCCGGCGCTGTGAGAAATTCTTTTCTGGAAAAAATTCCCGGTGTTGTAAAGATACTTACAATACCGGGACTGATGGGACTCAGAAGTCTGGCCAGAAATCCCAGGAGAACCTGTTTTTCCCTGGCGGGTATGGCAGCCGCGTATATGATTACGGCGACTCTCGTATCGATGAATGCGTTGTTTGATGTTTTTATCATTGATTACTGGGAAAAGACACAAAAGCAGGACATTATGGTATATTTCAGCCATCCGGTCAGCCGTCTCGACGCGTTGGAAGCGGTCCGGGATCCCGGAATCCTGATTTCTGAGGGAATCATTGAGTTTCCGGTTACATTGGCAGGCCCGCAGGGAAAAGTTGACTGTACCCTCCAGGGAATTGATATGGATACGGAGCTGATTCATCTGTACCGTTCGGACGGACAGCGTGTAAAAGTAAAAGAAGAAGGAATCGTCCTTTCGGAACATATGGCAGGAAAGCTGGGAGTCAAACGGGGAGGTTCCGTAGAGATACGCACTGCTTACCCGGAAAAGAAAGAGACAGAAGCAGTTGTCACTGATATTATAGCGCAGTATATGGGCAGCTATGCCTACGCATCTTATCAGGGGGCGGCGGCCGTGAGCGCTTATAAAGACGGTTTTACCGGCGTTTACCTAAAAGCCTCCCGCGGTGTTCTTAAAAACCTTCGGCAGCAACTGCAGGGAAAAGGAGCTGTCTCCCTGATTCAGAGCAGGCAGGAGAGGGCCTCCCAGTACCGGGCCGTCATGAACAGTATGAGCGGGATTATGTTTTCCATGTCTCTGATGGGACTGGCAATTGGATTTGCGGTGATTTATGTCAGCTCTCTGATCCGGTATGAGGAGCTGAAACGGGAGCTTTCCGTTCTCATGCTCCTGGGGTTAAACAGCAAAGAATGCCTGGATGTATTGTCGGCAGGACAATGGGTACTGGCGGCGGGCTCTGTCATTCTTGGAATCCCGCTGTCATATCTGGCCAGCCGCCTGATATCAGCCACAATGTCCTGCGACATGTACACAATTCCCAAAGTGCTGGATGCAAATGCGCTGCTCGCTGCGGCAGGCCTCACCGCATGCTCCGCGCTTCTGGGTTCCGCGGCACTGCACCGGAAGCTTAAAAAAATACTCCCGGCAGAATTTCTGAGGGAGCGCGAATAGAGGACGGCGAAGCTGCAGCGAAGAATAAATGGAGGGCGGCTATATGAAAAAGAAATACAAAAAAATACTGGCGGCATTGATTGTGGTTATCTGCCTCGCTGTATTTGGGATTTCGCTGTTTAAGCCGGTCACGGCTAAAATGGAAGTGGTCAGATATGGGAACCTGGAAAAGAGCTTTACCGTCCAGGCAGAGTTGACGCCTGTTCACAGTATGATATTAGGCGCCCCGGCAGCAGGGAGTGTGTCGGATGTCCCTTTTAAACCGGGAAGCCAGGTAAGGGCGGGAGAAGTCCTCCTAAGGACAGAGACGGTACTGGAAATCAGTACGGATATCCAAAAAGAGCAGCTAAAGCAGCAGTTAAGTTTGGCTAAGCAGGAATATGACCGGTTATACGGTACAAACGGAGAAGCGGCGTCCTCTTACGAAGCGGCAGATCGAAGTTACCGTTTATCAAAGAAAAACTACGAGGCCGGTAAGGTCCTGGCGGATGACGGCTATCTCTCCCGGACAGAGCTGGAGATGCTTGAGCTGGAGATGGTACAGGCGCATCAGCAGTATCTTCAGGCAGGGGAGATAAATTCCGAACGTCAGAGAGATTATATGATAGAACAGATCGCTTCCTGCGAAAGACAGCTTAATACACTGAATGAGGCGGTCGGAGGCGCGGAAATCCGCATGCCTTACGATGGCATATTATGGGAAGTCTATACGGAAAGGGGAGCGTTTCTGGCTCAGAATCAGGCGGCTGTCAAGATTTACCGTGATGATGGAATGAAGCTGTCGGCCTCTGTGCTTGCAGAAGACGTCTCGGGCATTGTACCCGGAACTGTGGCAGAGGCAGTGTATCCCGACGGGACAAAAGGCCAGGTGCAGGTGACCTTTGTCGCCAGGACGGCGTCGAAGGAGCTGTCCTCCACAGGACTTGAAGAAAGCCGCTGCCAGGTGGAGCTGGAACCATGGGAAGAGGCAATGCAAGGAGTGGAATCGGGTATTTTTAATACCGGGTTCGGCGCCGGACAGCAGGCGGATGTCACCTTCCGGATAATCAAAGCGAAGGATGTGCTGACAGTTCCCGTCTCCGCAATTGTTCCGGATGGAAAAAGAGCAATCGTTTACAGAGATAAGAATGGGAAAGCAGAAGCGGTTGCCGTTAAAGCGGGACGGACGGAAAACGGGAGAACGGAAATTCTTGACGGGCTGTCGGAAGGGGATAAAATTGTTTCGGATCCATATGAGGCGGGAGTTGAGAATGGAGAACGCGTCCGGAACGGACCGGAGACGGTGTGATGAGAACGGTTGACTGTGTCTTCCGTTCCAGGGTTAACAATCAGCGGCCGCAGGCCGGTGGACGGGGCCGAGCCCCGGCGGCCCCATCTGTTTAATTGAAGGCGGTGACCTGTGCGCGGAGCGTACAGGATATCGTTAAATCTATTTTGCTTCCTTCTCCAGCACCCGTATCCCATTTAATATAATATTCTCCGTCATATAAGCAAGCTCCTCCGCACTTTCCTTCATTCCGGAACTTAACCAGTACTGAACCATTCCAATACATCCGGAAACAATAAAAGCATAGTAAGCTTCAAAAGCGTTCGAATTACGCAGCGGTTTCAGCGCCATCCAGTCTTTCAGACATTTTTCACGCACGATGTGCTTTAAACGGTTGACAAAATTCAAGTCGCCGTTTTCGCCTATCAGAATCGAGACAATGTCGGCATTATCCTGCACAAGGGGATATAGCTCGGCAAATATCAGGGAAGGCCGGGATAACAAATCCTGAGCCTGGTGGTGGTTCAGCATATCTTCCAGTTCTTTTAACAACTCATTCTCAATCTGTTCCATCAAGTCAAAGACATCTTTATAATGCAGGTAAAAGGTTCCACGATTGATGTCTGCCATATCGGCAATTTCCCTTACCGTAATATCCTGAACCTTTTTTTCCTTCAGAAGGGCGGTCAGGCATTCTCTTAAGAGCCGGCGTGTTTTCCTGATCCGCCGGTCAATAGTTTCTTCTTTTTTCTCTTCTTTCATGACGTTTCTCCTTTTTAAAAATGTTTCTTAACGGGAATTTAACAATTGTCCCTTTTTGTCTATTTTGCACAAAAATTATTGTTAATGAACATATAAGACAAAAGTGTTGTTTATTAGATTGGGAATGAAAAAATGATTATTGTATAAATCTCCACGAGTTAGTATAATGCATTATAGCTTATAAATAAACAAATGTCAATTAACATATTGAATGTTGTTTAGGAGGAATAAAGATGAATAAAATCATTATTTCCATAGGAAGGGAATTTGGCAGCGGAGGCAGGCGAATCGGTGAGCTTTTAGCAAAGGAGCTGGAGGTTCCGTGTTATGACAGGCATTTAATTGAAGAGGCGGCCTGCTGCAGCGGTTTTGAGACAAAAGAACTGGAAGAGGCTGACGAGATGAAGGCCAACCGTTTTCTTTTTAAAGTTCCTGCGAAGTCAAATCAATATACAGGATATGGAAAACCGATGAATGATACACTTTTTGCGATTCAGTCTGAACTGATTAGAAAATATGCAGATGCAGGCTCCTGCGTCATTGTAGGCAGATGTGCCGATAAGGTTTTGGAGAAGCAGGAGGGGCTGATATCCGTATTTATCTATGCGCCTCTGGAGGCCAGGGTTGAGGAAATCAGAAGGCGGTATGAGACAGACGGGGAGGAGGCTCTTTATCTTGTCCGTCAGGCCGATAAAATCAGAAGAAATTATTATAACTATTACGCTAAGAAAAAGTGGGGGGACAGAAGCAGCTACGACCTGATGATCGACAGTAGCCATTTTACGGACAGAGAAGTGGCGGCAATGATCCGGGCAGTGTCGGAAGAGAGAAAAGCCGAATGGGAAGAAAATAAATTTTCTACACCACAGGGCTGACGGCTTGCAGATACGCTTGGGCCGGGGTTACTATTCACGGCCCTGCCCCATATTCATGAAGAAAGAGTGGAAACCAGATGAATAATGAGAATAACTTATATAGAAATAAAAAGATGGATTCAGGAAAAATGAAGAAATTAAGATTGTTCCCGGGAGCGGCACTCTGCCTGGCACTAACACTTGGAATGACAGTGCCTGCAATGGCAGACAGCGGAAGCTGGCAGCAGGATAATGAAGGAAGATGGAAATACATAACTGAGAGCGGTACGGCGGCCGCGCCGGGCTGGCTGGAGGCAGACGGAAACTGGTACAGGATTGGAGAGGACGGGAACAGGCAGACGGGCTGGTTCCATGAGGGCGATGCCTGGTATTATCTGGATGAATCGGGCATTATGGCCACCGGATGGAAAAAGGTGGACGGCAAACACTATTATTTCCGCGATAACGGCACAATGCAGAACAGTACTCTGAGGAAAGATGAAACCCAGTATACGTTCAATGCGGATGGCAGCTTTGCGAGTGCCAGGCGCGAGAAAAACACGGGCGGCGGAGCTTTTCCGGTCGGCTTTTATAATACGGAGCTTCAGGCACTTGCCGACAATCTGAATGAATTGAAAGAGGATTCGTTTGACGGTGACGAGGAAGACGATTATTACGAGGACGATAAAAAGAATTATGACAAGGATGCAAGCTATGTCATAAACGGCAGGCTGCAGGAGATTGCGGAGCATCGTCTTCAAATGGCCAGGACAAAGGGCTACGGCAGCGGAAAAATACCGGATGAGGGCACACTGAGCGAGTATTTGAAAGCAATCGGCTATAACAGCGGCAGACGCATTATGGAAGTCTATCTGATGAACTGCGACGGAGCGGATGCGGCTGAGGATAAGCTGTTGAGAAACCATAACAGTGATGAAAAGAAGCGTTCCGATCGTGCGGTTTATTATAAAGAGATGGGGCTTGCCCATGAAAAGGTCAATGGAAAAGATTATTATATGGTGATTTTTATGAGGTAACGGCTGCCATTTATACGGCGCTGAATTTTCAGCAGGGCCGTGAATGCAGCAGGAAACAGACAGGAGCAGGGAAACATGAGACTGAAATTTTTGCGTGATAAAAGAAAACAGCTTGAAGAAAAAAAGGGTTCCTTTTCTCTTCCTGTATTCATCATAGAGAGAAGCCGGGCCATTGAGATTGTATTTGTGATAGCCGTGCTTCTTTCAATGCTGGCGGCTCCCTTTGTCAATATCAATTATGATCTCACACGGTATCTTCCGGACACGGTACAGTCTAAAGCCGGACTGGATCTGATGGAAGAGAAATTCGGCTATCCGGGTACCGGACGGGTTATGATTGAAGATGTAACACTGTATGAAGCTAAGCAGTATAAGGATAAGCTGGAAAAGGTTGACGGTGTGGATCAGATCATGTGGCTGGATACCGGAACGGATGTCTTTTCTTCCGACGCATTTATCAACTTCAACAGTATTGATGATTACTATAAAGACGGTTCTGCCGTCATGGATATCGTCTTTGAAAAAGGCGACACCAGCCGGAAAACCTCCAGGGCGATTGATGCGATGCAGGAAATCACCGGGGAAAAGGGCCATTATGTGGGCATGGCGGTGCAGAATAAATCGCTGGCCGAGAATGTGACGAAAGAGATGAAGCTGATACTTACTCTTGGCGTACTGATGATCTTTATTATTCTCTGCCTGACGACAAACTCCTGGTTTGAACCGGTTTTGTATCTGATTGTCATGGGAGTGGCGATACTGATCAACAAAGGAACCAACATTTTCCTGGGGGAAATCTCATTCCTGACCAACAGCGTGTCGGCCGTCCTTCAGCTTGCGGTATCGATGGATTACTCCATTTTCCTGATTCATGCGTTTACCAGGGAAAAAAATAAAGGTCTGGATCAGATGACGGCTCTGACGAATGCCATCAATGAAGCGCTGAATTCCATTTTCGCCAGCAGCCTTACAACGATCGTGGGATTCATTGTTTTGGCCTTTATGAAATTTAATATCGGATTTGACATGGGAATCGTACTGGCAAAAGGTATAATCTTCAGCCTGCTGACGGTGGTATTCTTCATGCCGGCCATGATACTGAGGCTGACGCCGATGATTGAAAAAACGGGACACCGTTCATTTATGCCGGGATTTGATAAGCTCAGCCGCGGGATTTACCGTATCCGGTACGGCGTGCTGATTTTTGTCGCAATATTCGTGATACCGGCTTATACGGCGCAGAATATGAATCGTTTTCTGTTCGGTAATGATGCGGTGGGAGCCAGTGAGGGAACAAAGGTTTACGACGACGAGCAGCTGATCAATGCCAAATTCGGCCGCAGCAATATGATGATGGCCCTGGTGCCGAACACTTCGTTGATAGATGAAAAAGCTTTTACCGACGAAGTGGAAGCACTTGCGTATACAAAATCCGTAACCTCGATGGCCGGCTCTCTTCCGGATGGTGTGCCTGAGGAATTTCTTCCAAAAAGCATTACGGAGCAGCTACATAAGAATGACTATTCCAGAATCCTGATTTACGTCAGAAGCAAGGGCGAGAGCAAGCTGGCCTATCAGTGTTCCGATGAGATTCAGGCATTGATGAAAAAATATTATCCGGAAAATTCCTACCTGGTGGGAACGACACCTTCCACCCAGGATATTGAGACGACAATCACAAAGGATTACAGCAGAGTGAATGTTCTGTCGCTGTTAGGCGTCTTCTTTGTAGTGATGTTCAGTTTCAAATCGGTGGCCATACCGGTGATCATCATGATCCCCATCGAGGTGGCGATTTTTATTAATATGGCAGTTCCCTATATTAAGGGAGATACGATGATTTTCATGGGGTATATCATCGTAAGCTGTATTCAGCTCGGAGCCACGGTAGATTACGCGATTCTGACCACGAACAATTATCTGGAATGCAGGAAACAGGCGGAAAAGAGGGAGGCAGCCATCCAGGCTCTTAACATGAGCATTCCGGCTATCCTTACATCCGGCTCAATCCTGACTATAGTTGGTTATATTTTATACAACATTTCTTCGGTGGCCGCCATCGGAGATCTGGGACATCTGATAGGAAGAGGAGCGTGGATGAGCATGCTTCTGGTATGCACCCTGCTGCCGGCCTTTCTCGTGCTGTTCGACAATATCCTGATGGATAATGAGTTTGAACGGATCCGGAAATTCTTTGAGAAGCGGAGAATGAGAAGGCGGGAACGGTTCAGAAGAATGGCGGGAAAAGTGAAACCCGGAAAAAACGGCAGCGGCGGCGAGGATAAGAAGGAGGCTTGAAGGTCATGAGACATAGAAGAAAAACAGCAGTATTAATGGCGGCAGTCACGCTGTCCATGAGTGTGGCATCGCCTGTCAGGGCGGCGGCTCCCCGTGTTCAGGTCGACGAAACGATGTATGTCAATATGGACTATTACGGAAACATGACAACGGTCAACGTAGTGAAAGGATGCAGTACCAACGGCGTGGAGCGTTATACAGATTACGGAGTCTATGACAAGGTAGTCAATATGACAGATAAGACAGAACCCGAACTGGGTGACGGAAGCGTTACCTGGCAGCTTCCGGAGGGCAGCAAACGGTTTTATTACCAGTGTACGATGCCGGACGGCACGACAGAGCTTCCGTGGACATTTGATATTTCATATAAGCTGAATGGGGTGGAGGCCGACGCGTCAAAGCTGTCCGGCGCATCCGGTCTTGTGGAAATTAATGTCAAGGCATTTGCCAACAAGGCGGCCAGGGCTTATTACAAGAATAATATGATACTGACCGTAGTAGTCCCGGTGGATATGGAAAAATGTTACAGTGTGGACGCCCCTGGCTCCCAGCTCCAGTCGGTGGGAAATAATACCGTGGTTATGTTTGCCGCCCTTCCGGGTGAAGACGGGGACTATACAGTGCGTATCGGCACCGATGATTATGAGAGTGTGGGGATTATCATGATGATGGTGCCCGGCACAATGGATGCGTTAAATAATATTAAGGATTTAAAAGAGGCGAAGGATACCTGGCGCGAGGACGGCGATAAAATGTACGACAGCATGAACCAGCTTCTGCGCTCAATGGAAGCCATGAAAATGGATGTAACCCAGGTGAAGGGAGGCTTGAATTCCCTTGATGACGCCAGAGGGCAGATAAATGGGAACAGGAAGCAGATAGAAGCTCTGTCAACCCAGGCCCTGAATGATCTGGCCTCAGTTACCGAACAGACCTCCAGGGTCATTCCATACCTGGAAACAGCCAGAAACGCGGTGACGGATATCAATGCCAATATGGATGCTATCTACAACACAATGGAGGATACCCAGGATGAGCTGGATCGGCTGTATGACAGGCTGGGAGGACTGAAGAATTCCCTGAACACGATGTCGGACAGAATCGGTAAGGGAATCACAGAGGAAGAGCAGAAGCAGCTGGCGGCTGCGATCAGTCAGCAGACAGCGGAGATACAGCAGATTCTGGAGGCTTTGGCAGGCCAGCTCGGAGGAAGTTCAGGCGCTTACGGACTGGCATCCGACGATCTGGAAAGGCTGGAGGAGAGCCTTAAGTCGGCTGATTCCTTCCGATATAACAGAAAGAAAAAACCAGCCGGTTCTGTGGGAGCAGAAAATACGGCTCCCGGCAGTGATAACACGGGTAAACCAGAAGAGACAAAACCAGAAGAAACAAAACCAGAAGAGACAAAAAAACCAACAGGCGCTGAAAATCCGTCAGGAACAGAAAGCACGTCAGGAACAGAAAGCACGTCAGGAACGGAAAGCACGTCAGGAACGGAAAGCACAGCAGGAACGGAAAATCCGGCAGGAACGGAAAATCCGGCAGGAACGGAAACCGCAGAAGGAGCCGGAAAAACGGCAGAAATGGAGAATGCATCCGTTCCGGAAACACCGGAAAATGCCGGAAAATTTTTGCCATCGAAAGATACGGATACGGAAAGCGCCCCACAGGCACAGAAGAGTGACGGGGAAGCGCAGATTCAGGCATTCGGCGCTGAGTCGGATTTGAGCGCCCTGCAGGGCGGCCCTTCCGGCCTTCCGGGAAGCGGTGGAGTGAACAATGAGAGTTTTGACGAATGGAGTGAGGAACTGGACCCATATGCCGACAATGTGGAGGAAGTACTCCAGTCACTGTCCGGAACCTCCTATCCGGCGGAAGTGGGCGCTATTCTCCAGAAAATTCAGGCCATGATCGGGGACGGCACCGCTGTGCAGCAGTCCGCGGCTCAGGTAATTGGAAAAATCAACGCCGTATGCAGTGATGTTGGGAATGTTGGACACAAAACAGCCTCCACAGTCTCAGCGCTCAGAAGCGTGACCGATGAATTGATCAATCTTCTTGACGATACGAGAGTACTAATTGACACGGCAGACAGTTATGTTCCCTCCATGCTGGATTCACTGGCGGACACACAGGAACTTATGAACCGCTTGACCAGGGCAATGGGCAGCACACATGACATGCTGAGCCTTGTAAACACGACCATGATAGCAGCAGGTGATTCCCTTGATGCAGGTACGAAGAACAGCCTGGAGGGCCTCCGTGGGCTGCTCGATAAGAGTCTGACCACGCTCGACAGTATCACGGCGGTGAGAACGGCCAGCGAGGGCATGAAGGATACGCTGGATGAGCAATTGGATAAATACGAGGATGAAAATAATTTCCTCAATATTGATCCGGAGGCAGACAAAATTTCCTTTACTTCATCGAAAAATCCTTCGCCCCACAGCCTGCAGATTATACTCCGGACGGATGAAATCAGTGACGATGACGAGGCCACCGATATCTCCGATATGGAGGATGCGGAGGATGAGGAGGTTGGTCCGTTCACAAGAATGTGGAGGGTATTAACAAAGATCTTCCATGCGGTAGTGGATATATTTACGAACCGGTAGGGGAAAACAGGCCGTCGGCCGCCCCGTATCATATAATAACGATAACCTGCACGCTCCGCGCACAGGTCACCGCCTTCAACAGAAAAAGAAGACCAGGCAGATGGGAAAAAAAGTCTGCCCGGTCTTTTCTTTAACCGGCTCAGACAGGCCCGCAGCGCCTCCGTATAACTCGGGATTTTTGTGCAGAAAGCGCACGAAAACACCTCATGGGAGAAAACCATATGAACCAATGTCATTTAGGTAACAGTGCAATAAATTGGAGATTTAACTGAGGCCCGGAGGACGCGTCCGGAACGGACCATGTCCGGTGTGGTGAGGGGGATGGCTGAGTCTTCCATCCCCGGTTGAAGGTTGTCGTGAGGGGGGAATCCGGTCGGAATGAATTCTTACGGGGACCGTTTGCACTCTTCGAAGCGCATAGCCGTGCTAAATTCGTGAGAAACCTCATTAAGCACGGATGGGCTTCCATGTCCCCTCCAGAATTGATTCCGCCTCCTTCCCCCGGTCAGGTTTCCGCCGGGGACGGAAGACTCAGGCGGAGATTTTTGCGACACCGGACATGGTCCGTTCCGGGCGCTCCGGCAGGCCGATATCAAAATCTTCCGCAATTTTTTAAAAAGTCCATTGATGGCATATCGTATTTCCCGCACACGGTAGCACTGAGTGGCCGCGACAAGGTCCGCCCCCCGCACTTAACGCGTGAGACTATCAGCGGCCGCAGGCCAGCGGACGGGGCCGATACACTTGGCGGAGTCTTTCGTCCCGGCGAAAACCTGGCCTTGGGGCGGAGGGGAAGATAAAGTCTGCGGATGCCGCCTAAATCCATCGCTGATTAGCGAGGTCCCTTACG
>Ga0129309_1001269_pt1 | contig 13462 bp, 12 predicted proteins | sample L1105metagenome_FD_94439 | JGI IMG/M metagenome (GOLD analysis project Ga0129309, IMG submission 94439) | Ring-tailed lemur group fecal microbial communities from Wisconsin, USA - L1105 metagenome | ecosystem: Host-associated > Mammals > Digestive system > Large intestine > Fecal | place: USA...
AACAGTATCCTTCACCAGTAACTATTCTTTTGTTATCCTTATAGCTACGTCTAATATTATTTCCATCATTATTATCTATAAATGTACTATAAATCCAAAAATTATGATCCTCATCTTCTTCAACAAAGAAAATATCTATTTCAATATCTTTATACATAAGTTTATACTCAGTAGTATAATTATCTTTATTTATATACTTCCCTTTTAGCAAAAAGCCTTTATTTTTCAATTTATCTTTTTTCTTATCGAATGATTTATAGCTTATCAAAATATCGATATCCTGACCATCCATATTTTTATCTCTATAAAAACGTAATGCACTTCCAAAAGCTAATATCCAATTTTCTTCATCATAGATATTACTAAAAATATTTAAAACTTCTTCTCTATATAAATCAGTTTTACCCTCTTTTTTTGGAGAAATATAATTATAATAAATGTAGTCTTTACATTTACCAACAATTCCATAATTAACAAATTTTGAGGATAATAGTTTGTTTAATACCTTCATTACTTAATTATTCCTTTCTAATATTAAAATCTAAATAACAATTACAAATTTTTTATTTTAATATTATTATCTTTATCTAAAGAAACACTAAAATTTTTGTTATTTTCCCCCTTATAAAATGAACGAATTTCTGAAAAATTATATTTTTTTAAAAAAATATGTGTGTAATTTCTTAACCTATTATTTTTATAATTTTTCATTTGAACAGGAAAATGTTTTACACTCATTTGATTTGAAAATCCAACTTTAATTCCATTTAATTTAGCTCTATAAAAAAATTCTGTATGTTCTTGTAATTTTAAATCTTCATCCCAACCATTCATTTTTTTTATAGAACTTGTTTTTGCTAAAAAAAAGTTTAAACACAGTTCAGTATCTATATAATTCGGAAATTCATATCTATTATAATAAACATTTAATATATCATTATTTGTTTCAAACGATCCGATATAATTTGTTTTTATTTCATATTTTAATACCTTTTGCAATAATACTATGATTTTATCTTTAAAATTCCTAACTATTTTATAATTTCTTAAATAACCACCTAAAATATCTAATTTTTTATTTTCTAAAATATTAATCAATTCTACTAAATTTAAAGTATTATCTATTTCAAAATCATCATCACATAATAAAAAATATTCTGTCTTTACTTTTTGTAAAAGATAATTTCTCCCATAAGAAAGTCCTGAATCATAAGGTAACTCATAATAATAAATATTATTTTTATTTTCAAATTCATTTAAAATATACTCTTTACAACTTGGTCTACCATCATCTCCTATTAAAATTGTGATATTAGGATATAATTTTAATATTGAGTTAATTAATTTTTTTAAACTTTTTGGTCTCAACATTGTTTTTATAATTACAGTAACATTATTTTCCATTTTTTCACACTCCATAACAATATATTCTTTATAAAAAGATAATTCATAAAAATTTATTTAAAAAAGGTATCTTCTTAATAAAATCTATTAATATGCTATCTTTAGAAATTAATAGTAGCCCAATATAAATTCCAATTCCTAACATAATACAAACCATTGTATGAATAAAAGAAGATGTTAATTTATTTGACAACAAATATACGGGTAAAAACATTATAAAACTAGAAATGATATATTTATAATTAAATCTTAACATATTCCTAAAATTAAATTCTTTTCGTATACAAAAGATTTGCACAACAGTAACACCGAGTTCAGCAAATACAGTAGCAAGTCCAGCCCCAACAGATAATAAGTGCGGAATTAATAAAAAATTCAAAATGCAGTTTATAATCATCCCTGTCACTACGGAAACAGTATATTCAAATTGTTTTCCCAAAGGTAATAAATACTGTACTCCAATTATATTACTAAATCCAATAAATACAACTATAGGTGAAATAACAATCATATTAATAATAACTTTTTCATACCCAGGTCCAAAAAACCAAGGAACTAAATTATTACTTATAGCCATTAATCCAAACATCATTGGAAATGATAAAAAGCTTACAAATTTAAACGAAGCATTTAATTGATCTTTGATTTGTTCCATTTCATTTGAATGAAATAAATTTGCTATTCGGGGCATCATAACCGTTCCCAACGATGTAAGCAATGCAAGAATTGTTTTGACAATAACCTGTGATTGCGTATAATAAGCAACTTCTGCTGTATTATTTGTGATGTATCCTATCATTGTTTTATCTAACAAAGTGTACAAAGATGTTGCAATTTGTGGAAAAAATAAAATTAATGCAGGTTTAATATGTCGTACCAAATTTATGTTTTTTAGATTACTTTTTTTTATATATTTAGGTAAATAAAACCAAAGAGATATATTTCCAATCAATAAAGTAGAAGAATAACATAAAACATATATATAAATATCTTCAGGCGATTTTACAAAAGAAAATATCAAAATTACGCATACTATTCTAATTATAAAATTCCTTATCACTGTTTTTTTAAAATCTTCTAATCCTTGAAAAAACCACGAAACATCAACAATAGATGCAACTATATCTATTATTTGAATTAAAAAAATTGTTGAGTATTTCGAAAATTTTATTAATGTAAAATAATAAACTATAATACTTATAGATACAGTAATAAGGCGCAATAATACTAATTCTAAAAATACCCTATCTCTTTTGACATTATCACTTTGATAATATGCTATTTCTCTACTACCATATAAATTTAGGCCAATACAACCAAATAAAATAAAATATTGTGTAATAGAATTTGTATAATTATATGCACCTATTCCTGTCGCACCCAATACTCTTGAAACATAGGGTGTTGTAATTAAAGGTAAAATAATGATTAATAACTGATAGGAGGTATTATATAAATAATTTTTAATAGCTTTCTTATCCATTAAATTCTCTCTTGACACATAATAAGGCTTCTTTAATTACATTGTGCATATCCAAATATTGATACATACCTAACCTTCCTCCAAAAATCACTTTTTTCTCTTTATTTGCGAGAGCTTTGTATTTTTTATATAGATTGTTATTAATATCATCATTTATAGGATAATATGGTTCATCTCCTTTTTCCCATTTTCTTGGATATTCTCTAGTAATAACTGTTTTAGCTTGATTTCCATATTCAAAATGTTTATGTTCAATAATTCTTGTAAATGGTATTTCGTATTCATTATAATTAACAACCGCATTTCCTTGGTAATTAACCATATTTAAAACTTCTGTTTCAAATCTTAAACTACGATATTCTAATGTACCATATTGATAGTTATAATATTGATCTATCATACCTGTAAAAATAATTTTATTAGCAATTTTTTCCATTTCTTTTTTATGATTAAAAAAATCACAATTAAGTTTAACATCTATATTTTCTAGCATTTTTTCTATAATCTGAGTGTATCCTCCTATAGGAATACCTTGATATAAATCATTGAAGTAATTATTATCATATGTTAATCTAACAGGTAACCTTTTAATAATAAAAGTTGGTAGTTCTGTACAAGGTTTTCCCCATTGTTTTGCTGTATACCCTTTAATAAGTTTTTCATATATATCTTTTCCCACCATGGAAATAGCTTGTTCTTCTAAATTTCTTGGTTTAATAATTCCTGCCTCTTTAATTTGTTGATTAATTTTATCTTTTGCCTCTTGTGGAGTGATAACACCCCACATTTTATTAAATGTATTCATATTAAAAGGCATATTATAAACTTCATCTTTATAACGTGCAATAGGACTATTTGTATATCTATTAAACATTGCAAATTGTTGAATATAATCCCATATTTCTTTATCTGATGTATGAAAAATATGTGCTCCATATTCATGAACATTTATACCTTCTACCTGCTTAGTATAAATATTCCCTCCTATATGATTACGTTTATCAATAACTAATACTTTTTTTCCTCTTTTATTTGCTTCATAAGCAAAAACTGATCCAAATAATCCAGCGCCAACAATCAAATAATCATACATAGTATTTCAACCTCCCTTTTTTATTAATATTTATTAGAAAGTTTATTATAAAATTTAAAATTAAGACATCTTAATAGTTTTATGGTTAACCAATGATGTAAAAATGGCACTTCATAATAATTAGGAAACTCTTTCCTTAAAGATTTATCAAATTCAACTATCTCCTCTTTTACTTCTTTTGACTCCGGTAAAGTTAAATACATAATATATTGTTGAGCTACCAAAACTTTTAAATGGTGTTTTAAAGATTTTTTTGTATATTTATCACATTTTTCTATTTCAGTAGCACATTGTAGTATTTTATTTAAAACTCTTATATGATCTTTATAATGTTTTATTATTCCAGATTTACTAACACTTTGCCCCTCGTTGCCTAGTCTATAACAATAGATATTTAAATTACTAATAAAAATATTTTTAGCCTTAATTAGCGGATACATTATGTATTCTTGATCAGTGTAAAAACATTTTTCTAATATATGCATATTTATATTTCTTAATAACTGCATTTTATATGTAAGCAAATGCATTTTAAAAATATCATTTGATGATTTCATAACATTTTCTAAAGAATATAATCCTATATCTAATCTAGATTTATATATATTAGTCTTATTTGAATCATCTTCATAAAAACATGTAAAAGGAGTTACCACACAATCCACATCTATTTTTTCCAATAAATCAATATAAGCATCTAGATTAGAAGAATCGAACCAATCATCTCCGTCTAATTGCTTAAAATATTTGCCATTTGCCATTTCTAAACTAGCATTAATTGTAGATCCATATCCACCATTTTTTTTGTTATTAAGAATAAATGTATTTGGATATTTTTTTACATATTCATCAACAATATTAGCTGTTCTATCAGTACTTCCATCATTTTGAATTATCACTTCTAACTTATCCATTTTTTGACAAATCAGAGAATTTAAAGTATTACTTATATATTTTTCTACATTATACGCAGCAATAGAAATTGTTAATATTTTATCTTGTCTACCCATGTTCTTCTCCTCAAATGAAACCAAATATTTTTGATTATTATAACACATATCTTATATGAAAAGAAAAGATATTTCAACAAAGATTAAATTTATACTTTAACTTTATGTTTCATTTTTTTAAAATACTTTAACTTACAATGTACAAAAATTAGCAAAAAGTTGTTCATAAATGTATCTAATAGAATAGAAGGAAAATAATTTATTTTTACCCTTTCTCATTGCAGCGTTCGCATGGTTCTCGTTTACAGTGATACATTCACATATTATTCCAACTATCTTAGATAGTACTCAAGAGGATTGACTAATCCTACTCTTTTTCTTTTCTTATGGCTAGTATATTCGCATTGAGTAGAAAATTGACTACTTTTCCATTTGATCATTTATATAAATCTGGTCTTGTATTGTTTGCTGCATAAATTTTAATACTAGAATAAAAAAACGTACAAGTTAAACGGAAGAAATAAGCATCATTTGGTACAATGTGACAAGTCAAGAAAAAAATGGAGCAGAAGATTATAACGAAAACAGTATTTGATGATGAATTTAAACAGGGAGTTGTAGATTATACTCTTCAGCATCATGATGAATCCAAACTCTTAATAAATAAAAAAGATAAGAACAATGTAATCTTATCTTCTTACACATTTATTAATAATAAAAACAATTAGTAAATGCATATTCATTAAATTCTTCATTATATTTGCTATACCCTTTTCAATTCATCTAGATATTTCTTAGCATCTTTTATAAAACTTACTGTTATCAATACTATGACTATTCCTATTGGAAATGCTGCTATGATACTGACAGACTGCAGATTACTCATGGAACTGTCAGAAAATACCAGTGCTATTGGCAACAGTATCAATAAAATACACCACATGAATTCTATAATTCTATGCGGACTTTCATCCTCTTTTAATTGATGATAGCTATAACATGAGGCAATCAATGCAATCGAATCAAATGATGTTGCATAAAAAGCAATCATTGTTACTAAAAGTAAAATCAAAACAAAAGGTGCACATGGTAGTGTTTTGATAATTGTTATAATAACCTGATATAAATCTCCACATTGCTGATATAACGCAATAAAATCTATTCCTGCTAGTTGTTTTCCTAATGAATAATTCCCTAAAATAATAAAACTTACAATTGTTGAGCCAACTCCAAAAACATATCCACCTAATATCGTTTGCTTTACTGTTCTCCCTTTTGAAATACTACCAATAAAAAATGGAGCAGCTACACACCAAACCATCCAATACGCCCAATAGAATATTGTCCAGTTTTGTGGAAAAGATGTAGTTCTTTCCGGATCGGTATATGTTGCCAGTTCAAAGAAATGCTGAATCATTCTTCCTAGTGCAGCAAATCCCGTTTCAATAATATATCTGGTTTCTCCACCAAATAATAGTACAAATACTAATAAACCAAAAAATAAATATATGCAGGATTTTGCTAGAAAACTGATTCCTTTAAACCCATGCAATAATGAATATGTATATACAATACATGTAACGATTAAAATAACAATCGTAATTAGTGTTCTATCCAATTGAACATGAAATAATTCATTAATTATACTTGCCATTAATGGTGTCGCTAAACTAAATGTTGTTGCCGTTCCTGCAATTAAAGCAAATACTGCTAACAAGTCTATTAATCTTCCTAATATCCCATCTGTGTGTTTTCCCAAAATAGGTCTGCAAGCTTCTGAATACTTTTGCCTGTTTCTTCTTCTAACATGCAACATAAATCCAAAAGCAACAGCCAATACCAAATAAAATCCCCAAGGTATTAAACTCCAGTGAAATATAGGATAGACACTTGCCCAATCTTGGATACTCCCAAGTTCAGCAATATGTGGATCAGTTGCGTACAATATCCATTCTGAAAAAGAATAGAATAATATATCTGCTGCAAGCCCTGCAGTAAACATCATAGATCCCCATGCAAAAAACGAATATTTAGGTTTTTCATTTGGTTTCCCCAATACAATATTTCCATATTTAGATAATGCCACATATATTGATACTAAAAATATTCCTAATCCAATAATTAAATAATATGTTCCAAATGTATCCCCTAATAAAAATCTAATTTGACTTAATATAGCATTGGACTGATTTGGTGCTAAAAAGAATAATATGCATAATCCCACTATAATGCCAAGAGGAACTAATGTTATCATCCAATCTATTTTTTTTCTCTCTTTTATAAAATTATTCATTTTTTTCACCTCCCAAATATTTTTCATAACTTTTGTCTATTTTAACCAATTCTTCCAGATTGTCTATTTCTATAATATCTCCTATTTTCATTTCCCTTATTCCCAACTGATAATCTTCTGGATAACAAAACATCGCTATATCATCCCAGTATATCTGTGTATTATGTTTATTTTTAAATTCTATTTCTAAATGCTTTTTGAGTTTTTGCCCATCTTCTCTATTCCATCTAGAAACACTATACAGCTGCCATCCTTTTTGTCCACCATTTCTGCTACATGATTGAACTACCCCATTTTCAACTGTCATCAACCACTCATCAGTTTCTTTTTCTGTCCATATAGCATTGTACCCGGATTTATCAAACTCCTTAGATAAGATAGCTGTATTATATATAATCTGATCACCATCAAGAATAATTGCATTATTGATATAATCTCTTGCAACATATAGAGAAGAAATATTGTTACAGGTATCATAATAAGGATTTTCTATTAATTTTATCCCTTCTATCTTCTCCAAAAATTGAAACTGTTCTTTTAAATATCCAATAACAATATATATTTCAAAAATATCATTTTTATGTAATGCATCTATAACCGTATCTATCATTCTAATACCATTAACCTTTACTAAGGGTTTAGGTGTATTTAAAGTGACAGGTTTCATTCTATTCCCAAAACCCGCCGCCATAATAATCGCTCTTTCTACTTTATACATAATCTATACCCTCAACATCATTAAATTCATTCATAACAATTTTATAATAATCCTTTGCATATCTATATTGTGCTAACGAATATTCTCCAAATTCTATTCCCAATAAATACTTATATTCACACCAATTACTCCATAAAAAACCACAAATAGCAATATAACAATAAATTTTTAATCTAATTATTTTTGGACATTTTCCCTGATAATAAATTTCAATTAATTGATCTACATCTTTTCTTTCATACATGGAATATATGCAAAACATTGCTAAATCAACATCTGTATCTTGCATACTTGCATATTCCCAATCTATTAATTTTATTTTAGTCTTTCCCTTGTCCTCATAAATAAGAAAATTATCCGGCACTGCATCAATATGTGTTAGAGAAATATGTTTTGGACACTTTTCAATGATATTTTTTAATTGATAGATTTTCTTTTTTGTTTGCCCGTAATCATTGTATAATGATTGCTTTCCATTTCTTAGTGATTCATAAAATTCTATTTTCTCAAATATATCAAAACTGTGCTCAACTTTTAAATTCATGTGATGAAATTCTCTTAACAAATCCATTGCTAGATTTAAATCATTTACATCATACATATCACATACTCTTGAATTCTCTATAAATCGCGTTATTTTATAGCCGTTATTTTTATTGAAATATATTACTTCGTCACTTAAATGATAGGGAGAAATAACATGATATACATCTCCTTCTTCTTTTCTGTTTATTAACTGATCTGTTCCTTCACCCGGTATACGCATCATATACTTTTTATTTTTCGCTTCAAATATAAATGATTTATTTGTCATACCTTTTTTTGATAGTCTAATATTTCCAATATCCTGAATAGTCACATTTAAAGAGTTTGTGATAATATCTATGATTTCTGTACTTAAACTTTTAGAACTAGCATCAACATCCCGAAGTTCTTCAAAGGTATTGATTTCCTTTACATATCCTTTATTTTTTTCATAGAATAAAGGAATATCATTTTTTATAATATAATCTTCCCAATAAGAATTTTCTTTATAAAATATGCCATTATCAATATTTTTGAATAATTTCTTAACATTTATAGAGTCTATATAATTAATATAGGCAATACCTAAGGGCTTATAATCCAAGACTTTTTTCGTTTTATACTTGATAATACCATCTTTGTTCTTTTTATAATTTGATTCTTCTTTTTCATTATCAACAAGATACCATGAATTAAATTCCAATTGATTAAATGGATTATAATCAACATACAAATCACAAGGTATAATATATGTATTACTAATATATTTTCTTGCCAAATATAAAGAATACAGATTATTCATGGACGAATAGCAATCGTTAACAATAAGTTTAACATCATATAAATCCACCAGATAGTCAAATTTTTCTTTCATATAACCAACAACAATATAAATTTCATTTATATTCTGTTCTTTAAGATTAACAATTATATTTTCTATCAAAGTTTGATTTTTTATATATATTAGAGCTTTTGGTAAATCCTGATTAATAGGTGTTAATCTTAGTCCCATTCCCGCTGCTAAAATAACAGCATTCTTAGGTTTATTTTTATCAACTAAATCTAAAGTATAATTTGTAAGTTGATAAGCATCATCTAGATATCCATCGTCTTTTAGTTTTTTCATTGATTTGTTGATAATTCCTAATGAATATCCTAATAACTTAGACAAATATCTTTGATTTATATTTTTTTCTTTATATATCGTTTTAATAATATCATTCTCTATTTTGTTCACTTTTTTTACCTCTTTTTATTTTGTTGAACAAAATTATAATAACTCCTTTTTCATATATCGTCAACAAAAATTAGAAATTAATTATTCAAAATACATTAATCTTATTTGTGAAATTAAATTTATAAGATATAAATCCATTTCATATACTAGTATTATTTATCAATCAATAGCAAAAAAGAAGGTTTTCTACCTTCTCAATATTACAGATTAATTTAATTGATTATTAAGTACATTATTAACAAATATCATACCACCAACGATTTTATTATCTTAACATTAAGATAATTACTATACAATCTAAATCTATTTCATAGTCATTTTAGCAAAATCAATAAATATATATTATTTCATATTCACTTTTATTTTCATTTATATTACCTATTGATCAACACGCATTAATATCATTCCCAACTTTTATGTAATCATTCGTGTCTTTTTTGTTGAAAACTCAATCTTAACTGCCACCTGTCCTTTATGGTCTAAATGACTATACCAAAAAATGTTTTTATTTGTTGCGATTAAATTGAACGACGGATTTTCTGTCGCAATAATCTTTCTATCTTCTATGCATGCAGTGACAACATAAGTTAGACATTCTACGTAATATACCTCATTTGAATTATATATTTTAACTACATAATCTAAACAATCATTGCTAATATTTTAATTCCTTTCAACAATCTATAAGTCTAATATTTTTCTATTTTTCGTCATTATCGCTATTTCAATATTCTACTAAGCTAAAACATATTGTAATAGTCAATAATAAATTAATTTTTTCATGACCTTTCTCTTAATTCATCTATATATTTTTTAATTTATTTAGATTTATTTTATTCTTTAAATCATTTCTAATTATTATATGTATTTCTGATGGATAAGAAAATTTCACTTGACTTATTTTTAATGTCCATATCATTATTTCTAATAATTCTTGTTCAGTTATTGAAATTTTATCTTTAATTCTTGTTATCCCCGAACCTAAAATCGGTAGTGCAATGGGTTCCCTATTATAACTTCTATTCAATTCGTTCCACATTTTTAATAAACATAATGTATAATCATTTAAATATAAATAAGCTTTATTATCATCGCTAAATTTTGTCAAAGCCAAAAAATAAAAATCTTTATCCTTAAAGATTGTACCTAAATTATATTTTATATTCTTTATGTTTTTTCTTTTATCATTTATTTCATAAATATTATTTTTAAGATTATCATCGTTTTCTATCTTTTTATCTAAAGCCTTTATATCATTATAATATTTTTTTATAACTTGTCCATGTAAAGAATTGCTTGAAACTATATCTTCATCAACTAATGTATCAAAATATTCATTTACACCTATTACTTTCCCACATGTTTCTTCAAATAAATCACCATATTTCACAATTACAGTAGTATTATTAATAGTTAATACAACATTACTCTTCTTTTTTAAATGAAAATATATACATATATACATAATTACGCATATTACAGCAAATAATATTAACAGATATATTTTTACTGTATTCTTAATATCTATAAAAGTTAAAATAAACGTTAAAACAGATGCTAGTATAGTTGTATATTTATAAAAAACATCTCTAACATACTTATCAAAAATTTTTATCATTTATATCACTCCCTAAATCCATAGCACAAAATACTTTTATGTTATCTCGTTTTCTTTCTATTTTTTGTTTCATAATTTTTAAACAATCTTTTTTTATTCGATTTAATTTTGTATTAGTATTCTAAATGATTTTATACAAAACTCTCTTTCTTTGTATACAAGAAATTAACTGCAATAAATAATGCTATGAAAAGCAAATAACATAGTATATCCTACTTTTAACAAATTACTTTCCATAGCATTTCCATAGTTATAAAAACATCTTTAAAATTTCTATTATTGCTGATGATGATAAATCACTTAATATGTTAGTACCATAACTACCAATATATTTTTTTATCCACGCTTTAAAAGAATTACTATTTTTTTTATATATAGCACTTTTTAATTCAACATCATCTGAATTATTATTTATCTTTTCAAATTCTCTTTTTATTAAATCCCAATCAATATTTATTGTTTCATCATGCTTATTTTGTTGAACATTATTGTCACCGGTTTGTAGATTTTCTACTGTCATTGCTCCATTAAAATTAATTTGACTCATTTTATACTCCTAACTTATTATTGCTACCAACTTGCATATTTGTAATATGACCATTTTTTAAGTCAATTGTAATATTTTGATTAGATGTATTAAAGCAATTTTCAACAACATTAATAATTCTTTTTAAAAACTCTTTATCATGACCATTAAAATAAATATTTTTACCTGAATTTAATTCTATTTTCAAATAGTATTTCAAATCATTATTATCAGACATAATTTTAAAAATCATAAAAATAGCAGCTACAATAATTAAAAAACCTATCATTGTATTAAATACTAAACATACTACACCGGCAATTAAACCAATCCATACATCTTGCGGAATTTGTTTTGGCTCCATCTGTGCCATACAAATTCTACTCACATTTGCTAATTGAATAACATTATTATTAAATTTCAAAATATTATCATGTATCTCTAAATATCCATCATCATAAACATCACTATTATTTTTCATTATCCTTATCCCCCTTTTTTTGTGTATAAAACATCTTTTTCAAGCACCCCTTTCTTTCACTGTTTTCAATATATCATTTTTTTTTAAAACAATTTCTTATTTGTCGTAAAATGTAATTTTAATTTTCTATTTTTGATAAAGTAAAAAAAGACAAGAACATTAATTCTTATCTACCTTTGCTGTATGTCATATCTTATACAATATAGATATCTTTCATTATGCATTTTTCTATATGCTTTCTATCTATTATGTGTTTTTCTACTTTTTCACTATCTATGACTAACCGTTTAAATAAAGATGATTCTTTATATACCATGATCATACATTTTTTCTTATTTTTGTGTACTATTCAAAATATTATATGAAACTTTCACCATAAATTTCTTTATTAGAAATAATAATTTCATATAATATTATGTCTATCTGTTTTTTATTTTTAAATAACTAATAAAAAACAAAAATCTATAGATATTATTAATATCTTCTGCTTCTCAATATAATAATTCTAAATAAATCTTTTTTACACTTCTTGTATTGATTTTTATTCTCTCATTACTATCTTGTGTGCATTGATAAACAATTTAATTACCACTTGTATTGTCTCAAAACGTTTTTAATTTACTCGTATCATAAATTGCTTTATGAATAAATTTTTATATACCCTAAAGATTATAAGTTTCATCATTTTCAAATAACTATTACATTATTCTTTAACAACATTTTTATCTAAAATTGAATAACACTAAAATTTCTTAAAAAATATTCATTTAGCATAAACCATTATGTATATAGGCATCTTTTTTATATAAAAATTATCTTTTTTAATTTTATTATTACCATCATTAATATCTATATTTCATCTTGACTATATAAATAGAATATTTCATTTTTTACCACTATATATTTTCCTTATTTATTGTTTTATTTGCTATAATAAATCAAAAACAATATACAAAATAAATATAAAGGAATAAAATTAAAATCTTTTTCAACAAATAAAGTGATTTATTTAATGAGACATGTAATTATATCAAATGATTATAATATAAAAGTATCTAAAAAATTACTGTATTTTTAGAAAAAACAATAATTTAAATTGTTATTATAATTTAAAATCTATATATTATTAAAAAC
>Ga0129309_1001270_pt1 | contig 13461 bp, 12 predicted proteins | sample L1105metagenome_FD_94439 | JGI IMG/M metagenome (GOLD analysis project Ga0129309, IMG submission 94439) | Ring-tailed lemur group fecal microbial communities from Wisconsin, USA - L1105 metagenome | ecosystem: Host-associated > Mammals > Digestive system > Large intestine > Fecal | place: USA...
AAAGATTGCTAAGAGAATAATCACATATGAATTTATGAAAAAATTAATAGTTATTGTTTTTATAGCTTTAGATATTTTCTATTATTATATGGTTTTAGTAGAAGATAATCATGTCCAAACAGGTATTTGTTTGATTATTGGTCTATTTATGCTGATGATAGGAAATTATATGCCTAAAGTGCCCCAAAACTTCTTTGTAGGAATAAGGACACCTTGGACATTAAAAAATGAAATCGTTTGGAAAAAAACGCATAAAGTTGGAGGCTATGCTTTTATCATTTTAGGTTTCATTACTATTATTTCAGCCTTTTTAGGTGAAACAGGATTTTTTGTAATAATAGCAGTAAGTTTACTTGTTGTTATTTTCGTATCTGTTTATTCATATTTTATTTATAAAAAAGTCGCTTAAAATTAAAAATACTACAAAATAAGAACCAGAGATTATCTGGTTCTTTCAAAATGTCTTAATAGATCCATAATTGGACAATGAGCAAAATGCAATGCTTCATTTTTAATGATTTTTAATTGAGGAATATTCGTTTTTTCTTTATGATAGCATAAAGAAAACATACGATGCCATGATAAGTCAGGAATATTTAAAACGTGTAATAAATCCTGATTGATTTCATTTTGTACTAAACGAGCTGAAATAAGTGTCAAACCATGATTCATAATGACAGCCTGTTTGATACTGGACCAGCTATGACATTGCCATTCAATAGTATAAGCTATTTTATGATGATGCATAAAATTATCTAACATAGCTCTTGTTCCACTTCCTTTTTCTCTGACAATAAAAGGAAGATTTTGCAGTGCCGAAATATCAATAACATCACATTTAGCCAGTGGGTGTTTTTTTGAACAAACTAATACGAGCTGATCATGAATGATAGGTTCATGAATAATATTATCATTGTGTATATCACCTTCTACGATAGCAATATCTAATTCATTGGAAATGAGTTTTTCTTCGATACTTTGAGTATTATCCACATAAACCTGAAAATGCATTTCAGGATGTTTTTCTTCAATACTTTTTAGCATTTGTGCAGTGACAGTATTAGCAACGGTTAATGTTGAACCAAATTTTAAAGTAATTTTATCATCTTTGTGAAAAAATATATTTTCAATTACATCTAATTCATCAAGAATTTTATTAGCGTGTTCTAAAAATATTTTTCCTTCTTCTGAAATTCCCAAAGTCCTTGAATGTCTTTGAAACAATTTAATATGATAATAGTTTTCTATTTCCTGTATTTTTTGTGAAATCGTTGGCTGTGAGATATATAAGTTTTCTGCTGCTTTTGACATTGATTTGACACGGGCAACTTCTTTAAATATAGTGAGATGTTTTATTGTAATCATATATCCTCCTGTTATTGAAATATTTAATAATATATATTCGTTTTTGTTTGTTTTATAATAACACAAATTGTGCTATTATAAAATAGATAGAATTTAAGGGGAGAGATGGTAATGAAATTATTAATGGTTGGAGTTGATCATGAAATATTGAATCTTGATGATAGAAAAAACTTCTACTTTAGAGAAAGTGACAAATTTGCTTTTTCAACTTTGTTACTTGATGAATTGATTGATCAAACTGTTATTCTATCTACTTGTAATAGAAGTGAAGTCTATGTTTTTGTAGAAGATGATTTTGAAGATATAAAATTAAAACAAATGTTTCTTCAATATTTTCACCAGAAAGATACAGATTTATATCTTAAAAGTGGAAAAAATGCGATACTTTATTTATTGGAAGTTGCCTGTGGTTTAAAATCAATGGTCATTGGTGAAGATCAGATTTTACATCAAATCAAAGAGGCATATAACTGGTCTTTGCAGCAGCATTTTACGGGTAAAGAAATGAATTATCTTTTTAATCAGGTTTTAAGCTTTGCTAAAAAGATGAAAAGAGAATATGCGATTTCCAATCATCCTCTGTCACTTAGTTATATAGGCTATCAATATATCAAAGATGATTTACAGGAAAATGATAAAGTTATGATCTGTGGCAGTGGAGAGATGGCACAATTAATGATGGATTATTTAAAAGATTATCAAATATATGTTGTCAATAGAACCTATGATAATGTCAAAGCTTTTTTAAATGAAAAAAGATGTTTTGTAAAGTTTGAAGACAGGTATAATTATATAAATGATGTAAAACTAATCGTTAGTGCTACAGGCTCACCACATATTATTTTTAAAGATGAAAATATATATGCTGATAAAGAACTTGTCTTTTTGGATTTGGCTATGCCAAGAGATATTGATATTCATTTAGTAAAAAGATATAAGGTTATAGATATGGACACATTGCAGGTTTCTTCTCAAATGCAGTTGGAAAAAAGAAAAGAAATCGCTCAAAAGATATTAGATGAATGTCATATGTTTTTAAGTATTCTTGTTGATGGTCTACAATCAATGAAAAGTGATAATCTGATTCAAAGAATGCAGGAAAGATATTTAAATATTTCTGATGAAACATATGAACTTTTAAATAGAAAATTACATTTGACTTCTAAAGAACAATATTTATTAAAGAAAATCTTAAAAACATCATTTTTAAGATTATTAAAAGATCCTGTACGTTTATTAAAAGAAGGAGATAAAGCACAGCAGGAACAATACATAGAATTATTAGATAAAATATTTCAGGAGAAAAAATAAAATGAAAATCACAATAGGAAGTAGAGGATCAAAACTGGCAGTTGCTCAAAGCGAAGAAGTGAAAACAGCTCTATTGCAATTAGATCCTACATTACAAATAGATATAAAAGTTATTTCTACAAAAGGGGATCTCATCTTAGATAAGCCATTAGCATCAATTGGTGATAAAGGGCTGTTTACTCAGGAAATAGAAGCAGGATTAATAGCAGGAACAATAGATTTGGCTGTTCATTCAATGAAAGATATGCCAACAAATATTCCTGATGAATTAATGTTTTGCGGTACGATAAAAGCAAGCGATGAAAGAGATTGTCTGGTTTTTAATCATGGCTATCAAACACTTGCGGATTTACCGCTTCATGCAAAAGTTGCTACTGGGAGTTTAAGAAGAAAATATCAATTGTTGAAACTAAGACCAGATTTAAATATAAGTGATATACGTGGTAACGTTTTAACACGTTTAGAAAAGCTGAAAAAAGAAAATTTTGATGCTATCGTGCTTGCCAGTGCCGGTTTAAAAAGGATTGGTTTAGAAGATAGAATAGGATATTATTTTGATATAAAAGAAATGATACCTGCCTGTGCACAGGGAATTTTAGCTTTAGAGGTAAAAAAAGATTCAAAGCTGATACCATTAATTGAACAAATCGTTGATAAAAATGCAACAAAAAGAATGAAGTTAGAAAGATTATTTATTGAAACGATCGAATGCGGCTGTCATAGCCCTGTAGGAGCACACGTTGAATTTACTGAAAATGGAATCATGTTTGATGCCATTTTTGGAAATGAAACAGGAACGCATTTAGAAACATATCATGGAATGATTGAAGATCATTATGAAATGAAAATCAAAGAAATTGCATTAGCGATGAAAGAAAAAGTTTTGTAGGAGGATATTTATGGATTCACAAGAATTATTTAAAAAAGCCTGTCAATATATTCCGGGAGGAGTCAATTCACCAGTGAGAGCATTTAGAAATGTCGATATGGTACCGGTATTTATTGATCATGGAAAAAATAGTAAGGTCTATGATGTTGAGGGTAAAGAATATATAGATTATATTGGTTCATGGGGACCATTGATTTTAGGACATAGTAACGATAAAATTATCAAAGATATTCAATTTGCTTTTCAAAAAGGCACAAGTTTTGGTTTACCTACAGAAAAAGAAATTACCCTTGCAAAAATGATGTGTGAAGCATATCCGGGTATGGATAAAGTCAGAATGGTCAATTCAGGAACAGAGGCGACCATGTCTGCTATTAGAGTGGCAAGAGGCTATACAAAAAAAGATAAAATTATTAAGTTTGAGGGAAATTATCATGGACATTCAGATTGTTTGCTTGTTCAGGCAGGATCTGGAGCATTGACTTTTCAAGAACCAACAAGTCCGGGAGTTCCTAATGATTTGATTAAAAATACATTGGTTTGTCGCTATAATGATTTAGATGATGTAAAAGCTATGGTCAAAAAAAATAAAGGAGAAATTGCTTGTATTATTTTAGAGCCAATTGCCTGCAATATGGGACTGGTTGAAGGAAAAAAAGATTTTATTGAAGGACTAAGAAAGCTTTGTAATGAAGAAAAAATTGTTTTGATTTTTGATGAAGTTATTTCGGGATTTAGGGTACAATATGATGGTGCTGCCGGTTATTATGGTATCACTCCTGATTTAGCTTGTTTTGGAAAGATTATTGGGGGAGGTTTGCCAGTAGGTGCTTATGGTGGTAAAAAAGAGTTAATGGACATGGTATCGCCTCTTGGACCAGTTTATCAGGCTGGAACACTTTCTGGAAATCCTTTAGCTATGGAAATGGGAATCAGACAATTAACTTATTTAAAAGATCATCCAGAAGTTTATGAAAAAATCAATACTTATGCAAAGAGATTACATGAAGGTATCGATGAAATCATTAATAAAAACAATTATCCATGTCACGTACAAAGATGTGGAAGTTTATTAACATTATTCTTTAAAAAAGATAGAATTGACAGCCATGATGATTTAAGTGATTTAAATTTAGAAGCATTTACAAGATATTATCAGGAAATGAATAGACAGGGAATAATGCTTGCACCAAGTCAATTTGAAGGGATTTTTATTGGTAATGAACATAATGATGATGATTTAAAGAAGACTTTAGATGCAATGGAAGCGGCTTTACATAAGGCATTTGCTTAATAAAAAAATGATTTTTTTATAAAAAACGTGATAATTATCACTTTATTAAAAGATGTAAAGGTTTACAATGTATATGAACATAAAATATAGGTTTGCCTTAGTAGTTCCTTCATTCTATTTAATTGCTATATGGACATATATTTTATGTTTTTTATTTGTTTAAAAATATGTTGTATGATTTTTTGGTAAATAAGAGGTGAAAAAAATGGAAGAAAATGTTTTAAAGGAAATATGTACTTTTGAATTATTTCAGGGACTTAATCAAAATTCTTATCGTTTAATTAGAGAAAATGGCAGAATCGTTGAATTTGATGCCAATTATCTTTTAATTAAAGAAAAACATGAAATCAATGAATTGTATTTTATTTTAGATGGTGTTGTTTCTATATATAAAATAAATGCGAACGGTCAAAAGAAAGTCTTTTATATGTTAAATAAAGGTTGCTTTTTAAATGAGGATTTGGATAATAGACCTTCATCAATTAGTGCAGAAATACATATTCATTCTCAACTTCTTGTTTTACCAAAAGAGATAGTTTTTGAAATGATGAAAAATGATTTTATATGGACTCAAAAAATATTAAGTTCATTATCAGCTAAAGTAAGACGTTTATATCGTCAATTAAAAAATACTCCAAATTCAATTCGTATTGAAAAGAAAGTTGCAGCTAAACTTTATAAATTATGTAAAGATTATGGTATTCAAAGAAATAATGAAGTTGAAATTAATTTGCAGTTAAGTATTACTTTTTTGGCTGATTTATTAGGTTCTCAAAGAGAAACTGTTTCTAGAGCAGTTAAAAAATTACAGGAAATGGATTTGATTTATCATAAAAATAGAATATTTTATGTTAAAGATATGAATGCTTTAGCTCGTTATTTTAAATCATAACCGTGATAAAAATCACGGCTATTTTTCTTATATAAAGATATAATGGTGAAAGGGATTACATGATAAATAATCATTATCAGGAAATATTGTTTTTAAAAGAAAAAATAGCAATTTTATGAGTTTATAAAGATGTTTTTTGAAATTGAAAATATAAAAATAATATTGGAAATGAATATATTTTAATGAGTTATTTATGTTAAAATAAAAAAAAGAGAAAAAAGGAGAAAGGAAAAAGGAAGATGAAAAAGATACAAACTGTCTGTAATTATTGTGCAATTGATTGTAATTTAGATTTCTATACAGAAGACAATCGTATTGTAAGTGTTAAACCGACAAAAGGGTATCCTGTCAATGATGGTTTTTCTTGTATTAAAGGCATTTCTTTAGACAAGCAGCAAACTGTAGTTGATAAACCACATACCCCACGTGTAAAAATGAAAGATGGTTCATATCAATATCCGGGATGGGATTATACTTTTGATTACATTGCAAAAAGATTTAAAGAAATACAGGCAAAATATGGAAATGAAGCAATAGCTGGTATTTCTACAGGACAGCTTACAATGGAAGAATTTGCGATCAATGGACATATACTTAGAGATCATTTACAAGCAAATGTAGATGGAAACACACGTTTATGTATGGCTTCGGCAGTAGTCGCTCATAAACAAAGTTATGGTTTTGATGCACCGGGTTATACATTAAAGGATTTAGAATTATCAGATACAATTATTTTGATTGGTTCTAATCCAGTAGTCGCTCATCCTATTATCTGGGATAGAATTAAAAAGAATAAAGATAAAACATTGGTGGTTATTGATCCAAGAAGATCAGAAACTGCTAAAAATGCAAATTATCATTATCCAATCAAATCTAAGACTGATTCAACTTTATTTTATGGTTTGGCTAACTATTTTATTGAAAAAGATTGGATCGATCATGAATTTATTGAAGCTCATACAAATAAATTTGCTGAATATAAGGAATTTGTTAAAGATTTTCCATTAGAAAAAGTATCAGAAGTAACACATTTATCAATGGAACAATTATACAAACTTATTGATATTATCCATAAAGGTAAAAGAGTTTCAATGTGGTGGACTATGGGAATCAATCAATCTCATAATGCTGTAAGAGCAGCTCAATCAATTATTAATTTACAATTATTATTAGGAAATTATGGAAAACCGGGTACTGGAGCAAATTCAATTACTGGACAATGTAATGCGATGGGATCAAGATTATTTTCAAATCAGGCTTCATTGTTTGGACATGATTTTGCTAATCCTGATGCCAGAAAGAAAGTTGCTAATATTTTTCATTGTGATGAAAGTATTTTAGCAAAAGGACCAACAAAAACATATAACCAAATTATTGAAGGCATCAATGCTGGAAATATCAAGGCTTTGTGGATTGTTTGTACAAATCCAAGACATTCTTGGACAAATAATGAAACTTTTAGTGAAGCAATTAAAAAGCTTGAATTTTATGTTGTTCAGGATATTTATGATGATATTGAAAGCTGTGAAGATTATGATGTTTTCTTGCCAGCAGTTTCAGGTATCAAAAAAGAAGGAACTTATATCAACTTAGAAAGACGATTATCTAGAATGGTGCCTGTTTTAACGCCTGAAGCAGATGAAAAAAATGATTATCAAATTATGTATGGTATAGCCAAAGCATTAGGATGTCAGGATATTATTGATTATTGGAAAACACCTGAAGATTGTTTCAATTTAATGAAAGCCTGTTCAAAAGGAAGACCTTTTGATTTTACGGGAGTAGATTATAGAAAATTAGAAAATTCACATGGTATACAATGGCCATTTCCTGAAGGCAGTGTACTAGAAGAAGATGAAAGAAGATTATACGGTGATGGAAATTTCTATACTCCTGATAAAAAGGCGATTTTCCAGTTTGAACCTGTTCCTGAAAATCCATTGCCACAAACAGAAGAATTTCCATATATCTTTAATACAGGTCGTGGAAGTGTAGGACAATGGCATACGCAATCTCGAACAAGAGAAGTGCAATTTGTTGAAAGTGTATCGTTAGATCATGCATATTGTTATATTCATCCTGCTGTAGCAAAAAAATATAATTTGAAACATGAAGATTTTGTCACACTCACATCATGTAATGGACAAAGTGCAGATTTTGCGGTCAGAATTACTGATGATGTGCAAGCTGATGAAATTTATGCACCTATTCATTATGTGGAATGTAATAAATTAACACCATCAGTTTATGATCCTTATTCAAAAGAACCTTCATATAAATCTGCTGTTGTTAATCTTAAACCAAGGGAGGTCCAATAATATGTATCGTATCAAAATAGATAGAAGTCGCTGTATTGGCTGTTTGATGTGTGTCACATCATGCTGTATTTCTCATGACACACATGATGCGAGAAATAGAGTTGTTATAGATAGTGAAACTAGACCAGCACCTATTTTCTGTCGTCATTGTACTTTGCCTGAATGTGCTATAACTTGTATGACAGGAGCTATGCATAAAGATCCAGATACAGGTTATGTTATGTATGATAAAGAACAATGTGCAAGTTGCTTTATGTGTGTTATGGCTTGTCCATATGGTGTTTTAAAACCTGATGCTATTTATCAAAAAGAAATTATGAAATGTGATATGTGTATTCATAGAAGTGATGATGGTAAAGGTAATCCTATGTGTGTAGAAAAATGCCCTATGCAGGCAATTACTTTAACGGAGGTGACAGAATAATGAAATATGTTGTCATCGGTGCATCAGCGGCTGGCTGTAATGCAATCAAAAAATTAAGAGAATTAAAACCAACTGATGAAATCATTTTAATTTCACAAGATACAGCAATTTATTCACGTTGTATTTTATATCATCACATTAAAGGTATCAGAAATCTTGAGCAGCTTAATTTTGTAGGACTTGATTTTATTGAAAAATATAATGTGGAATGGATTAATGGTGTCAGTGCAATAGGAATCGATATAGAAAAACAATGTGTCAAACTTGATAATGGACAACAGGTTTTCTATGATTCGTTATTGATTGCTACAGGATCACATACGAATTTTCCACCGATTCCCGGCTTAAAAGAAGCAAAAAATGTTGTTGGCTTCCGTAATTTCAGTGATGTTGAAGAAATTGAAAGACGATTACCTGATGTTCAAAATATTTTTGTGATGGGAGCAGGACTTGTCGGTATTGATGTGATTGCTGGTTTGTTACCACATAAAAAGAATATTTCATTAGCTGACATGGGACCATATATGTTACCAATTCAACTAGATGAAGTTACTGCTAAAACTTACGAAGATTTATTTGCTAAGGAAGGAGTTCAACAATTCTATAGTACAGGTGCTAAGGAATTTAGATTAGATGAGACGGGTAATTGTTATGAAGTAGAACTTTCTAACGGCGAAGTTTTACCAACAGATTTGGTAATTAACTGTGCTGGGGTTCGTGCTAATGTTGAATTTTTGGCTGATTCAGGTATTGAATGTGATCGTTTTGGCTTGATTTATGATCTTCATGGTAAGACAAATATTGATAATATTTATGGTGCAGGTGATGTTTCAGGACGTTCTCCAATCTGGCCGGTAGCTGTTAAAGAAGGAATGATTGCTGCCTATAATATGTGTGGTATTGAAAAAACAATGGATGATTTCTTTGCTTCAAAATCAACAATGAATTTTTTGGGTGTACCAACAATGTCACTTGGAAATGTGAATAAATATGATGAAACATATTCAGTTGTTATTGATCAGGATAAAAAAGGAAATTATAAGAAAATTGTTCATAAAGATGGTGTTATTGTCGGTGCACTCATTCAAGGAGATTTATCTTATACAGGTGTTTTGACACAATTGATTAGAAGAAAAATAGATGTTTCAAAAATAAAGAAACCTTTATTTAAAGTTGATTATTCTGATTTCTTTAGAATGAAAGATAATTTTGAATTTATGTATGAAAAGGAGGCAAATGAATGAAAGATAAACTAAAAACAATACCAGTTCCTCTTTTACCAACGATGGTAGGAGCTTGTACTTTAAGCAATGTTTATGTTAATTTAGGCTATACATGGATTAGACATATAACTTTTATCTTAGCAGCAATAGTTTTGTTATTATATATTGGAAAAATTCTAACAAACTTCCAAACATTTAAAGATGAATATAGTCAAACAGTACCTTGTTCTTTATATGCTGGTTTTTCTATGATCATTATGTTGCTTGGCAGTTATGTATTTGACTTTCAAGCTGCAATAGGGAAAGGATTATGGTTTATAGGTTTAATTATTCATGCGATTCATATTTGTATTTTTACATATCGAAATGTGTTTAAAAATTTTAATATCAATACTTTTGTACCAAGCTGGTTTGTTACATACAATGGAATTATGGTATCAACAGTTATTGGTGGTGTCATGAATGAGCCATTAATTTGTAAAATTGTTGTTTATTATGGAATAGCTATTTTTACATTGATTATTCCATTTATGGTATATAGATTAATCAAATATCCAATTAAAGATGCTGTATATCATACACAGGCTATAGTTTTAGCTCCAAGCAGTTTATGTTTAGTGAGTTATTTGAATTTTATTGAAAATCCAAATCCAATAATTATTTATTATTTATATACGTGTATTGTTATTGCTTTATTATTTATCTTATATAAATTGCCTTCATTTTTCAGATTCCAGTTTGTTCCCGGATATGCAGGTTTAACATTCCCAATGGCTATTGGTATTGTTGCAACAACTAAACTTATTGCCTATATGACAAATCTTAATAAATTAGATATTGTTCATATTTTAAAAGAAGTGCAAGGTTTCCAAATTTATTTAACAACAGGAATTATATTCTTCGTACTTATTCAATTCTTTATTTTATTAAAAAAGAATTTTAAAGAAGCATGAAATTAGGTGTTTTGATTTTAGCAGGTGGTAAAAGTTCACGAATGAATGGTTTTGATAAATCTCAATTGATATATCAAAACCAGACATTCTTAACAAAGCTCTGCCATGAATTTCAAGATTTCCCATATAAGTATATATCTGATAATCAAAATAGAAAGCATCATCATGAGGGCTATATAACTATTGTTGATGAATATCAAGAAATTGGACCAATTTCAGGAATTGTTTCAGCTTTTCATCAAACAGATGTCGATTATTTATTTGTCATTGCCTGTGATATGCCTTTCATTACAAAAGATATATTATTGCTTTTAGAAAAGTTTATAAAGTGTTATGATGGTGTTTTTTTATATAATCAGCAACACTTATATCCTATGGGAAGTATATATTCACGAAAAATGTTATCAGTTATGGAAAAACATATTCAAGATAAAAAATACGCATTAATGAGCTGTATTCATGAATCTCATGTTTTAAAATTATCATTAAAAGAATTAAATATTGATGAACATATTTTTGATAATATTAATACAATGCAAGATTATAAAAGTATAAATAAATAATAAATTTTAGGAAATGGTATGTTGTCAGGAGAGATTATGGAATTACGAATTGAATTAGAAAAAGCAATAGAATTGATAAAAAAAGAAACATATTTTGAAAATGAGATCATTCATGTCAAATTAGATGATGCACTCAATTGTATTTTAGCTAAAGATATTTATGCTCCTATTATGCAGCCACCATTTTCAAAAAGTGCTTTAGACGGTTATGCTTTTAAATATGATGATACTATTGGAGCTTCAAAAGAGCATCCTGCACATTTTAAAGTTATTGATACCGTTTATGCAGGAGATTTTTGTGAAAAAGTAATTCAGCATGGTGAAGCAGTTAACATCATGACAGGAGGAAGGATTCCTGAGGGCTGTGATTGTGTTATTCGTTTTGAAGATACAAATGATAGTCATGATTTAGAAATCTATCAAGAATTAAAACAATGGGATAATATATGCTTAGCGGGCGAAGATATATCTCAAGGTGCTTTATTGATCAAAAAAGGTGAAAGATTGGATTATGTTAAATTAGCTATTCTTTCAGGTATGGGGTTTGATTATATTGATATTTATAGACCATTAAAAATTGGTTTATGTGTTACTGGCAGTGAAGTTGTTTTAGCTGGAAACAAGCGAGGAAAAGGACAAATCTTTGATAATAATATGACATTATTATCAAACCGCATAAAAACATTAGGACCTTTTGAAATTGTAAAATCATATGTTAAAGATGATCCATGTGAATGTGCTACTGTATTAAAAAAATTAAGTGACGAATGTGATTTGATCTTTACAACTGGTGGAGTATCTGTTGGTAAAAAAGATATATTGCATGATACGATTGCTTTAATGAAAGCTAATAAGATATTCTGGCGAATTTTATTGAAACCCGGCACACCAACAATTTTTTCAATTTATCAAAATACACCAATTTTATCTTTATCGGGGAATCCTTTTGCTTCAAGTGTTGTTTTTGAATTATTAGGTAAAGAGCTTATGGCTTATATGCAAAAAGATAATACTTTATTATCAGTAGTGAAAAAAGCAAAATTATTAAGTGATTTTCCTAAAAAAAGCAAACAACGTCGTTTTATAAGGGCAATCTATCAAGAAGGTTATGTCACTATTCCAAAAGGAATGCATTCTTCTAATGAATTAGGATCAATGATTGGCTGTAATGCTTTGATTGATATTCCGGCTGGTTCTTCCCCACTTCATAAAGGAGAAGAAGTCAAGGTTTTGATATTATGAAAATACTTGTCATCTGTGGCTGTAAAAATACGGGAAAAACAACAATGATGTCTTTTCTTATTCACGAACTTTCAAAAAAAGGCTATAAAGTAGGAACAATCAAACATGATGGACATGAATTTGATAGTGATATTGAAGGAAGGGATAGTACAATACATTATCAAAGCGGGGCGAGACAATCAGCAGTATTTTCTCAAAATCGCTGGATGATGATAGAAGATCAATCGATGTCATTAGAAAATATAATTTCTTATTTTCAAGATAATGATATTTTGTTGATCGAAGGCTGTAAAGAAAGCCACTATCCTAAAATAGAAATGTTGCGTAAAGGCTATCAGGAAACACCAGTTAGTTTGAAGGATAATCGTTTGGCTGTTATTAGTGATTTTGATTTAAAATGTGATGAAAAAGTATTAGATATTGATGATAAAAATCAGATTCTCGAATTTGTGGAAAATTATATTAAAGATTATTGATTTTGTTAAATGATTGATTATGTAATAATTTTATGAAATAGTATAAGATGTGATATAAATAGTTCTATCATTAAAATAGAAACAATCTGTATTAAGCGGATTTTGAAAGGATAAATTTATGAAATTTGAACATAGAATAGAAAAAATCATTGATGAAGAAAAAGCATGGGCTTGTTTAAGTGATCCAAAAACATGGACAAAATGGGATCCAACTTTAATAAAATTAGAGTTAGATGCTTTTACTGTAAATGCTAGAGGAATAAAGTATATGAAAAAAGCCCAACATCCTTTACCATTTGAGGTTGTGCAAATTGATGAGGGGAAGAAAATTGTTATCTATTTTGAAAGAGGAAAAATGTCTGTTTATCAAGAATATTGTATTGAAGATCGGCATTTGGTATTTAGAGTAGATTTAAATGGTAGAGAAGGAAAACAAACAGAAATCATGTATGAAAAAATTACAAAGCCAATTCCGATGATGATGAATCGATTTGTAATGATGATTCAACCT